>Ga0228711_1012532_pt1 | contig 10343 bp, 5 predicted proteins | sample MedpolnodulmetaG_2_FD_177996 | JGI IMG/M metagenome (GOLD analysis project Ga0228711, IMG submission 177996) | Root nodule microbial communities from Medicago polymorpha collected in Santa Monica, California, United States - brown nodules | ecosystem: Host-associated > Plants > Roots > Nodule...
TATCTCGTAGATGTTATCTTTTTGATATTAATTAATGATAGTGTAGATTTTTACATATATAATTTAGAAAGCAACAAATCTAGCTTACTGATTTGCATATATTAGGTATCTGGAATGTCATCTTCAATAACCCGGTATATTATTCTAAGTACCAACAGGGCTATGGAATATACGACACCTTTTGGCTTTATAGGTTTGGAATCCTTTTGATTGCTAAGAACCCCGTTTCTTGTGTTTTGTAGGATGTAAACTCTGGTGAGGATTTCAATAAAGATTCTATTGAGCGCGATGAAAGGCGTCTCACCGAATTAGGGCGTAGGACTTTGGAAATATTTGTACTTGCTCATATTTTCAGGTATTTTTTTGTAATTAGTCTCGTTCAGTGTTTCTCAACTTAATTGCCTGTTTATACTGTCCTGCATTTTGTCTGTCTGGGAGCTGTTTATTTACAAAAATCACCCGGTAGTAGATTCCACTAATTTAATCAGTTAGTTTTGTCGCGGTTGTGGTTTCGTGTCGGTTTCTAGTTTGTAAGAGATGGCCAGTACATGGATAGCTCCTTCGTGATTTCAGATGTTATTTCAAGAGATTGCCTTGGCCATTGTTTTCGAATTACAAGATTTTATTTGGCCGTTTCTTTTGGAATTCCATGTACTTTCATTTTTTAAAAGTATGTCTGTTCATATCTTGATCGGGTACAAGATCTTTCATTTTTTATTTGACGAAAAAAATTAAAGATATAGTTAATAACAATTTTGTTCGCTGCAAATGACACAACGCTCTAAAGCTTCAATATGAACCCTTGCTATTGGGAAAAACCCAAGTCTCACATAGAGTGAAGATGGAGCCTGAAATGAGTTTATAAAGAGTGGCACCACTCACCTTACAAGCCGGTTTTGTAATGATGAGTTAGACCCATTATACCTACCTAATATGGTATCATGCCTATCGATTGGGCCATCCACAATTTATATCCATGCAACAAGCCCAACAGGACGGGACATATTAGAGGATGTATTGGGGCAAACCCAGTTCCACATAGATAGAGCCTGAAATGAGTTTATAAAGAGTGAAACCCCTCATCTTACCAGCGGTTTTATAAAAATGAATTTGACCCAATATAAACATCCAATAGCTGTAGCTTGATGCCAGTTGTTTCAGATGGTGTTGTAATTGTAAATTTGGGTTCCCTGGTGATTTATCCTCATAAAAAGCAGTGCAATATAAGTATTTTATTATGAATAAGTAAATCTATTTGTACAAATTCTCTACTGACATGCCCTCTGTGTTGCTTTCTATGATTTTGACTTAATAACATATAACGAGTCCCTAACTTGGTATCCTGACTTGGAGAGGGGGATACTTGTAGACAGTTACAGATCCTAGTTTGTCAAGACTAGGTGTTAACTAAGTATTTGATATGCTTACATGTAAATAATATTTGGGTATATCCTTACATACATTTTAAATGTATAATATATTTGCCGGATAATTGATTCCCCCATCGTGTGTCACATCTTTGATGGTTGTGCATGAATATGAAGTAATCATGTTAAAAAGTATGTGCAATTTCACTTTTAGAGAGAACTGATGATTTGTGATGTGTGGAAAGATAGAGAAGTTCTTAATAGTGTATTGATAATTAAAGAAGGCATACTTTTTGTTTCACTACATCTGAACCGCTCATTTTTTTGTGATCTTTACATCTATGTATTGGATACACGATGTAGTTGGAAATCCTAATTCCTAATTTCATGGGTGCAGCAACAAAATTGAGGTTGCTTATCAGGAAGCTGTTGCTTTAAAGAGACAAGAAGAACTCATCCGTGAAGAAGAGGCATCATGGCAAGCTGAAGGTGATCAGAAAACAAAACGTGGAGTCAATGAGAGGGAAAAGAAGGCAAAGAAAAAGCAGGTTGTGTTACAGATTGAAATTGCATCATTAAGGAATCTTTATATATCTAAATATTGATCTCACATATGCTAATGCATTATCTTGCTCTCTTGTTAACTATTGTTTTTTTATTGACTATTTGTCACAGATTGAAATGCAATTGTCTGACATTGGTATTATTATGATTTTAGAAGTCAATAGAGGCAAGATGAAACCATTCTCATAAATTCCAGTACAGAAAATTATTAAAGAAAGGTGTTATAGGTGACAATTATATGAGATCTTTTGAGATTCCCAACTGATTAGAATTATGGCTAAATTATCCGTATAAGGCTAGAATACCTTCACCTCTTAAACTAGTTTTTGGAGTTGAGGTAGGTAGACCTAAGTCCAATTCCGAGATGGTACCAACTCTACCCTAGTTTTGTTTTTGGGCCAAGCATATTTGTCTGTGCTTCAGATACCTGTCCTGAGTGTAAGTTGTGCTAAGATCTCTGTTTTTGGGCCACCAAATTTGTCCATGCTTCAGATGTCTAATTTTAGGCGTGATAGGTGTGTTAAGATATATGTTATTGGACCAACCACGTGAATCCATGCTTCAGATATCCTGTGTTGATTGCGAGAGGATGTGTTAAGATGCCATGTCAACTAGAGATATGGCCAAATTAGTCCTTGTATGGATTGGAAAATCCTGGCTTCTTGAGCTTGTTTTGAGGGTTGAGTTAGGCCATGCCGAAATTCTGAAGACCACAAGCAAATGATTGAGTAGATAGACTTGGTAAGTGCAGCATATCTATAAGTCTTTTTTGACATGGTACTGATGAAGTCAGCTAATTTCTGATGTGTACCATCGCTAGGAAGTTTGTATATTTAACCTTGCTGTGAAGTGGGAGTTTTACATTATTGGATTATTGGTTTGTGAGGAATGCCGTTTTTTGAGGCCGGATTAGATGGAGGATAGTCTAATACTAAAATGAGACTAATGAAAACTATAGGTCATATCATTAAGAATTTTTTATTGGATTTAGTTCATGGCTGAACATTACAGTGTCACTTGATCTCTGGAGTCCTTCGACCTATGTAACCAATTCCACCCAGTGGGAAAGACTATGGTTTGAGTTGCTGTAATGGATACCATGTTTGGATTTTGCTTATATTGAGCTTCTTTGCTTCAAAGCTTTCTCAGTAAAATTTTGATTGTAATCCTTTTTGAACACGAAATTTAATGCAAGCACACATGAAGTGTGATTTTGCATGATTTGCCAATATTTATGTTTGAGTTGCTTGTTTAAGATTGGTTGCGTCTTTACCATCCTTGACTTCCTAGAAATTGCATTATATTTGATGCAACATAATAATAACAGATCTGTGATGCATTATGTAGAAAAAAAATGCAGCACTGTAACAAAATAGTTAAGGTAGGAGATTAAAGTGGAACATTGAAACTTAGGGTCTAGAACCGCAGAGAAAGCTTTAGAACTGAAGTTTTGTGACTTATACTGATTATAATATTTGCCTAGGATTTTATGGTATTCCCTTTATAACCCTGGCATCCTAAACATCCATTTCATAAAAGTTTTTCAAGCAGAGCCATCCAAGTCCATTAATTTCACATGATGACCAAATGTCTTAATAAATGAATTTTGAGAAACAATGACCGCAGAACTTCTAATGATACATAAAAATATAAAATAAGTAATAAACTAAGGACCTAAAATATCAAAGACTCAAATTACAATTCACCAACTGGCTTGCATTTCCTGTTTTTATGCTGAGTTGCCTTATCCATAAATTTTTTGTTTGACTTGTAGAAAAATATAATTTTGAACTTTCGGACAAAATATTATAATTTAGGAACAATTACTCAAATTTCTAGTTAATCAGTAACCATTTTTCAATTCAATTGTTACTTTCAAGATTTTTCTGGTGACATCTCATTTTCCTATGCCATACCATGTACATGGGAAAAGGATAGTTGTTGGTTGATTTTCATTTTTAGTTGCTGACTTGTGTTCCTTTCTTTTCTTTTCACTGCAGGCCAAACAAAAGCGGAACAATAAGAAAGTAAAGGACAAAGGGAGGGAGGAGAGGACTACTATGGCTGTGCATGAGACAAACCAAGAAGACAATGGTGTTGATGAGAAAATGGATTCTAATGAGGAAGCTCAAACACTGTCTGAAAAGCCTGATGCCATGGATGATATTTCTGATGTGTCCGACTCTGTGGATGGAGTTACTGAAATGCTTCATCCGGATTCAGAAGACAGAGATACTAGTCCGGTTAATTGGGATACTGATGCATCAGAAGTTCATCCTCCAACTGAGGCTTGTAACAAAGGCATAGGTGATGTTTCATCCAGACAAAATGGAATGTCTGATAAAAGGTGCAGCTCAGCAATAGATGATAGTTCATCAACATGTTCTTCTGATTCTTTGCCATCAGTAGTCATGATTGACCCCTACAAGGGGAACTCTTTTTCAAGTTGTAAAGCCCAGAAGTCACCTAGCAGGCAAGTATTTAGCTTAGTGTTATTTTTTTTTGATGTTGACGGGTATTAATGATATTTCAGAAGTGTTATTTTGATTTGGCTCTTTTTATCTGTAGAGGTAAGAACAGAGGCATAGCATCATGTGACACTGGTGGTTGGACAAATAAAATAGATAGTCGGCCATCTGGCGCTGCAGCAGATGCTGGGGTTATTAACAAAGAGTCTGGAAGTGGAAAGGCTGGAAAAAATGAGTCCGAGGGTGCTGTTGTCACATTGAAGGATCGGTTAAAGTGGGCTGAGAAGCATGTTGTCAGAAAGGTTGTCCCATTTCTACTCTTATTGGAAATACTCGTCAAATTGTTAAAAAAAAAATTCTTCTCCGGAGCTTATCTGTTCTTACTGATTATTTAATGTCTTTCCTTTCTGTCTATTTTATTTCTCCTTGCTTCAATGTTATATGGCCTTCTCATCTTAGAGAGCTAGACTCCCAAACAATTTTTGCTGTTTCTTTTTCACAATTTAGGAGGTGCAGAGTAGTTTGCTCTTTGAGCAATTTTTAAAAGAGGAGTGCTAACAACACTCTCTCTAATACTCACTCTCTCATTGGGTGAAATCAATGTGGATCCCCCTACTTTAAATGGGATCCACATTAATTTCATCCAATGAGAGAGTGTTAGAAAGAGAGTTTTGCTAGCACTCCTCTTTTTCAAAAGATAAAAAGGGTCTTAAAAATGGAGGGATGACTGAACAACTTGTTTTCCCTTATTTACTATTCATCTGCAAGAAATATGTCTGTTTTTCCATCTTGTTTGCACCACCTGGGACAAATCAACAATGGTTTAGTCCTTAATTGATTCCACTCTTTTGTTATTCCAAAGGCCTAGACAGATGTACAAAGATTTCCATGTCTCACATTATAGACACCACCACCACCCCAAAAAGAATCTGAGTTTTTTATGATCTCTGAATTCTTTGTTTTCTGATTTTTTTTTTTTGGATAGATTTGTTTTCTGATTATTTATTTGCTATTTGTGATTAGTTTAAAGGAGATATTAAGGTTTTTGGCCTTGTTGTTGTTAGGTGAAGGCTCATAATTTTTTTATTTAACAATCCTATTTATGAAGCTAAATGTGGTTTTAAATGTGTGATTTATGTACCACTATAAAGTCTTGTATCTTTTCTAATGGATAGGATGAGGAGGTTCTTTCACTTCAAACGAAACCCAACATCAAAGACGAAGTTGGGATAGAAAGACTTACTGACAACGAATGTCTACATAAAGCTGTGTCATCTTCACCTGTCAGTCCTCCTAGTAGCTCGCCTGGTCAAATGTTAGTAAACAAGACAAGTGCTACTTTAGATCCTTTTCATGTCACTAAAACATCTTCAAATGGCTCCCAACAGACTGATAAAGATCCATCTCCCCCCTTCACCTCTGCCTCACAAATTACAATTTCGTCCAAAACTGAGATCCAAAAGACTTCAACTGCAAGATTAACTGAAGGATCTGTATCACGAGTGCCTACTATCTCAAGACCTTCAAGTACTCCTTTGGTTTCTGGTCCCAGGCCAACTGCTCCTGTGGTCTCAATGGTTCAAACAGCTCTGCCACTTGCACGCTCAATGAGTGCAGCTGGGCGGTTAGGTCCTGATCCCTCACCCGCCACTCATAGTCACGTTCCTCAATCCTACAGAAATGCTATCATGGGGAACACTGTGACCTCAACTGCTGCCAGTCTGACCCATTCTAGCTCGTCATGTTCAGGAGTAAACCCATCCTTTAGCTATTCTCAACCATCTACCATGGTGTCATCACCAATCTTTCTATCCCATAGCTCTGATAGAATGGAAACTAATGCTGTCCAGTGTGGTGTTCCCTTTGGCTTGAGAACACAGGATGTTTTACAGAATGGTTCCCAGTGGATTGAAAGTTCTCAAAGAGAATCAGCCAGAAGCATGTATGATCAGCCCGCTGGTCTTAATGATGATCAAAACCATGACTTGTACAGGCCACTACACAGTAGATCTATGGTCAACATGTTAACTGAGTTCCCAGCCTGCACATCCGGGCGTCAGAATCAAGCGTTGGTGGATGAGTTCCCTCACCTTGATATTATAAACGACCTGCTTGATGATGAGCACACTGTTGGGAAGACGGCCAGGGCAAGTTTGGGATTCGAGTGTCTGAGAAATGGGCCGCAATCGCTAAATCGACAATTCAGCTTTCCTGGAGACTTAGATGCAAATGATGACCGCGGATCCTCAACCAGTTCTTGCAGGCTCGAGCGTTCACAAAGTTACCATCATGATCATGGATTCCGAGGAGGGTATAGCTTGTCCCATGGGCATTTTGATTCACTTAGGGATTACATCCCGCAAGTTACTAGCGCGCCTTATGTCAACGGACAAGTTGATGGATTGATTACAAACCAATGGCAGGTGGCCACTGGTCCTGATCTATTGTATGCAGGCATGAGAAACACAGAGAATGATGGCTACCCATATTATCCAGATTATTACTCAAATATGGCATGTGGTGTCAATGGTTATACTGTATTCAGGCCTTCAAATGGTTCTTAGAGGGAAGGCCTGCTCACAATTTAATGGTCGCCAAAAATGTAATGTATTTGAGGAAATGTTGGTTTTTTTTTTAGATTGGAATGAGGTTGTAATCTCTTCACAAGCAAAAATATTTTGTAAAGAGTGTTGTGTTTTTTTCTGCCAGCTATTTTTTTATGCATGTTTGGCATTCTAGGATTATAGTTGAATCGAGACGAGGTCTGAAGCGTTTTGTCATCATAACTCTACCATGCATCCTCTCATTTCAGATGCAATTTGTACCCAAGGCTGTACCCTTGTCAGCTATGGACTTTAATAAGACATTTGCAAATGCCTACTAGTAGTTTTACTTCAAATTATAAAAAGGGTTCAATATATTCAGTTGCTTTTTTAAACACCAGTTAATTTATTTATTGTTGTTATTTAGGGGAGAGAAAGACACTGTCATGCACTCTATGTAGTGACTCAAATTCAGTTTCTTTGGATTGTAAAGTTTAAAAGTCAAATAAAAGTTAAGCAATTACAACTGTATTAGTACTAGTTAATTTCTTTAAAACTGTTGTTATTAAAGAGAAAAATGAGTGTGTGTGTATTAAGGGGGAAATTTAACAAGTGTATGAGCACTTGTTAAGAAGATTAAAGTGGAAATTTTATATTGGAAATTGTGTAATCAACAGATTAAAACATCAAAAAACAATTGTTTCTACGTAAATTTATCAATAAAACATCAAAAAACAATTGTTTCTACGTAAATTTATCAATTATTTCTATTTTTGAATACTTACCAAGTGTTCTTAGGGCACTTATTAAAATCAATCATATTATAATTACTTAAATTTTGAATAGATTTTAATTTGAAAACTTAAGGCAATAAATTTAATTATGGAATGTGGTGAGGAATTTTAATTTGAAAATTAAAGAAAGCAAATGAAGTGAAGATGTATTATAAAAGAATTTACTTTGGAAAAATCCAGTGCAGTGCAATTGATGATTTATGAGATAATATTGTGATACAAATGAGATCTACTAAAGGGGGTGTCTCTTAACATTTGTTTTCTCATACATTTGGATAAATAATTCAAGCATCCATCATTTGTACCACACATCATAAATGAGAGTTCATTTTTTTAATAAGAGAAAAAAGTTTATTTTAAAAACTAGAGAAGACTTGTGAATAGGAGAATAAAATTTAAGTGAGATAAGGAGAAACCAAATTTGTTAATAGGTGCCATTCAATTTTTTTATTTTTATTTTTAAAGTTAAATTATGAGTTAGCAAGATGACTTGTGCTCTTTAATGCAAAAAGTAGATCTAACTCATCCTTGCCATGTATGTACACATGATTATACAGTAAGAAAATAACATTTGTCCTATGTTATTAGGATGAGAATAAGTTGAATTGATGCAGAATTTTGGAGATTCAAACTTTAATCCGGTAAACAAATATAAGACTTGGGTTTGACTTGTTATCAGTGATAAATCTACTCTTATATCTGAGTCTGACATTTTTTAAAGTCAAGTATGAACTGTTAGCCAATTGCAAGATCTATTTTATATTGATGTTTTTAAATGTAAATAGACTAAAGAGCAAACACGTCAATGAAATTATGCCCCATTTGATATTTAACAATATATTTTAGAAAATATGGTTTATATTATATTTCAATATTATTTTTCCCATATGTAAAATTTATTAGAAATGGTCCAAACCAGCATCATAGTGAGAGCAATTCTAACATCCTTCTATGAAGAGTTGCAGAGGATCCACACAATTATGTGTTAGAAGGTTGGGCACACACCATACAAAGTTAAAATACAATAGACTTGTTACAATACAAAGACATGGGCTTCTCTTTTCACCCTAATCATTTCTCGTGTGCCCTCCAATTTTTTTTACCCCGTTAGGATTATATAATTTGAATTTTGTTTGCATCATTTTGAATAATATAATTTGAATCCTGCCAAAACTCAGAAAATATATTATAATTGATGCAAAAGTCTCTGCTGACGATCGTATCATTCTCCAAAAACCGCACATTAGTTTTAGTCCTTCATCTGAATGAATTGGACCAGGGGCGGATGCTTTCATACGCAAGGGGTGGCTATGGCTACCCCAAAGAGAAAAATAATCATTGAATAAGTAGGTATATTTGTATACTCAGCTACCCCTAATAATACATAGTTGGCTACCTCAAGTTTTATTATAGCTAAAAAAAATAAGCAATTAGTAAATTATAACCCTTTATATTCCGTTCTTGCATTAAGTGTATTTTATGAAGTACTTTTATTTTTTGGTCAGATTGTCTAGTGGACTAGATTCACACACGTTATGTGTGAAGAAGTGAGAAATTCGGGGTTCGAACTCTGACTCCTGCACATAATATTTATGGTAGCTACCAACTGAGCTACACTTACAGGACATGAAATACATTTTCTATAATTAATAGTTGTTGTGATTTAATTTTTTGCTTATTGGTAAAATTTACTATTAATTTTAAAAAATATTTATTTCGCTTTATATGTGGCCACCTCAAGAAAATTTTGTTAGCTTCGCTGCTAAATTGAACGCTTCCTTCTGATGGGTTGATAGATGGAAGACAATACTTAACAATGTCCACGTTTCTTTTGTCTATGTGGTTGGATTCGCAAATCTTCCAGACGTAGAGCACGCAAGGCCTGAACTGTTGTAGGAGATTTATTGAAATCGTTGAATTCAGAATATGTTTAGTGATAAGTGCTCAAAAGTGATCTAATTCATGTGTTAGTTTAGGCATTTTGGTGATTTGCTTTACAAGTTATTGATGGAAAAGCTTCAATTATGTGCATTAATGCCATTTATGCTTTACATGCCTTACTCAACCCTTTTTGTGCAGGAAAATGCAAGCAAGGATAAAATTGTACCAAGTTCACAAAATTTCGTCATTAGCGAAATGTTGGCAAAGTTCCAGTGAGGTTTCGCCATAAGCGAAGTTCAGAAGCAGAAGGCCAAACTTCGATATGAGCGAATATTTCGCCATTAGCGAAGTTGCATCAGAAAGATTTCGCCATCAGCGAAGTCATCAGTGAACTTCAGGAAATTCAAGTGGATAAGGGACACGTGGAGCAACTCCATTGGTGCAAAGACAAATTTTATACATTTCGCTAATAGCGAAATATTTGGCTATTAGCGAAATTTCGCAGAAGTGACCCATATAAATAGTTTTCTTCTCTCTTTCTGGCCATTCCATTACATTTTCTATTACATTTTTCTGGTTTTTAGAGAGAGACTAGGACATTTCTAGAGAGAGAAACACAAAGCAAGGTAGTTAGGAGTAGATTCAACCCAAGATTTATTGAGACATCATGAATCTAGGCATGGAATCTTCATCTTTTCTTCATCCTTTGCAAAGCTATCATAGACA
>Ga0228711_1012534_pt1 | contig 10343 bp, 8 predicted proteins | sample MedpolnodulmetaG_2_FD_177996 | JGI IMG/M metagenome (GOLD analysis project Ga0228711, IMG submission 177996) | Root nodule microbial communities from Medicago polymorpha collected in Santa Monica, California, United States - brown nodules | ecosystem: Host-associated > Plants > Roots > Nodule...
GAGGACCACATGAAAATATTATGGGTTGACTGGAACTCTATTTGTTTGAGTAAGAAGGTTGGTGGTAAGGAGAATTAGGGAGTTTAATTTTGCATTACTAGGAAAATGGTGTTGGAGGATGCTAGTTGATAGGAATAGTTTGTGGTTTAGGGTCATGTCGGCTCACTATGGTGTGGAGGGCGGCCATGTGGTTGATGGAGATCGTGATGCCTCTTCGTGGTGGCGTGATATCACCACCTTGCGTAGGGAAGATTGGTTTGATGACCAAATCAGTTGTGCGGTGGGAAATGGGAAGTTAACTAGTTTTTGGTCGGATGTTTGGGTTGGTGGAGTGGCGTTTAGGGAGAGGTTTAGCAGATTGTTTGATCTCTCGTTATTTAAGGAGGTGTCTGTGTTTGATATGTGTCAATTAGGTTGGGGGAGGAAGGTGATGCGTGGAAGTGGAGGCGGGGGCTGTTTGTGTGGGAGGAGGAGCTGGTGGGGGAACTTTGTTTATTACTTCAAAATGTGAATTTGCAGGTTGATAAGGAGGGCAGGTGGCTTTGGACTTTGGAATCGAGCAATGATTTCACTGTTCGGAGTGCTTATAAAGTTCTAACTCCTCATCATCAGATTGATACTATGGTTTCTACGAAGGTTCTTTGGCATAAGGATATCCCCTTGAAGGTTGTTCTTTTCGTGTGGCGGTTGTTCCGTGATAGGCTGCAAACTAAGGATAATTTGTATCGTCGTCGAGTTATAATGTCTGATGATACTTTATGTGTTGGTGGTTGTGCCTCGATAGAATCTTCTTCTCATCTATTTTTACACTGTAATATTTTTGGGGAGGTTTGACACTTTATTCATCGTTGTTTGGGTGTTGTTCGGTTCTCCCAAGTGTGCCACGAATTATCTCAATCAATTTTGTTTTATTGGTGGCAATTGTTCTAAGGTGCGTCAATCTATTATGCATTGGTTTGGTATGCTACTGCGTGAGAAATATGGAAGGAAAGAAATAGCAGGATTTTTAATGGTAAACATTGCTCGACATATCAGATTGTTGATAAGATTAAGTCTCTTTCTTTTGTGTGGTTGAAGGCGAAAATTCCTAATCTCTCTCTCAACTACCATGGGTGGTGGCGTAGTCCATGCAATATGTTGGACATAGGCTAATGTTATTTCTGTCTGTGTTCCCTGTTTTTACTGTTTTTGTTTCCTATTTTTTGTAATTATGTTTGTGACTTTGGTTCTTTTCTGGTACACCTTGTACTAGGAGGAACTTTTTGATTGAGTAATATATTCTATTTTAGCCTCTTCAAAAAAAAAAGATGGACGAAAGGTCATCATTATTAAAATATAAAAATAAAATCAAGAAGTTTATGGCAATTTCAACCGCATGCAAAAAGGAAATTAAAAAGTTGAACTATTTAGTGAAAAACAAAAATAATTTTAAAGGATATCATGTTTACTTCATTTCAAAAACTCAAATAAACAAAATCAATATAAAAAATTTTAATTAAGAAATTGAGTGGAGGTAACCCACTTGAATTGGCTTGGTGGTATTTTTGGATAACTCAGTTGGTTTGAGTTAAGTGTTAAAAGGACTTGGAGGTATGTGTATATATATAAGTTTAATTAATATGCTACTCTATAATATAATTATTTTATACATATATTTAAGAGATCGATGATGATGGGTTGATAGTCCAAAACAATTTTGCACATACAACCAATCAAAACATTTAGAATTGTCACATCAATTAATATTTTTAATTTACGTGACAATTCAGATTAATATTTTGATTAGTTGTGTGTGCAAAATTGTTATGTACTTATCAACATACATCATTAAACTCTATATTTAATTTTTTTTAAGGAAAACTCTATTTAATGATATGTTGTTACGTCAATTAATATATTTTCATATTCATTAATTGACATGTCAACATATCATTGAAGGTACGTGTAAAATAATTATACATTGATGGAATACACTAATTAAATTAATGTATATGTATATATGCTGATATATCTTTCAATTTTCAAAAGCCCGGCATTTTAGTTAATTTAAAATTCATTACATCTTGATGATATAAAAAAAGATAAAATTTAGGTGATTTTTTAAATGTTTTTTGTTTGATTTTTAATTAAAAATACACCTTTTATTATAACAAACTTTAAAAAATTAATTTAAGAAAATCGTTTATAGTTAGAAACCTACAAAGCATAGTAAGTTTTGTCCTAACAGAAATTGGCATAGGAAAAAAAAGAAATATGAGGTTGAATCTAGACCGGATTATGTGCTACCTATATATCTTTCATTTTCTCTAGTTTTTAAAAGGATTAAAACTAACTGAAACTTGTTCCATAAATTTCAGTTTAACCGGTTAAAATGTCAAAATTGTTAGACAAGACCGGAGTTTGAACCCCAACACTCTCACTTTGTGTGTGAGTTTACGATGACTTTCTCATTTCATTTATCTAAAAAAACAACTAAAACTTTGTACCAAAAAAAAAACAACTAAAACTGTTTCTTTAAGGGAAAAAAAAAGTAAAATCAAAATTATAATTTTTTGAACAAGTCATAATTATAATAGAAGAATCAATGGAATAGGGGAAAAGAACCACACTCGTGACGGCGAGAGGTTCGCCGGTATGAGAAAAATGAAGGATGAGGTGATGGAAGTGAGGAAGAAGAGGGGAAGAGATGAGACAAGATTGTGTGTGAACAAATGTAAATGTTCTCAATTTTCTTTTTAACAAATAAGATCCATTGATTAAATCCAACGGTATTTCCTTCGTGTTCCACCGATGAGGGACTTAATTGACCCCTCACCCTAAAATCCACTTATAAATAATGTTTCTTCGAAAAAAAAAAATGAGACATTATCTACGGGAGTTTTGTGATCACTAACGTCATAATCATAACCTTAACTGATAAAAATCCTTGTCACATACTTGGTATGATGTGAAATCACACGTTCACTTTGTTCTGTTGCTCATAATGTCTTCACCCTTCACCAAGACACGTATCTTCTCTTTAATGTAACACTAACAATGTGTCCTTTCACGACATGCTACAAGGTTGATGTATAGTACTAAATACTTTGTACCCTCTACTATATTATCCCCACATTAAATTTCCTTTCAGTGGTTCACAAATTCCCAACATTTTTTATGATCCTCATATTTCTACCTTAATATTATCATGGGTTCCACAATGTTTTTATCCTTTTCCTTCTCCCACTTACTATTTTTATGGGCTCGTTCTTCATCAAAAACTGCTTTGTAGCATACTGACTAAGAGTTTGAGTAATTAATTTCTTGTAACTATGGAGAAAAACTCTGTTGATTATAGTCCTTTGCTTTCTAAGAAAGGTGATGAAACTGATGATTATGTTAAAAAGATTTCACCTAATTTTTTTGTGTCAGCTACCAAATGGACTCTTAGGACTTTGATTTCCATAATCTTCATTATATGGGCTGCTTTCATTTTTCTGTTACCATCAGAATCCGTGCATGGATTGTTCTCAAAATGGCTTAATTTCAGCGGTGAATCTTCCTTTGGAATCACAGGTAATACATATTTTTTTCTTCTTTTCTGATTTCTTGCTTTTTGTTTTGGTTTTGGTTTAAATATTTGTTTGATTCTTGCATGTATACTATCTTGAGTTGTTTTTAGTATTGTAAAGTTTTTGTTTGTTTGTTTATTGTTATTTTAAATTTTGTGTAAAATTTTTGTCATGTTTTTAATCTTTGCAAATATGTGTGTTTTTTGTCTTGTTTTTAATCTTGTTTTTTCACTATTTGGCGTGAGTTCAAAGCTAAACTACTTGTATGTTGTGCAGGAAGCATTTTACTGATTCTCAGTGCTCCTGTTCTTGCAATTGCATTTCTTGCCATTGCATACCTAATTATTTCTGGGGAGGATCAGCTTCCTGAGTATGTGATTTCTACATGCTTTCCTTATCTGTACATTGGATTAATTGAATTTAATTTGTATACACTGTCAGTGTAAATATGAAGCATGTTTCATTATTATGTCATTTTGCTATACTAGTTCCTAAAATATCTCTATGGATATATATGCAAGGAGATGCGACTGAATGCATGTGTAAAAGTTTTTTACACTGAGAAAGTGCATACCGCTTAAACTCGAATTAATTTCATCTTTATATTTTGCATTTTGATATTGTTTTTGACATGGATTTTGATGGCAGGAAGAAGACTTCCAAGTATCCAAGATTTCGCCTATGGACTTTTCCTATCCTTATAAATGGACCATTTGGGGTTGTTTCTGCAACAGAGCTCATTGGAATTGTCATTTTTTTAGCATATGTTATTTGGGCTTTCTATGCTTATACTATGCAGGCTCTTGCAGCTATATCTGATCAGTTATCATTTAGAGCAAAGAGGTACTACAGTTTAGAACCATTTCTTTATTTTCAGAAATTTATTTGAAGATGCAAATTCACTTTGTTTAATGGCTATGCATGATTTTTTTTTCTTTAACCTCTTCGAACCTGTCTTTGGTACTTTAAGGAAAAATGAGGAATCAACCCAAATAAACTAATAAAAGAAACTTAGATGAAATGACTAGATGATAGCTCAATCATAGGTAGGCATGATGAGCAACTTAATGTGCAAACAATCTTCATGAGATCATCCAGTAAATTTGGTGCTACTTATAAAGTATTCATAAGATCATCGCAACTAAGTTTGGTTCTACTTATATTTATTGATTAACTTACCATGATGAGCAACTTAATGTGGCCCAACATATGTTGTTGAGTAGTGAGATTAAGATAACACTGGAGCGATGAAATTTCAATATGAATCCAACTTGGAGGTTCACAGTCTCTCAGAAGTGCTTTTATATTGATTATTGAGAGTGTTTATTAACAACTGCCAACAATCTTCTCCATAAACTGAAACAAAACTTCATGCACCCAAATTTTGAGATTTAAACTTATATGCTAAAGTGAACAAGAACTTAAAACAAGAATGTTGACATGGATTTTATAAATTGTCTCCTTTTGCTTCAAATTAATTTTTTCCCCCTGTATATTAAGTAATACTGACAATAGTCATAAGCATGGAACAAGGTGTTTGGCATAGAATTAGAACCTTTGCAATGATCATGTAATTTTAAACATGAACGAATATGATAAGTTAATTTACCTGGTTTACTTAACTTTTTTTTCAGCTTGTACATGTTGGAAATTTTGGGACTCCGTTCAGGCGGGATTGGATTAATGTGCTTGGCGTTTTTATTTATACCGATTTCAAGGGGATCTGTTCTTCTCCGCTTCATAGATATCCCTTTCGAACATGCTGCAAAATATCATGTATGGCTAGGACACCTCACAATGGTGATTTTTACTCTCCATGGACTCTTCTATGTTATTGAGTGGCTAATGGAAGGTCACCTAATTCAAGAAGTGAGTCTTCTTTGATGGATCTCTTTTCTTGAAGATAGTTCTTGTTTTATGCGCAGAATATCCTACAATGTTATCCTAAATCCTTCATAGGTAGTTGTTGATTATCGGTGAAAATCAAGCTAACCATTTACTTATCTTTACATAATTTGGTCCCCCATTGCAGTTATTAGAATGGAAAGATATTGGTGTTGCCAACCTAGCAGGAGTTATCAGCCTTGTAGCTGGATTGTTGATGTGGGTGACCTCGCTTCCTGGAGTGCGAACGTGGAATTTTGAGCTGTTTTTCTACACTCACCAATTATACATAATCTTTATTGTGTTTATGGCTTTGCATATTGGCGACTTTATTTTTGCTATGGCTGCTGGACCGATATTTCTTTTTATGCTTGATCGATTTCTGAGGTTCTGCCAATCAAGAAGGACAGTAAATGTAATCTCGTCGAGGTGCCTTCCTTGTGGTACTGTGGAAATGGTTCTGTCAAAACCACAAAGTAAGTATACTTTTTTGTAGCATGTTTTTGCATAAATTTGCATATCATTACCATAAATAACAGTGACAATATATCTTCTGAAAATGTAGATTTGAGATACAATGCCCTAAGCTTCATTTTCCTTCAAGTTCGGGAATTATCGTGGCTTCAGTGGCATCCATTCAGTGTTTCTTCTAGCCCTTTGGATGGAAAAAATCACATTGCTGTTCTCATTAAGGTTCTTGGCAAATGGACCGGGGGGTTAAGAGAAAGAATCACTGATGGTGATGCAACAGAAGATTTATCTGTTCAGCCTCATACGGTGGTAACAGCTTCGGTTGAGGGGCCATATGGACACGAAGTACCATATCACTTGATGTAAGTGGCTACATGTCGAATTATTTTTATGTTTTTAATAGAAACATTTATCTAGTCATTAATGTGCATATACTTTCAAACCAAAGTAGATTTTAAGCTAACTTATGTTCTACTAATTCTTACTTTTTCAACTAATAAACTGATGTGATGTGTTCATTTTGTTCTCGTAGGTACGAAAACCTTATATTAGTGGCAGGCGGTATTGGACTTTCGCCTTTCCTTGCTATATTGAGCGATATTCTCCATCGTGTGAGGAAGGGGAAACCTTGTCGACCAAGAAATATTTTAATTGTTTGGGCGGTGAAAAAGGCAAATGAGCTTCCACTTCTTTCGACTGTTGACATGGAAACAATCTGTCCACGCTTTTCTGATAAAGTAAATATCAATGTACATATTTTCGTCACTCGAGAATCAGATCCTCCATTGGTTAGTCTAACTTTCTATATACAACTTTATACTTTCTTCGATTTGTGCCTTTTGGAAATTTTTTGTTTTTTCACTTTGTATTTGTACTCTTGTAAAATGAACTGTAGTTTTTAAATACAAGTTGTAATTTGTAAATCCTAACTTTGGATAATAGAAAAGTACTACAGCCACTCTGCAGTTGTAGATGTAGGCACAATTGGTTGAACACTGTTATCAAATCTCGTGTGTTTGTAGTTAGCGTTTTTTCGTATATTTTGAACGTTTAAAACCACGGTTACTATTCTAAGTCCAACAATTTGATTGTTATTATCTGCAGGAAGAGGGATACAATTACAAACCAATAAAATCACTATGTCCCTTTCCTATGCCTAGTGATTATGGAATGTCTGGTTTGGTTGGTACAGGAAACAATTTCTGGTCTGGTCTATATGTCATTTCATCTACCTTAGGCTTTGTGATCTTACTTGCTTTGTTGAATATTTACTATATAAATCCAGTTGGTGTGGTTATATGGTGGTACAAAGGGCTACTATTTGTAGTCTGCATGGTTGCAAGTGTTGTTATCTTTGGTGGTATAGTGGTTGGATTTTGGCATATGTGGGAAAAGCAAAGTTCTCCGAAGGATAAGTCCAATAACATCAAGGTTGATAAAATTGAGCAAAATGGCTCTGTCGATCACAAGGATCTAAGTCAAGACAAAATTGCAAAGTTAACTGCCATTCGTTACGGTTCTAGGCCAGACTTTAAAGGTATGTTTTCATGAATTTTTATTTTTATTTTTAATCTTAATATCAATACATGAAAGGACTATTGTGTAGTCAAGTTTCATGTTTATAAATACGTTCAGACAGACATGGTTATCAGTATCTTATGATACATGCGAGTCATATATTGACTCGATACAAAAATATATCAAATCGATATGAATCTCTAGTGTGTATCTATTTTGAACATGAATCTCATCATCTTGAGTCCCAATTCTCTATGATGAATCCCAATTCATTCTTATGAATCATTACCTAAACTTAGTGTAGTCAGACACTTTTTGTCAATTTTGTATAGTGAGATACTTTTTTTGTCAATAGATTAGGACTTGAATCTTGAATTATTTTTAGATCAGTAAATGATATATTAGCTCATAGTTTTGCTGTGTCACTTGTTTTTACGTAAAAAATGTCATATTTTTATCGGTAGTGTATGTTACGATCCATAGTTAGGTAAGATTCGATTCATGATTTGAGAAATAGGTCTTCTCATTCACAATTTGAATATCGATTTGATAACCTTGCTTTGAGATACACATACTTACTTTACATGTATAAAGCTTGTTTTGAATCACTTATCACGAGCTTGGTTCTAGTCAGGTGAAGTTATCTATTAGAAAATCAGTTCAATTAATTGTATGGTTAGAACTTCTAACCAGTATTAGTCCCTTTTTTACAATGTGAAAGAGGTTACTAACATGGAAATTTTATATTGCAGAGATTTTTGAATCAATGTCAGAGAAATGGGGCCATGTTGATGTTGGTATTCTGGTTTGTGGTCCTCCAACTCTTCAGTCAAGTGTTGCACAAGAAATCAGGTCACATAGTTTAACAAGACAACCTTATCACCCCATCTTCCATTTCCACAGTCATAGCTTTGATCTCTAGCTTCCTTCCTATAATGGAAAGATGGAAGACATACCTTCACCAATGGAAAAGCATGCATATATATTGTATATATAATAGCAGGTTCTCCGAGAGAGATTAGTCATCAACAAATTGTCGGTGAATATTTTGCACCTGTAATATGGCAACAAAAAGATATTTAGTAGCAAATAGAAATTCATCTATGCAGTCCATTGTAAGATAATAAGGTACTATAATCCTTAAAAGGAAGGGAAAATATTGATTACTCCTTATGTGAATATTATCATTAGATATATTATGTGCAATTTCAAATGTACTATAACCCTTATGAACTTGTTTTTCTTTATTTCTTTCCTAGCATAGTTTATGTTTCTAGTTGGTGCCTAGCTTTGTGGGATCATACTTGGGTTATGCATTTAATTTCACCTAACAATATTCTTCAAAAAAAAAATATTAGCGTCACAACAACAACTTAGTATTTTTCTTTCAAATAAAACAACAACTTATATAGATTAATTAGCTTAAAATTTAAAAACAATTAAACAAATGACTATCTTATATAGATTGTATTAGCCAAACATAAAATGTGTAAATGTTTTATCTACTTTTTAAAATATTATATTATATAAAATGTTGTACTATTTTGATCTTTAATAAAAAAAAAGTCAGTTTAGTCTTTGATAAAAAATACAACTTTTATCTAAAAATACGGAGACATATTAGTCCAAATGCTAATATTTACAAAATTTATTCTTTTTGAAGGAATTTACAAAATTCATGTTTTTAGGCATTGTTGAAGTGAAATATTTAAAAAGTTACGATTTTTTTAGGTTTTTCATTTTACTAGATTAAAAATTCCATTTAATCTAATCCGATTAAAAGTAAAAAAGATGCGCAATTTGTCATATGAAAGCAATAATATTACGTCATTATATTTTTTATATTTATACTAACGATAAGACGGACACTCATGTGTGTCCGTCTTTCCGCTCTTTTTATTTCTCTAACGCGTGTAGATTATCAACGAAGTTTTATAGAAATTTTGCATGTAAATTACAAACGATATTTTATGTAAATTTTTTGATATAGATTAGATTATAAGTATAGATATTTGTGACTTTCAAATGTAACAAACTCAAAAATCATATTTATATTTTTCAATGACAACAATAATATAACAAATATAACAAAATTTCTTATCTTTTTTTTTTAATAAAACCAACAATATAACACTTGTAAAAAAACCAACAATATAACATTATTATAAGAAAATTTGTTTAAGGATATAAATGAAATAACAAAAAAGTCTACCCAAAATCTCCCCATCATCTCATATTCTCATTATATATAATAGATTAATAGTGTTGGAAAATAAGAAAGTTATGGTGAGTTTTTCAAACAAACTGAGAAAAAGAGAAGAATTTGAGAGAAAGACATTCTCTATTGCTTCAAAGAAAGTTATTGTTTTGTAAATGACAAATCTTTAATTTTATAGGCTCCCCAAGAGAGTGGTACACACATAAAGATAATATTCTACAATTTCAAGAGAAAGTTCTACACACTTCATTCTACTAGTTACATTTAATGTTAGGTCTCTCAACAACTCAGTTATTTTTACATCATGCTAGAATTTGGCCTAACACATAATTAGTCCAGTGGACCCATCAAGTTTGCAATTCAAGAAATAAGTGAGACTCTTAAGACAAAATGTTTTTTAACTACTCTAAGGATGACCATTTAACTAAGTGAACTTTGTTTTTCTTTTTGGGTGAAATGGGTGGATTTGAGGATGGTGTGGTTAATAGTAATGTTTTTTTTAGAGGGGATGTAGAAGAACTGTTCTCAATCGCTCCTATATTCAATACTCTTTGCATTGGATACCTATGTATTGTTTGTTAGGATCATGTAGAAGAAGCTAAAATTCAATTGCAAAAATGACATAATCGAACTATTTTGTGAGAGCAAACTCTACATGACTTTGACTGGGACTCCTAAAAAATGGAAGAGGATATTTTGTT
>Ga0228711_1012535_pt1 | contig 10342 bp, 7 predicted proteins | sample MedpolnodulmetaG_2_FD_177996 | JGI IMG/M metagenome (GOLD analysis project Ga0228711, IMG submission 177996) | Root nodule microbial communities from Medicago polymorpha collected in Santa Monica, California, United States - brown nodules | ecosystem: Host-associated > Plants > Roots > Nodule...
CTCCCGGGGCACTGGTTAAGGATACTAAAAAGGGAAATTATATAGTAATTATTGCATTGAAAACTGTGTAATTAATCCATAAATAAGTCAACAAAGTTTCCTTTTATGGTAATAAATTCCTTTTTTTTAATGCTTAACCAGTGCCCCGAGGCACCGGTTAGCATGACCCCTATAATTTTAATTACTTGTTCTTGTTGTTTCAAATATTTAAGTCAATTCCCACAGTCATCTCAATATAAGATATAGGATCAACTGCGAGATTTCTTGGCATAGTGAAACCAAGATAGTTACAATGAATCATAAAACATGTCATGGATCAATAGATTGTTTGAAAACATTACAAGTAATATATTAATGAAGAAGTTGTCACATTCATTATGATGAAAATGAAAACAAATTAGAATCTAATATAGCATAGCTTCGCCACATTCAACATAAAAAATAATTTAGATATTAATAGTCAAACTAACACTAAATTTTGAGTTCACCTTTGTAATGGTTATTATTGGTTACTTTCTATGTCAACGGCATGAGCAAGAAAATTTAAACCCAACGTGAGAATTTTAGATCAAACCAATCAATGTTTTCTTTTACTCTATGAAACTATGAATTTCACTGAATCAGAATATATTAAACAATAATAAGAACCTTAAAAAAGTGTGACAAACTTAATTTTTTATCACCTTGAATGGAGAGAATAAAAATTAAGCTTTCAATTTACCTCTCTATGATTTGCACAATAAAATAAAATGCCAAAAGTATTTAATCTAACATCATATGTTTTTCTGTCAAGAAAAAGCATCATATGCTTCAGAATTTCCTACAAATAATGACTCGGTTCAATTGTCAGCAGTTCTATTTTTAAGGATGTTGAACTTGAGAAATCCGCCCCCCCCCCCCCCCAGATTGAAGTAAATCCGAATGGATAGACTACACTAAAGACTTGAAGTAGTTTAGCACAACCAAACTGGTACTAATTTCTGAATCCAATCCCTAAACTGACTCCGTTAATTAAAATGTCACCATATGTATTAATATAAGTATCACAGATCAAAGCAGAAGTAGAAATATATCATATCACATATCAATCACATTTTACATACATCGAAAGACAACCACATCACCCCAACTATAGTTCTAGATTAAGATCTGCAGACTGCAGTCAACCATAGTTCAGAGCTGAGGCATGTAGCAGAAATTGCTAGGTCTAAGGCCTCTGCGATTGGGGCCATGGAATATCAATTACTGCTGTGCAATATCAAATATCACAACATAATAGTAGCAACTACAACCACACAAGTCAGAATCTCAAAGAACATAACATATACCACCACGCTATCTATTATACTGGCATTAAGGAAGATCATATATGCTTACGTCTATCAAAACTTGACAGTTGACACGGCTACCAAAATATTATAAAATTGTCTATAGATCCTTATCCCTATAGATATAAAGGATTAATAGTTTCATAAAAGTTTAGATTTTGTCAAAGTGCTTGATCGAAGTCTACAGCATTTTATGTCAATCAGCTACAAAATTGAGCATCTTCTTTTGCTTCCTTCAGCGACAATTCTTTACTCTAGATCAATAATACTTGATTCACCCTCCTTCAATCCATAGTTTTCTGCATCACTGCATCCAAACCAGCAATCATGAAAATAGATTAGTAAATTGCGTTCAAATATTTTCAATGAAGAGAAAACAAAGTGCAGCTATAGTTTTAATTACTTGTTCTTGTTGTTTCAATTTAAATATTTAAATCATTTCTCACAAGATTCTCAATATAAGATATAGGACCAAATGTGAGATTTATTGGCATAATAAAACCAAGATAGTTACAATGAATGATAAAACCAAATGGATAGACTACACTAAAGACTCGAAGCAGTTTAGTAAAACCAAATTGGTACACTAACCTAATTTCTAAATCTACTAACCTTTTTTGTGCTCATAGAGTTCTTGAATTCTATGTATTATTTTACTTGAATATGAAGTAAAAAATAACTAAGATTCAATAATAATCTCACATAATCAAATATTTGGGAAAAACCATCAAAACAAGAAGTGAGGCTCAAAGCTGAGAAGAACAAAAAAAATCAATAAATGTGACCATAAAGCTCTCAAGTCTGAAGATGAAAACTACGAAGTATAGATGTAGAAATGATATAGCCTACTATTGTCATAATAGCACAGCGATCAGCTATCTAAAGGTTTGCTTTATCTTTTTTAATGATCCCATATGGTGTTTTTTAATGGTATGGAGATAATGCACATTAGTGATGTATGAGTTAAAGATAACACAGACTATAAAAAGGTCTAAGGCTTTAAGATGTTAAAGAATAAAAAAGACAACTAAAAAAGAGTTCAACTTCAAAAAATCAAAATTATCAAACTCACTCTTTCAAAGGAATTTCAAAATTTCAAAGTCTAGCTGAAATAAAACCTATCTGATGACCTGATATGCTCTAAGGATACGCTTGCAAAATAGACAGATTTAGCGGTTTTCTTAGGGAAAATAAAAGGGAACATTGTCATGGGTCAAAAACCTATCAATCTTCCAAGGGGTTCCCCATCTGTATAAATAATTTAAAACCTAGCCTAATAACAATTTGCTCTTACTATTGTGGCATTGATTTAGACATTGATTTTAGTAAGTAGTGTGGCATTGATTTTACTAATTAGCCAACTTCAATCAAGCTTGTTTTTCCTTTCTGCACCCTTTTTTGGTCTTTCCTGGAAAACATGTTTATTTCTGTTTCCGTAAAATGCCTTGAAGCTATCTGGGGATTACTATTTTGGACTGTTTCAAAATTGTTGTCCTGCTGTTGTTGAATTGATCTAGGAGATATGTTTCTTTGTTGGTGAGTGGTGACTCTAGTATGCAAACTACCAACTATGTATTTATATCCAATCATGATTTAACAGACTAAAAAACTACCAACTAATGTGCAAAAGATGAATGAATAGATCTTTTAGAAATATCCATCTCAAAGACCATAATATTTGGATCATTAATTGGAGATAATAATAGGAACATAGCTTAGAAACTTGAAGGTATTACGGGAAGTGTTTAAAATTAAAAGCATTCCGTAGATGCCTATGCTATGACAGGAAGCAGTACAATCTAAGTATAGAACACACAAATTGAAATGAAAGATGATAGAAGAATAAAAAAATAGAATTTATTATTAAAACTTTACAGAATATGGACAAAAGATTTCTGCACAAAGGATCCCTCTTTCTGAAAAAGCAAAAAAGAATTTTAGTCATATACAGTAATCCAACCACAATATATATACTTCTTAACTCATTATTGGAAGGTGAATATACTTCTTATTCAGGATAGCTTCTATTGACAGTATTGCCAACTTACACACAGCAACACTTGTTATTTTCATGTAGAAACTGTGTAAAATGTGCAAGTTCATTGTTCATCGATCAAAGGTTACACAAGACAACATCTTGTGAAAGTTTTTATTTTTTTTTGGAATTGGGTAGTGTACTACATGCATTTGAACAATCAACAATTCCAGGTCCACCAAAACTGCTTTTATTCTTCAGTACTGTAGCTAACGGAGGACCAAAACATGTGTTGCCACATCAGTACAGTTCACACCCTCCTGAACTCCTCCATTTATATAAATCTAGCTTAGTCCCTTCTCACCGTTGTACTACACGTCCATAAATCTCTTAACCCACTGCCATTCTTAAATGAAACCTTGTATTCTAATGTCACTGCTCCTTCATGACAGGTCTGCATAATGCCACTCCACTGCCCTCTATTCGCCTATGTTTGTACTTCATATGCATTTTCTTTTCTTTATTTCTCTATGCCACAGCTGTTCGCTCAACACCTACACACCCCAATATTATCCTTGCATGTGGAAACCAAAATCAGAGTAGGGTATTCATGCCTTCTTTAACCTCTGTCTTATATCATATTCAAATCCCTTAATTTTGACTTTGACCAATCTCCGCACCATCAGCTTTACCTTTTCCACGAGCCTCTCAACTTCTACATCTTGATTTCTAAAAATCAGATTATTCTTTGCCTTCCATATTGTTCATGCACTTGTGAATCAAAAATTCATCACCTATTATATTGCTCCATTATCTATGCGCCATTTACCAATACTGCAAACTATTTTATCATTTGACAGTACAGACTCAACTCCCAGCCAGTGCAGTAGCTCCATCCAAACCGTTGAGAATTCAGAACATTCAAAAAATAGATGTGCATTACTTTCAACATCCCCACTTCCACAAACACATAAGTTCATTTCTCGCAGAATAGCTCCCCCCCCTTCGCTAGATTGTCTTTTGTTGGTAACCTGTTTTGAAGCAACAAGTTTGTTCCAAACATGCTTATTCAAAAAGATTGTGGTTGTGCGGTTCCCCCTGTTAAGACCTTATACGCTATTCTCACAGATTATATTCCACCACTAACATCATTCCAACTCCATTTATCACATTTAGCCCCCTTGAAACCACCTTCTTTTATCACTCTCTGGCATGAAACTATTAACTCATTCTCCAAATGAAAAAGTTCGTTTCTCCGGTTCCATTTACAACTTCTCTCCACCCTACCCTCTTTCCCAACACATATCCACTACTTTGACCTCTTCTTCAGATGTAATGAGAAATAATCTCTCAAAGCTATCTTTTAGTTCTACACCCTCGCCAACCCATGGATCTCTCCAAAACAATGTGCCCCACACGTGTGCGAACTCCTGCAATTAGCCATACACTGAGGCACATGCTTTGTAATGTTAAGGAAAGCCTGGTGCGCTAAAGCTCCCGCATATGCAGGGTCCGGGAAGGGGTCCCACCATTTTGGTGTATTGTAATGTTAATATTTAAGATTTCAGATTGCCTATAATCCTTTATTAACTGTAAATACAATACTATTTTTTTTAAGAAATTAATTTCTGGTCTAATTTGGTTAAGGTGCAAATACAAAATGCATGCAATCAGAACATAACACTAAAAGCGAAAACTTATCTGTTAGTCAAGGTCAGCTACATGGATCAAACAACCCTATTATTTCATGTCAAATAAACCAAGTCTTCAAAGAAAATTATTTGGATCTAAATCCCTTTTTGTGTAACAGCAAAAACATTAATACATTATCAACAGATAGATAAATACGAAATCCTTTGAGAATAAAGAAGGTACATCAAAAAAATGAGACAGTAATTTAATATTGCACCCTCCTCTTTTTTCTTTTTTGACGGAACAATTGCACCCTCCTACCATATGTTTATGCATCAAATCAGAATTGAGCAAATAACTACTTACAAAATGGATCAATGTCGATATGAGGTCATAGACAAATAAAAATAGAAATAGGCACACAAATACAAGATTATCTAAGGAACACTTTTCCATGATCATAAAATCAGAATTTAGCATACAACTACTCACAAAATAAATCGGCATGGTTATGAAGTCGTAAACAAATGAAAATAAAAATAGGTGAGCAAGTACTCGATCATATAAGGAACAATTTTCTTCAACTTATGCACCAAATACAAAATTAATGACCATAAAAATTATAGTTCAAACCACCAAATCTAGCAATTGCATGGTAGAAGCTAATTAGCTAATTGAATGACAGGAACGATAGAGTAACTAACTACTACTTACATGGATTGTGAATCGTTATAAACCGTAAGTTTACACGTTGAAGAGGCCCTTGGGACTGAAAATAAGATTCTTTCTATTCCAGGCTGTCCGACGTTCCAGATTTTCATGGTTTGTAAAACTCTTGCATTCTTGAAAATATACCTTGCTAGCATAAGCTCATCATGTAGGCCAGATAACTTGAAAAGATTGCAAGTTCTAAGGTGTAATGAAAGGCATTCTGGAACAACATCTGGGTCTACCCAACCTTCTTTGTCATCTTCTTCTCTCATATCCTCGGGGACGTATTCCTGTTAATAATGCACATAAAATAAATAATTAAAACATAAAGGTGTATGTTAAAAGTCCCATACTGGATGAGACAAGGAAATTTATCAGCTCACACGCCAATTTTGTAGGGTTGAGTCATGCCTAACCCAAATTCTAAGAGTGTGGAATGAATAAATAAATCAGATATGATCCTTAACAAACCAGATCAATGTCAAGCTTTTGAAGCTTAGGGCAGTGTTTGAGAACTTCTATTAAGAACTCCCATCTATGATCAAGACGTATAAGCTCCAGTTGGGTCAAATTATGAAAAGTAGAAAACCAATCAATATCGTAATGCGCCTAGTTCAAATATGTAGAAAGATAAATCATTAGAAATCACGGTAAAATTCTCACGGTCAAAATAAAAAGGAAAACAAAATACATATCAATCACGTTTTTTATTTCCATTCCACCATCAGTAAGTGTAATAAACAAACCTGATTAATTTCAAAGCGCAGAGAAGCTACATTGTAAACAGCTTTCAACGGAACATAAATATCAGAGCAATTAATATCAGCTTTGGTCAAGTTACTTAGGCAAAAGCTCTTCCACTCATCACAAGTTAGAGATTCCTCAGAATCAAACCACACATCAAATGTGAGTATATCCTCGAGAATTGGACATCCGTTTAGCAACAACATAAGATCTCGGATTTTTGGGAACCCGGTATGATGTAAATTAAGGGTTTTGAGTGAAGGAAGTAGAACAGGAGAAAAACCATCTAGTGTCACTTTGAAATAAAAAAGCTCGAGGCAATTGGGGCCAATCCACTGAGCTGACATACAGATAAAGGCACTCAACTCCATGTTGTAGCACGAAGTTGACACATTTGGTGATACTCTTAATGGGGCAGTCAAGAAGATAATCATATGTAACATGAAGGTGGAAAGTCTTAATGGGTAATGCGGGATCTCGGGAGAGTAAAACAGAGTACACGAAGTCGATAAAGCCAAGATTGGAGTTATGGTCTGTTACTTGAGTGAGGAAGCGTAGAGTATGAACTGAACGCCAGAGATGGTTCCATCTCTTTGAAAGAATGGATGTGGCATCAGCATATTTGGTTTCGAGGAAAGAGAGAATGTGACAGAGAATTGTGTCCGGTAAAGTGCTGATTATATCTTCCTCCTCCACCAAAGACAACAGAGGAGTTGAAATGCGAGTAAATGATCTTGGTTGTCACTTGATTCACGTTTTCTGCATAAAAAGATGTAAAGCATCATACAAACATAGATAGATTGATAGACAATATTGTTCCTAAAGACTTAGATTGCTACAAACCAATATATCCTAATCCTAAAGGTGCATCATTCAAATATACATTATCAGAGTATTGAAAGTCCAATTAAAACTACTGACTTTAGTAAGATATTAGTAGCTAACAATGTAGCATCGATATTTCACAAAGAAGACATGTCTAGTGTCCGACATGTGTTGCTATCCAACACCGCCACCATGACACTGACAGCACTTAGGACAATTATCAAACACCTTAAGTGTGAAAATTCATACAATACATGAAATCTAAGCTTTTCGAGAGAAAGAGAAATTACATGAACAACATTGACTCAGAAACAAGGTTCATCAACAAAAATAGCATCTGAGCAAAGATCCCAACCAAAAAAAAATCTTTAAAATGAGGGTTCCACCATTAGAGTAAAATCCTATGTTGAAGTTGGTTTGTGAAATGAGTGGCGAGCACAAAGTACCAAAGAAAAAAGTGACACCTTAAACAACCTACACTGCATGTAAACAGGAAGAAATTGACTTACTTGTGATTTACTTGATAAAATTAGGAATGATTTTTGAGCAAATTGAAGTTTGAGTGATTTTTGGTTATATTTGAGAAGTTTTGCATGTGCTGCTGTAATCGGAAATTGGAGTTTCTTTGTTTTTATGATCCAGATCACATCAACGGTAGTTAACTGCTTTCGGATATGTTAACGGTAGTTAACTACCGTCGGAGACAATTTTGTATTTTCCATGTGTTATTAGGAAATAATAGAAGTCAGAAAAGCAATTTTCATAAAGATGATGAGCTTCTTCAAAACAATGTGTACTAAGCTACGTTATCCTTAGATACACATTGGGATTTTATATTCCCACCTTAACACTTTCTCGCATCTTTTTTTTAAAAAAAAAAATTATGTTTTGTTCAGATTATATAATTTGAATCACATTTAAGGAATTTTAGGATTTTATAATCCGAAAACTCAAATTACCCAGTAGCATACATTATTAAGATTACATAATTGAAAATAAATGTAAATATACAAAAAAGTAAAGAGACAAACATGATACAAATTCTCACTTAATTAATACATAAATATTCTCATACTATATTTACAAAAAAAAATTGAAGGTTATTACATAAAATTGTTAAACACTTGGTGCTAATTTATTTAACATCTAATGTTAAAACTATGATGGAAGAATATTGAGGGAGATGGAGGGGGATGAGAAAAAGATAGAGGGGTAAGATTTGTTTCCTCTATAGGAGCAATAACACTTTGATACTCAACCTTACACTCAGGCATATGATACAAATTTACATAGTGACACTGTCACTTTTAACGGTTTATACAACCCTTAAAATATTAGAGTAACTTTTTTGTATGAAACGTCAACGGTGGAAATATATTGTATAAGAAAAGAGAATGTGAGATGATGGTGGGTATTTATAGAACAAATTTGTGAATAAAGGGTGCATGGAGTGTAACGATTCATAAATGAGGTTAAAGATATGTGTGATAATTCGGGATATAAAATGTGAACCTATTTAGAACATTATTTTTTTTTGTGTGGTTCAAGTTGCACAGACGGTTTATGTGGTCTACAACGCACAAAAACTTCTATAAATATATTAGAGTAACTTTTTTGTATGAAAGTCAACGGTGAAAATATATTGTATAAGAAAAGAGAATGTGAGATGATGGTGGGTATTTATAGAACAAATTTGTGAATAAAGGGTGCATGGAGTGTAACGAGTCATAAATGAGGTCAAAGATATGTGTGATAATTCGTGATATAAAATGTGAACCTATTTAGAACATGATTTTTTTTTTTGTGTGGTTCAAGTTGCACATACGGTTTATTTGGTATACAATGCACAAAAACTTCTATAAATTAGTGTAAACCACACTAGTCATATGCTTGTAAACCACACGAAACTAGCTGCAGTTTACTACAACAAAGAGAAACCCCCGTCTCTCCAGGGTCCGAAATGATGTTACGCTTTTCGGGTAGAAGGATCAGTTGGATCAAATCAATCACAGAGACAAAAGGAGAGTGGATGGTGTTGAGTATCGACGTCCATCGACCGACTCAGTCGGAAGAGTGCAGTTTGAAGCTCAAAAATGATGACGGCCTGAGAACCATGTTCTCGATATTTAATCAACATAATAATAAGGGGTTGATCGAGTTGGACGCTTCATTAGTTATATTCGTTGAAGAAATTCAAAAGAATTTGATAAACCTAGGAAATCTAAACGTCTATTTTGTTTTTTATTTTGCGATTTTGTCGCCTTAGTGCGAGGTTGGTTTGTTCGTCGTTTTTGTGCGACCTTGTTTGTCTTTCTTGTTTCGTTCAGGTATTTGTTCAGTTCAGATTATCTGATTAGCTTCAATTAGTGCATATCCAATCAATGACTTTGTTGTCGATCCGAAGATGCTGTTTTATACTATTAACATAAATGTTGTGAGTTTGTTCGAAGATTAATTTTTTTTTTAGTGAATTTGCATTGTATCGATTTGAATAAATAAATATAATCTATTTTTGTCAAAAAAATATTTTTTTAAACCATTAAAAAAAAGTATATTTTTTGAATTGTTTGGCTCACTTTTTTAGTATTCGTAAAAAAATTGAAAGTTGTATTTCTTTATTTAAAAAAGTGTATAAAATTTCTTTATTTATGATTTTTATTTTTTCCCCTGGAAAACAATTTCATTAACCGGCAAGCCTTCGGCACCAAAATTCAAAACCACCGCCAAAAACTTCCGAAAACAAAATCAAAATTCAAACACGATACTCGATGTTCGAAAATATCCCTCCAAAAGAAGCATCCACGTCATCAATCCGCGTACTCTTCAATTCAACCAATCAGAGCCCAGCAACAATTCCTATATAAACCATTCCACACCTGTTTCCCAAATCACGACTCAAACACTCTTCTCCTTTCTGTTTCGTTTTCGTTTTCGTTTCAGCTTTTCGATTTCAATCAACAATGGCACCAAAGGGAGAGAAGAAACCCGCCGAGAAGAAGCCCGCAGAGAAAACCAAAGCCGAGAAGAAGATCCCAAAGGAAGCATCCTCAACCGACAAGAAGAAGAAGAGGAACAAGAAGAGCGTTGAAACCTACAAGATCTACATCTTCAAGGTTCTCAAGCAGGT
>Ga0228711_1012536_pt1 | contig 10341 bp, 8 predicted proteins | sample MedpolnodulmetaG_2_FD_177996 | JGI IMG/M metagenome (GOLD analysis project Ga0228711, IMG submission 177996) | Root nodule microbial communities from Medicago polymorpha collected in Santa Monica, California, United States - brown nodules | ecosystem: Host-associated > Plants > Roots > Nodule...
AAACAGAAGCTTCGATTAATCAATTGCTAGATAAAGTTAAGCTTCAATCTTACTGGTGGCTGAAAGCAAATCGTCCTAGTTTTGTTTTCTCCTACCATTCTTGGTGGTTAAATCCTTTACCTTTCCTGGGAATTATTATGTAACAGGGTAGCTCTCTTTTTTGGTTTTTCCTGTTTTTGTTCCCCGTATTTTTTTGATTGTATTTGATACTGTTTCAGCTGGGTTTTCGACACTCCTTGTGCTGAAATCTTCAGGCATTCAGTAATATATTCCATTTTATCTTCTTCAAAACAAAAAAACCACACAAGCGAGATAAATATTACACCTTCATTCAAAATATCCAGACACATATATATGGGTCATCTCACGTATATGTTATTCAACATCTACCATTCCATTAATTGTTGAACTTTAACTCATATTTGATATATTAACATCTTCCTCAAGTGTACAACTCTTTGTGTCCATAACTATATGACATGGTCAAATAAGGTCAAACAAAGGGACAACAAGATAAAAAAGGTGGGTTGGTGGTGATTTAATGGAGGGAGATTTATGTTTCTTTCTTTCATGAGAAGGGAGAAAATAAAATTAAAAAAAGAAAGAAGATGAAAACGAAATTTGAGATTCAGATAAATGATACCGATAAAAAAAGTTGTGTGTTTTGTCCATGAGGTTATAAAGAATAAAGTGAGTCGGAGGAGTTAGAGACTTTTGAGTAATTAATTTCTTAAAAATTAGACTTAATTAAAAAACACAATAACATTTCAAAAATTGCTTAAAAAAATGCATGAAAGCGAATAACAACCAAAAATTTAATTTAATATAAAAATTAAACATCTACTCTTAGATTGGTCATCTCATTTATACGTGTCTCAACATCTACTATTGCATCTAATGTGGAACTTTAAATCACAATTGACACATTATTTTATATTCATTAAAGGTGAGACTTTATGCGTCTGTAATCTGTTGACATAACCAAATAAGGTCAAATGGAGGCATAACTTGGTTAAAAAGGTGGATTGATGGTGATTTCGTGGAGATATTTACGATTTTAACTTTCATTAAAAGAGAGAAAGGAAATTATAAAAAGAAATAATACGAAAAATAATTTAAAAATGAGAGAAATGATATGAAAAAAAAGTAGGGAGTGTTCGTCTACGGAATTATTGAAAATATAATAAGTTGTTGGTAATTTTATGTTTTATTTGAAGGAGTTGGAGATTTACGAGCAGTTATTCTACCCAAAAAACTAAACTCAATAAAAAAATGTCACATAATTTTAAAATGTGGCTTTGTCAACTCAGCAAAACACCTGCATTTTTTCATTGTTAGATTCCACTAGAAAGCAAAAGTGAAAGTGTTTTAAATGATAAAGGTTGGATAAAAATATTTGCTTCCAAAAACGTATATTTAATATAAAAAAATTAAGCAAACTAAACCCACAAACTAACAAATCAATTCATCATGATGTTCAGAGTTCTTAGAGTGCCTACAGTGGAATTAATCACCACATTTGACTAAGAGAAACCCCACTTGTGAAATTCACAACACATCTAAACTCAAAACCTTAAGACATTGAGTTTATTAGTCATCACACTTATATGTTGCTCAATATCTACTCTTATATATAATGTAGAAGTTTAAACCACACTTGACACATTAACGTCTCTCCCTCAAGTGTGAGACTATATGTATTTGTGATATGATGAGATAATCTAATAAGCTGAAAGGCACAACAAGGTAAAAAATGTGGTTGGTGGCGATTTCATAGAGGGATGTCTTTGTTCTTTTCTTTTCAAGAGAAAAGAGAAAGTAAATTAGAAAAAAGAGAGAAGATAAAAAATGAATTTGTACACGAGACAAATGATACAGAAAAACAGAGGGGTGCATGCTTTATTTGTGAGAGTATAAGGGGTATAATGAGTTGCTGGTAATTTTTTGAATTTGTTGAAGTAGTTGCACATTATTGAGTAATTATGCTACCAAAATAATAGATTCATTAAAAAATAGTCACATCAATTTAAAATGTCTAATAAACATGTATTTTGTTAATGTAAAAGAACATGTCTACATTTTTTTCTTCAAATTAGACCAAATACCAAAAGTGAAGGAATTTTAAATAAAAGGTTGCATAAAAAATTGCTTGAAAGCAAATGACATCTCAAAACTAAATTTTAAGATACAAAATTCAACAAATGACACCAATAAACTAACAAAACAAATCATCATAATTTTAGGACTTTCGTGAGAACCTCGATTAAGTTGTACCATAACATCATGCTAAGAGCAAACACACAAATGAGATTGACATCACAACTTCACCCAAAATCTTAAGACATTAGATATTTGAGTCATCTCATTTGTATGTTGCTCAACAACTACTACTGCATTCAATGTGTTATTTTAGCTCACACTAGATACATTAACATCTCTTCATTAAGTATGAGACTCTCCGTGTCCGCGATCCACCACTACAAACCACTTTTGCTCTACAAAAATGTTGAAGCGGATATGATATCACCATTGGGACTTATACAGGAGCCAACACTTTTGTGAATCAACACATTGCAACATGAGCAATCACACAAGTGAGAATGATGTTACATCTTCATCCAAAATTTTAAGGCTTAAGTATATGAGGTTTTTTTCTTCACTTCTTTGTTCTTCAACCTCCAATATTTTATCCAATGTTGAGGTTTAACTAACACTTGATACATCACAATATTCTCTTCTTCGAGGACGTCAAGATTCTAGCTTGTGCTTGGCACGGGTGTCCATACTAGTTGATCCATCATTTATAAGATTTTCAATGAGAATTTCAATCCATCATTAATAAGATTTTCGTTCAGCTTCAACCTTCACATTACGACATCCAATCACAGTGTAACGATTACAAATTTGAAGAGATTTTGTTACCTTAAACAAAAATTGAAAAGATCTTAGCATCAAACAAGCAACCGTTTGAGCAATGACAACAGAAAAATCACAATCAAATAAATTAAAGGTCTGTTTGTTTGGGAATTTTTAGAAAAAATATATAAAAAATATATACTTTTAATTAAAGAATCACTTTTTTTTGTGTAGTGTTTGTTTCAGATTTTTAAAAATTCTATTTTGTTAAAAAAAAATCATTTTAAGTTTCAAAATGAAAAGCTATTTCTAATAGTTTTTCCAAAATCTATTTTTTTAAACACGGAATTCAAATGTAAGAGCTTCAAATCTTAATAGTTTTTCCAAAATCTGTTTTTTTTAGGGTTAATAGTGTTTTACCCCCTGTAATATAGGTCATTTTTGATTTTCCACCCTGTAATTTTTTTGTTTTGTTTTCGTCCTTGTAATTTTTTTTTTGTTTTGGACTGAAAAATTTCGCCCCCTGTAATTTGAGAAAATTTCAGTTTACCCCTCTGTAATTTGAGCAAATTTTGGTCTACTCTCTTGGTAATTTGAGCAAATTTCGATCTACCTCCTTGTCATATCATCGATTTTGTACAGTCAGATGACCTAAGGGGGTATTTAGAAACAAATTTTTCTTACAAGGATTGAATCAAAAAATAATAATTTAAAGGGGGCAAACCCAAAAATGACCTATATTACAAAGGGTGAAACACTATTAACCGTTTTTTTTAAAAGCAAGGAACTAAAGTGTAAGAGCTTTAAATATTAAAAAAATTATTTTACGATAGTAAACAAACAAAAATAGGTTCATATTTTTTAAAAAAAATCTTAAAAAAAATCTCTATATTCTTTTTGTTAACAATTATTGTTAGCTTGCATTTTCTCTTATGCATTTTGACAGGCAGAAGGCTGGTTAAAACTGCGAAATTTTCCAAGTCCATGAATGAAGTTGTTGAGTTCGATAGAGATGGGAGAGTTTTCGGAGTTCGACAAAGATAAGACACGTAGCAAGCATGTTGAAGTTGTCGAAGTAGAGTAGTTTCTAGTTGCTGGTCTGATTAGTTACTTTTCCTTATGTATATATAATAGTTTTTCATAGAAAAAACTTGTCACAAATCATCTATTCAAAAGTTCTTAAAACTCTAAGCACTGACGTCTAGAGAAAAGATTCAGGGAATGTATGTAGCATGATTTGGTGAACCATCTCTAGCCAAGCAAGTCTAGAGGTTGCACACTAATCCTAACTCTCTGATTACCCGATATTACAATGCTAAATATTTTCCGAACACATATGTTTTGAAGGCTTTTGTGGGCTCTCATCCGAGTTATGCTTGGAGAAGCTTGCATCGCTCTATTTGAGTGCTTAATAAGGGTTGTTGTTGGAAACTAGGTAATGGTCATAATATTAGGATTTGGGAAGATGGGTGGTTGCCTTGCCAAAATGGTTTCAAAATCTTAACCAAAAATATCAGAGACCCAAATGTCTCATTGGTTAAGGACCTGTTGGTTGGAAACCCCATATTGGAACCAAGATTTCATTGATAACACTTTCCTTCCTTTTGAAGGGGCTCAAATTCAGCCAATCCCCCTATCTAAAAGTAGACTAAGGACTCTATTATATGGATGCACTATGAGTGTGGTAATTATTCTGTGAAGACGGGTTATCATGCTATCCAGGCTTGGTAGGAGCATAAGAACCAAAGCTCATCAGACCAGAACATGATGGAACATTTTTGGAAGAAGACGTGGACGCTAAAAACTATCCCTGGACATAAGGCTCTTATTTGAGAATTTTTCATAACGCACTCCTAGTCAGGAGTGAGTTAAACAAGCATGGTGTCAACTGTTCTATATTATATCCCAGGTGTGAAAAGAGCATGGAAACTGTTATTCAATTATTCATTGATTGTGAGTTAGCAAAAATTTAATGGTTTGGGTCACAGTTAGGGATAAGGTTCTATGATACTTTCCATAATCACATTAATGATTGGCTTATTATGATTATTAATAGCAAGGAGGATTCTATCGTCATGTAAATTACAGTTTTACTTTATAGTTTTGGTACACACGCAACCAGAAAGTGTTTGTAAATAAGGATGTACCTGGAGAAATGGTTATTCAACGCGTTTCCAACAACATTATGAGTTACCTCAAAGCTATTGTTCCATATTTGAACCTTTCTCGGAGCGGAAATTCCTATCCTAGGCATCAAAGATCACATGCAACCAACATTATTAGATGGGTAAAACCTGGTAAGGGTGAAATCAAAGTGCATTGTGATGTGAATCTTACTTTAGATGGTTTATAGGGCCTTTGTGTTATCGCAAGGAACAATGAAGGAATGGTTTTAGCTTCAGGGACTTGGAAAAGACAAGGGTTCAGTTGTGACATCACTGCAGAAGCTTGGAGTCTGTACCAGGCAATGTTGTTTGCGCAGGAGTGTTGTTTCTCCATTGACAACGAGAAGCTGGTGAAGTTGCTCAGAGGAAAAGGAGAAGAGCAAAGGTCGTATTTGGGGTCGATTATTGAAGGGATAAACTTTCTAAGAATTGGTTTTTATTAGTTATAGGTTTTCCCATGTAAGAAGAAGTGGCAATTATGTGGCCCATTGTTTGGCTCAACTTGCGCTCTTTGACTCTAATAGGGTTTGGATGGAGGATGTTCCAGATCCAACCATCTTTTTGTATATTGATGGTTTAATCAATTAATAATATGAGGTTTATCCTATAAAATAAAAACCAAAGCAAACGAAGACAGAGAGAGACGTATAATTAAACTACACCCAAAAAACAAAACAACCAAATTATTTCGAATAATACATTCCAATAGCTATCACAAATCTCAAATGTTGAACAAATAACCAAATGTTGATCAACCAAATGAAATAACCGACTAAATATCAATACATGATGTTGATTCATTTTTTTTTATAACAAACAATTCTCCAATTGTTAGACCAATCTAACTTGTCTTTCATCCACAAATACACCAACACCAACCATATTATACCAATATATGGGTTCAATAGAGAATAATAAAAGAGACGAGTAGGGTTTCAATGCTACAATAGCTTAACATTACAAAAAGTTAATTGAAAAAAGAACATGACCGTGTAAACTGTTTTTACACTCTCAGTGTACTATCTTAATATTTTCTACGCGGGTCACCACCGTTTTTATTCTATTAAATAACTATCGATTAAAATGATTGTTGTCTTAGATTGTGTAAACGATTTGCAAATAATATACTCCTCCATTTTACAATGAGTGCCGTTTAAGGTCTTGACACACATATTAAGAAATTGAATGAAATAAATCATTAGATATCACACTTTTACTAAACTGGCCTTACTTTATAAGAAAAAAATAAACTTAAAGTTGCATTGAAAATTGTGTGAGAGAAAAATTGAAGTATTTATTGAGGGTAAAGTTAGAAGAAAAAAAATTAAAGTTGCATTGAAAATGTAAAGTGACATTCATTTTAAAACAATTTTTTTTTAGCTAAAATGACACTCATTATAAATCGGAGGGAGTACTTTATAATTGAAATTTTGTTTTAAAATAAGGGACTAAAACTTAAAAAAAAAAAAAAGGAACATCATGAGTACATTTAAATCTATATGCTTAAATTTTTTCCTGACCAAATATATACAATTTAGACTTTTTTGACTAAAAATTATAGACTTTTAAAACCTAAGACTAATGCTGCTGTAAAAGAATAATAATTAAGAATAGACATGAAGGGAACAATTCTCTGTTGAAAAAAAATAAGAAAGTGTTTTTGCTGGAAAGGAAAATCAGTAGAAAATAGTTAAAAAGGTGAAGTTTTTTTTGTTTGTTGAGAAGTAATCAAAAAAAGGAGGTTGGATACTTGCTTGGATTGATATTTGATAGGGGCTATACTACGTTAGGCTTACGCATATACAAAGCCGTTACTTTATTATCCGAATGGAACAATATTATATTCCAATTGACGTAAATACCCTTCCGTAGAATACGAATCCCCTTTCCGCCCAGTATCCCACCTCCGTACCCTTTATCGTCATTTCCTCTCTCATTCCTCTATCTACTACTGCACACTCTTTCTCTTTGTCTTTCTCTCGCTTTCATCTTTCTCCTCCTCCTGCCATTCCAAATCCAAAAACCTTCAACAATTTCGTTCATGGCGGAAGAAGAAGATTCAACTCTCGAATCGCCACATTCTCTCAAATACAAACTGAAATCCTCTCTCTGTTTTTCATGCTGTTTCTCTCATAACCGCGTGAAACCGAGAATCGTTCGAAGCTCATCGCTTCGAACTCACAATCGCAATCACAATCACAACAACACTCGTTCAATCGATTTCCCTCATTTAAAGGAAAAATGCACCAATTTCATCTCTCGGATCGTTCACCACCGCCGCCGCCATTCCGCCGATTTCCATTACGACGCTCTCAGTTACGCGTTGAATTTCGAAGACGATGCCAACGACGAGAAGTCCGTTAACGATCTCAGGAGTTTCTCGGCGAGATTACCGGCTTCTCCGCCGTTATCGCCGAAAGCGGCAGTTAATGATACCGTGAAAATCGCCGCTATCAGTTGATCTAAAATGTAACCGCAGATCTAGAATTTTCCAATGCAGGTGCAGGCATGGGATAAAAACTCGGATCCGGTGACGTTTTAGAACAGTTTTTTGGATTTTGTTATATCTGTTATGTCATTTTTATCTTTGGCTCTATTGTAATTTGTAGATAATAGTGTCATTGTTAGATGCAACCACCAATATGAATGTTTATGGAATTCAAACGAAATGAATAAGAGGTAGGAAAAAAGAAGGATAAAAGTGAAAATTGATGATGGTAGTGATTTTTTACTCTCTTGGCGGTGTTCCTTCTTCATTGTTTGTTTGTTAGTTGTTACTTTTGGGTTTTCGAGAATCTGAGTAGCGTTGAAAATTGGGAGAGGTAGTGATGGATTGGTAATGTTAACTGAAACTCTGACACATGAAGACTCTATTCATATTTTGTCGTGCTCTTGGACCTCGATACTGCAAATATTTACTACAATATTTTAGAGCGACTAGTGTATTTACCAATATTTTAATCTTGTGAATCAAATTTATTTTTTTTAGGAAACAATATTTTAATCTTGGAAGTCAAGACCCTTTCCATTTTTTCCTTAAAAAAAAACAAAACATACCTTTCCATTTTTCTTAGAACTTCATAGTCAACATTAAAAAATAGGCTTAAATGCATTTTTCTCCTCCTATGTTTCAAAAAGTTGCGATTTTAACCCCTTTTAAAAAAATGGATATTTTGACCCCCTAACTTTTGGCCCTCTTTTGATTAGCTGATTTTGATGGAGATTATGACAATTTCTCAATCTCTGATGATGTAAGCTGGCATGGCGATAGAAGGATGCTGATAAGTGGAGTCCAAACTAGCATGGTGTAACTTTTGGCCCCCTAAAGAATGATCCACTTATTAGTTTGGACTCCATTTATCATGCCAGTTTGGACACCATGTAAGTTTGGACTCCACTTATCAGCATCATTTTATCCCCATGCCAGTTTACACCATCAGAGATTGAGAAATTGACATAAAATCAGTTAATCAAAAGAGGGCCAGAAGTTAGCGGGTCAAAATATCCATTTTTTTAAAGGGGGCCAAAATCACAACTTTTTGAAACATAGGGGATGAAAAATAATGGGTCTCGCTAACTAGGGTCCTAAGGACAATGGTTAAGGATTCCATTAATAGAAACATTGTCTTTGAAATACAAGTCTTAATGTTTTTCTTAGCAATAATTGCACCATTTTTCGATGTAAACTTATTCAATACCCCAAGGACAATGGTTAACATTCTCCAAAAATAATTCTACCATTATCTTGATTTGTTGCGATAAAAATCCTCTAATTTTTCAATGAATGATGATTTTTACCATTTAGACTATATAATGGGAAACTCAAGATGTGCTAAACCTTTTACCTTGATGGTGTGTGACACACCAATAAAATCAACATGTGTTTTTTTTTTTAGGGAATAAAATCAACATGTGTTAATTGGTATACTTTGTATTCTTTTGTTCCAATCACAAAAAAGTCACTAACTAATTAGAAATAAGTAGCTTATAAAACATTCATAATAATAGTCTAAAAAAAAACATTCATAATAATAATGGTCGTATAGAGAAATCTTTTATAAATAGAACCGTGATAGTTTACAAAAGATCCACAACCAACAATACTTTAAAATACCATGGGTTGACTTGAGGTCGGAACATTGATCTGCTAGGTGGAGGCTTAATCCAGACCTTTAACCTAGATTATAAAGACTAATCCGTACACCAAAGAAGTCATGTGATGTTTAAGAATAAAACTAATAGTAGTTTATAAACATTCATACTTCTCATCCCACCAAGATGCCTTAGTATGAAAAAAAATGTCTTTAACAAACGACAATTGCACAGTACCCAAAAAAATGGACAATACCTTATAAATACAATGTCATGAACTTGACATCAAAATAATTTGATTTTAATAATACACTGTCTTAAATACCTTTGTAGTCTCTTAACCTTTTTTCTTTTTTTCCATTTCAAATACATGTATACATGTACAAAAAATATAATGATTAAAAAAACAAAATACAACACATTTTTAAGATAACACAATAAATACAATGTGGAATGAAATAAATAATAATAAAATATAATGATCTCTCCTAAAAAAATAATTTAAACATGCCATAAGCAATATAGGCCATGCTTATGGTATAAGGCCCCGTTTGGATTAACTTATTTTGAGCTTATGTGAGCTTATCTACTAACATAAGCCCTTTCAAATGTGTTTGGGTAAATAATAAAAACAGCTTATAACAATTTCATAAGCCGCTTATACCATATTTTAATAAGCTATAATTTTGAGCTTACCACATAGCTTATACGGAGCTTATGCCAATATATGACACCCCCTTCGATACTCGCTTTACCTTTTTTCTTCTAAGCCTATATTTTTTAATTTTTTTTATTATATACATGTCTTTTATACGTTGGTGATGAGTAGAATACCTAACTGGAATACCTTATTCTTTAATTAACACACATATCTTTAATTAATCTATATGTACATATATATTTTCTTTACAAAGTATATACATATATGATATATGTTAAACTCATTCAATTTATACAACCATATTTCTCAAAATAATTTACACAGAGATTTGACACAATACAAATACAAATACCAGGTAAACTTTTTATAGTTGTTTTGTTTCTTATCTTGTGCAGTTTTTCTTATAATTTTTTTTCCCTTTTGCTGATTTTTTTTTAAACCAAATTTATTAGAAAGGAGAAAAGTATAAAGATTACTTAACTCACAACTTGAGAAAATTACATGATGTTTTTTTCAACAATGAACTATGACTATTAAACTTTTACATACGTTTGATTAATATATATA
>Ga0228711_1012537_pt1 | contig 10340 bp, 4 predicted proteins | sample MedpolnodulmetaG_2_FD_177996 | JGI IMG/M metagenome (GOLD analysis project Ga0228711, IMG submission 177996) | Root nodule microbial communities from Medicago polymorpha collected in Santa Monica, California, United States - brown nodules | ecosystem: Host-associated > Plants > Roots > Nodule...
TTTTTAAATAAAATTTATTTTTTTTTTTTAATTTTTTTTTTTTTTATTTTTTAAAAATTATTTTTATTTTAAAAAAAAAAATATTTAATATTTTTTATTTTTTTTTTTTTTTTACAGAAATATGCCATTGTATATTTATGAACTATAATGCAAACTATATATTAATAATATTATTTTTTAAGTAATATATTAATAAATATATGTGAGCATATGATATATGTTAATAAAATTAATGAAATAATAAGTTTTTACACAGGATCCATATTAATCACTTATTAATAAATTAAATTTCGTATTCAAAATAATTTTAACGGATTTTCACATAAATAAAGATTTTTATAGAAATACTATATTAAAGTTGGTTTTTTTAAAAACTTCATGTAACTTGGGCTAATATCACAAATCTCTTAAACTAGATTAGGGAAATACTCAATCAGGATTTTCATGCTATCTCTTCAGATAAATCAATTATCATGAATTTGAATGAACTTTTAACAAAAGTTTCGCAACCCAAAAATTCCCTCACTGATGTTGAATTGGGTTTCTACCTTACCATCCAATTCTTTGTCAATTATTTTCGCTCTAGCATTAACAAGATTAATAAGGATCTTGCAGCCCTTCAATTATCTCAGCATCATATAATATCTCACAAGATAACTATAATGTTATTCATAATCAACGTATGGCCAATGGTAAAGTCATTTCTCAGTTAACAATTGCTAAATCTGCTAATGATGTTCATAACAAAAAGATCCAGAGGAACAACTTCATATGGCCTACCAGAAACGAGAAACTATTCTCAAAGAAATGGAAGCATTAATTTTATCTTGCGATCATGCAAGGTCACAATGAAAGATCAGAAATCCAGTATACCTTGGATAAAGCGCATCAGAAATATGAAGAATCACTTAACATCAAGTCTAAGTTGATTAAGTCTAATTTAATAATCTTTATCTGGAATATTGTATTTTAATTTTGGCTAAAATATCGTTTTGGTCCCCGTAAATATGCTTCGTTTTGGTTTTAGTCCCTGTAAATATTTTTTGTTGTTTTTGGTCCCTGCAAAATATTTTGTTTTTGCAGGGACCTTTTCAAAAATCAAAAGATTTTGCAGGGACTATTTTTCTAATAAATGGGTTCAGTCATCATGTGCCACGTGTGAAAATCATCACAAAAATGGGGGCAGGGACCAAAACCAAAACAAGGCATATTTGCAGGGACCAAAAACAACAAAAAAAAATTACAGGGACTAAAACCAAAACGAGACATATTTATAGGGACCAAAACCATATTTTAACCTTTAATTTTCTAAGTTCGTTAATCTATGTATTTCACGATACTTTGTTGCTTAATTGTTTACATCTTCATTTTAATATTCGATATTTAAAATTCCCTTAGGATTAACAACTTCTGAACTTATGTTAATTTCACGATTGTCATTTTTAAATTTTGTTATTTTTAGTTTGTTTGCCATATATTGATATATCTTAATCGAGTATTTTCTATCAAACTTAATAACTTATTGATATATCATTCCAAACTTATTCTTCTTTATAATCACATCATAAATGTGTATGTAATAAACAAAGTGCCTCATAAACCTCTTCGTGCAACCCCCTGCTCAGCACGGGTGTTTGTCGACTAGTGTAAACTAAACTTAAAACTGTACACTAAAATGAATACAATGTTGAAATGCCTTGTAAAGGAATTCAATTAGAGACCGGCATTAGTGTGCGATTGGTTGGTACAACTTACAAACCGGGTAATAAACAGTTGATTTATTTTCATAAAACAATTGTCCTAGTAACTCACATAGTAAACAAGAGGGAAGAACATGATTCTTAATCGATTAAAATAATTAGACGCAGATAAAGAACAACCAACATTTACTAAATTATTGGACGAATGACTTAACCTTGGAAAACTAAGAGACTAAGAAGCTTTTATGTCAATATTTGGATGCTCAATGCAAACGTCTACAAATACAATGCTTTTTTTAGTCAATTGAAATAAACAGTTCATATCATAATAAATTAATTGTAGACTACTTCATTGTTATGAACACCGACCCGCAGAGAACACAGATAGGTAATGCCAACAAAGAACACAGATAGTAATGAAATCACTGTTATATCTTAAATTTTAATTAGACAACAAATCAATTGAAACTTGATGGCATGCATTCTTCGTACAATTAACATACATTTTTCAACACAATTGATTGGTTAAAATTCACATAATACCTACTAAATTGATATGGGACCCACATTATTTTGTAAAACCCCATTGAAATTATGGATTAAAGATTGTGTTGAAAAATGTGCTAAAATGTGTGTTGCTAGCGTTCCTCATCAATCAATACTTCCTTATCATTACAATAAGGAAACCAACAATAGAATAAATATTAAACGCAGTCACAAACTACATGATGTCGGAAAATATATGAGCGAATGATCATGATCAGTCCTAAAAAATAGCATGTTTTGATTATTTTAAAAACAAAGATCCCTGAATGAAAATCTATACAGTATGATCATAATCGAACATTCACAATTGCTAACTGCAAGCAGTCTGCGACTGCATACAAACCCAATCCATATACCATGACCTTAAAATTGCTGTGTGGGGCAACAACAATTAAACAATAATCACACAATCCTAATTCGAACATTAATAATATATCACAAAAAAAAGCAAAGTGAAAATAAATTAGATAAAGATTTGTCAATCAAGGTTGTGCAGATTTAAAATTTAAGAAAAGTTAGAACATTGCAGAAAGGGAAGCCAATGGTAAAAGGCAATGTATGTATAAAAGGAGTTTCAACTTTAATTCAACAATATAAAGTCTGACAAATAAACTAAATGCAAAAACAATTCTTAATTTTCTTCAACATAGGATTCTTCAAACATAACCACCTCACAACATTCTAATGCCGAAACCTAAGATCGGCTGGGCAAAGAAAATAGCTCTTCAACGGTACTGCAATAAAAATAAAAAACAAAAGGCATTAAACATACATACATACATTTTAAATGATTGTATCTGGGAACAGCACAATCAAATGATTACCTTAATGAAGCCAATTTCCTTGGCATTGCTGTGGAAGCATTGCCTGCAGCACATAAGGCCATACTTCCTAATCAATCCATGTGAATTCCCGCACACACGACTACAAGTGATATAGAAAACAAAACAAGATCACAATCAGCATGACAATTCTAAATTAAAAAACAACTGATCTGCAATAAAACATCAATTATTCTACAGGATTGTGAGAATGTGTATAACATATACACTATTATTTAAAAACTAATGTTCAGTGTTCCTCTAATACCACTATCATAGCAATAATATAAGGTTTTCCACTTAATTACATATGTTCAAATCATTAACAATGGGAACAAAACAACATTAAACCAAATCAGTAATCAACTTAAGCCTTGTGAATCAAATCTTAATTAGTTCACTGCTTAGCTATAACATCAGTTAATATCAAAGCTGACCCAAAAAAAAATTATGAATAACACGATTCATCAAACCTAAACAGTACAACCAAATGCAATAGAAAACCATTAGCACATAGAAACAACTAGTCAAACGATTCAAAATTCATAAATCAGGGATCAAAATGTAAACTTTAACAGTGTAAAATAAAACCCAAAATACCGGAAACCTAAAGGAATCGAAAAAAGTTATGAGAATCGAAGATTGAAAAAATGAACATACCAAGTGCGGGAACCTGGACCATAAGTCTTGGGGTGAGAGTTCCAAACATTTGAGTGTCCCATGGTTTGTTGATTTGATCGCCGGTGAGACTCTAATGCACCGCAGCTGAAGAATTGTGTGGTTGGTGAAGGAATTTTCAATGATGCAGATACCAATTTATACATAGAATCAAAATTAGTGTTTTCTGTGTTTTTTGGGTGTTGGGTTGGATGTTACTTGGACTCTAATTTGGCCCAACCTTACTTATATTACAAAATTTTGCTTTCTATCTCAAACTTGTTTTCCTACCCCCCCACAAATTCACCAAACCCTCAAATTTGTCCCACATTTTAAAAAATAAGTAAGGTAAAAAGTAATAATGTGGTGAAAAATCATCACATTAATAGGAGAATAAAACATTGCCTTAATGGATCTAGAAAAAGACATTACATTAATTCAATGATCGCAAAAAAAAAAAAAGATAATTAGAGGTAAACAATAACATTTATGCAGTTTATCAAACTGTAATATTGTAGCATACATTTCAATAAATAATAATGTTATAGAACAAAGAAATAGAAGATAGTCTGTATATAATTTATATGAAAATTGCTAGAAATCTAAAACTTTCAGACAAAATATATTATATCTCAAATAAGATAATACATTTGGACAAATTTGAGACAAATTTCAATTTCTTATGAAGATCTCAAACAAATTTAAGACAAGATATAAAAATATTATTTATTTATTTTGTAAATTGTCTCTGTTTGTGCAAACTATTGAGATGACATACTTAGTTTTGTGCAGCGATTTGTTATTTTCTAAGAACTTTTCCCAAATTTGCATAAAAAATAGACACCTTTGAGACATAACACATTGCACTTTTTATTTTTATTTGAACTTTTTTCCAAATCTATATGAAATTCATAGACGGCTTTGAAACTGAGTATATAATACATTTCACTTTTTAAAATTTCTTTGAGATTTGTCAAAATTTGTGTGAAAGGTATATCTGGATCTGTGACAAATTGTATAATTCTTTGCACTTTTTATTATTGTTTAAGTTATCTCAAATCAGTGTGAATCTTTGAAACCGATTTGAAAACCAACTATATAGTATATTTAACTTTTTATTTATATTTGATTTTTGTCTTAAATTTTTATGCTGATGTTTAAGAATTATATATAGAGGGGGGGGCGAGACGTTAGTTATTGTGATAGACATGGCATACGCAACGCACAAATGCTTGCATGTGAGTGTTTTAATTGTTGAAATCACAAAAAAATAGTATTTGGTGGAAAACAATATGGGCATGGATTGAAAATTGACCGTTACGGTTTATTCCTGTGTTTCGTTGTTATTAATAATTCATGAACATCAACATTTTAGATATTGTATCATTAGTTTGTAGTCGTATTGAATGAACACAACCCCAAATACTTTGAGGGAACTTGACTTAAGGATGTGTGATGTTCAAGAGGTTATTAGGTGGTTGTAAATTTCTCTTGTCTTCATGAGCTTAAGAGGTTATTAGCTAAAGTATGAAACATACCTGATATAAATCTGACAAAGATAGAAGAAAAAAAATATTGTAATTAAATAAAGACAATGGTTTAAGATTATTGACTTAATTTTACAGAGCTTAAGTAATGATTTCAACATTATGCATATTCAAAAAACTCATAACCTTCTTTTATTTATATAGAAAATGTAAATTATGTGTGAATAGTTTTGTGTCTTTAATGAGATCACATTGTTGTATTTATAATGGTGTTACAATAAATACATTGAATAAGCACTATATTGGAAAGTTGTGTAATCATAGAAACATTGACAATCAACTATGAAGATGTTGTATGAAAATGTTGTACTTATAAGGAATATAATTTATAATTCTAACACCCCTCCTCAATCAACTAGGAATATTGATGATCTATGTGTGTTTGGTTGTCACGTATTTATTCAATGCATATTGTTTGATCAGTCGTTGAGTCTCCACATGTTCTTCACCAACGTTGAGGCCATTCTAGCCTTCAGAAGCTGCATTAGTCGAACCACTAAGTCATTGATCGAACCACTGAGTCATTAGTCGAACCCTATGACTGAATCAGATTAAATCGATTGGCTCGGTTATTCGGCTCAACGTTCATAAAAAAATGGCTATGTATTAAATTATATTAAACCGTAAGAAAATGTTACGAAATATTTATTTATATATTAACAAAACACATAAAAGTCACCTTATGTATACCTAGTAATTTCCCCAGTATATATTGTTGAGACACATTATTATATGTTTTTCATAAATAAGATTCATATTATTTTAATTAAAAAACTTTAAAACAAAAATAATTCTATATAGTTTCAATAACTTCTTTTTCTAAGGATACAATTTCAATTAGGGGGGACAAACGAGTGACACCCGACCCAAAACCGTAAAACCTGCATTTAAAAAAGGTAATGGGTTGGGTTGAATTGGTTGGACGGATCAATTGGGCGGCCCATTAGGTTTTAACGCAGTTAATGTGGATCGGTTTGGATGATTGAATTTTGACGAATTATACCCGAAACCCGCCCGAGTATATGTCACACATAAACAAACTTTAAGTTACCTTTGGAAATAAATAATGTATATCAAATTTTTAATATGACAATTTCAATTAATTATAAACACAATCCATTACTAGTTTGTCAAGAAAAAATTAAGACACAAATCTTCATAACTAAAGTTCCACTAAACAAAATAATTCCACATCTCCATTTTTCTGTCCTTCATCATTTACATCTTCAATTTCTTACACATAAAGCAACATAGAAGAAAAACAAACATCAGTTGGAGGTTAGAACACAACAACAAATTAGTATTCTAAGTTTGTAACTCACAACAATTTCTATCCCTTAAAATTTTAAATGGATCTAGCAGAATTTGTTTCATTATAACATTAGTTACCATGTCCATGAGTCATCATCAACCCTAATGTTAATACAATTTCTTAGCTTTTAAACTTTTCTCACAAAGTTTAGTGCATGTTTATTAGAACATCTTTGATTGACGTTAATGTTATTTGTTTAGTTTTTTTAAAGAAGTTATTTCTTTAGTTGGATAGTGACGAGTTTACACACGCCAACATTTTTCTTCAATTTTTTTTTGGTGTTTAAAAAAAACGTATATTAAGAAAACTATTAGTTTATGTGTATATTCTTTATAAAGAATAATAATTTTTACGTGCAAGTGTCATATTTCATTTTTGGTATAAAAATATTTTAAGAGAAATTTTAGGGTCACACGTTTTAACACACTCTTATAGTTACAATAAAATTATTCTTTTTTTTAAGACAAAATAATTGTTTTTAATATTAAAACTAATTAGATATGGTTTGTTTGGTGTTTTTAACCACATGTTTAAATTTGAAGGTTTTGACGTGATGGATGAAGCCCAAGTGTCGATTTGAGAAATTCGGGTTTTTAAAACCCCATTAAGAACCAAATAATGGGAAAGTAGGTATTTATTTTTATCATTCTAAATTTTTATTATTATTATTATTATTATTATAGTTCAAATATTAATTAAATTTTGTGTTATGAAGATGTTGTTATGCATTTACTAGGGGTGGACAAAGTTCAGTTCAGACCCAAAACTGTGTCTGAACTGAACTGTTCTTCAGTTTGTTTGAACTGAACTGGACTATAATGAAACAATTCAAACCAAACTGAACTGCTACTTCAAAATGGTGTACTGTTTCATTTAAAAAAAAAACCTGAACTGCTACTTAAACAAACAGTTTTTCCTAAAAGCAATCCAAATTAAGATCAAATCTCCAAAATGAATTAGATTAAAGTGCAGCATTACACATAAGTAAACCATCAATCATCAAGATTAACCACACTAGCTGATGCCATTGCAAAGGATGATGAAGAAATCATCTCTGCAAATAAGATATTAAATGCTATTAGAAGTGATATTAAACACAAGAGTTCCAAATCAATAAAACCAGCCCTCAAAGAAAAGAGGAATGAAACCAATATAAAGGTACTCAATATGAAACCACTGACAGTTCAAAATGAAAGTCTGCTACAAAGGTAACTATGAAAAATACTCATAACTGTTAAATTGACATTAACTTCTGTTAAAATCGGTATATACAGAATCAGGACAGAAGTTTTAAAACCAATTCATCTACAAATGAAACTACAATATATAAAATTAAATTTCATGATTGTGAACACTTTATTGCCCTATCACTATACAATGATCAGACATTTTATTCATTTAATACCAATTACTATAGTAGTTTTAATATTCAGAAGTAAAACAATAGAATTTACCTTGCTCAAAGGTTTCTAGTTCTTCAAGGTCCTCATCAAATAAGTTTGAGAAAGGAGATCCTTTTAGCCAATCTTGAGTGCAAACAAGCACTTCCACAATCTTAGGTGTAAGATGTGCGCACAACAACGCATATGAATATAATCTCCCTTCAAGATCAAACAACCCTTTGCATTCATCCAATCTTTCATGAATCTGATTTGTACATCATTAGACGATGCATTATCAACTGTTATGCTAAATACATGATTCAACTCCCACGCATTTAAGCAAGTTTCCATTTCTGTAGCCAAGAGCTCTCCTGTATGGCCTGTGATTTGACAAAAATTCAGAATTCTCTTATGCAAATTCCATTTCTTGTCAATGAAATGTGCAGTTAGGCTCATGTAGCTTAGATTTTGACATGAAGTCCATGTGTCTATTGTAAGACAAACCCTTCCACAATGCTTCGACATAAACTCTTTAAGTCTTTGTCTCTCCCCATCGTAAAGCGACCAAATAGCACGCCTTAATGTAGTGCGAGATGGGATATCAAACAGTGGTTGCAAGACTTTCACAAAGTTTCGAAAAAACTCATTCTCCACAAACCGAAAAGGAAGCTCTGCGCCCACAAACATCTTCACAAGCTCCAAACGACACGTCTCTTGGTCAAATTTTACAACACTTTATTCCTCTTCTGTGGGTTGTGTTGTGGGAGAAGTTTTTTGCCTTTTACTTGCTACTTTATCAGGATGTTTCGAACATCTTACTAAATGATTACCCATAGCAGTAGTTTCAGCCTTGAATTTAATCAGTTTGCCACAATAATTACATTTGGCCTTCTTCTCAGGACCAGGCAATTCAACAAAATGATTCCAAACATGCGATCGATATTTACGCCCAGACGGTGGCAAACTAGAAGAAGGAGCTGTCGATGGAGCGACCACATGAGTTGTAGAAATGACATCTTCATCCGACGACATCTATCAACAAAATAAAACAAAGCAACAAATCACAATAAAGAAACAGGGAGTGCACTGCAGGCTAATCAGAAATTGCATGATTTTTTAATTTTTATTAGGTTTGAATTTAAGGCACATTTTGTTTTGCTTAGATTCAAATCAAATACACAATTCCTAATGCTTACAAAAAACTAATATGAACATCAATTTTTTGTCTTCGGATTATCCTAAAAATCACATTGAAGAAGGAGAAAAGATAAACAACCAAATTCCCTACTAAAAGAAGCATTTGCAAATTCACTATCTGATTGTCTATCCCTTCGGTTAAAAATGATACACAACATACCAAGAGTTCATTTTTTCAATGAAATTGTGCATACAGTTTAAATCAATCATTGACAGATACATAATCCACTAAATTATAACCAACATGTTGATAGATTTTGAACAATTTGAGCTCAGACATCCAAGGAAGGATATAGCAGCATTAACTCTCAAGCCCGGCGAAAGGTGAAATCTCTTAGGCGGCCACTGCGAATGTTTTGAGAAACAAGCCTTAATATTATCATCATTGGTCATTAACAATCAAAATAATCACAACAAAAGTAACTCATATTGTTCAATCTAAATGAATATAATTCTGACACACAAGATAATGAGCATCAATTTTGCAGAAACAAATTGTAATCACAAATACACAAATACAATTTTAACATAAAGACTACCAATGACGGTAATTATATCCAAACATTAAAAATAAACATTGAATGAACATTGTCTCAGACATCCAAGGAAGGATAAAACAACATAAACTCTCAATATATCATCATAAACAACAATATTCATATCACATTCACCAAATTTAATCAAATTCATATCTCATTAACCATAACCAAATCTAGGATCATTATTGCAACATAATAAGTAAAAAATTGGTATATATTTGGCCTCATTGAGAAGATTAGATTAAACTACATGTTAAACTTCAGACATATGCTTGTCTATTATAAATATTTTAATCATTGGCCGAAATATACAAACTTCAATAAAATCAAAACTAATTAACTAAAAATACCAATAATGAAAAATCAACAAGATTGAAATAAAAATGGTTGATTGAAGGACTCAAAATATGGGGGGTGATATAACAGAATGGTCGGCAAGGTAAAAATTTATCATTACGACGAACGAGACCTATCACAGTAATCATCAATGTCCAATTCATGTTTCAGTTGAAAGAAAAAAAAAGTGAAAAACTCAGTGAAAAACACAACAAACCAAACAAAAACATTGTGAAATTTTGACCCATATGAATTTTCAGATGAAACCCATATAAATCAATCATGCATCAGCTGTAGAATGAA
>Ga0228711_1012539_pt1 | contig 10340 bp, 10 predicted proteins | sample MedpolnodulmetaG_2_FD_177996 | JGI IMG/M metagenome (GOLD analysis project Ga0228711, IMG submission 177996) | Root nodule microbial communities from Medicago polymorpha collected in Santa Monica, California, United States - brown nodules | ecosystem: Host-associated > Plants > Roots > Nodule...
TTTTTTGAGAAAAGCCATCAGCCGATCATAACAATTCGATTGTTAAAAAAATGAATTATTTTCATTATATGTAACTTGAGAGATATGCAAATGATCGTTCGATCAATATAAATTTATTGAAACGGTCTAACTAAAAGGTTAGATGGGAAAAAGTATGCAACGAAGAGTAAAGTAGATGTCAATATATATATATACACACACATTCTGCAAAGAGAATAAATTGAGAAACTTTTAGATGAAGAAAAACACATGAGCCTCATAATGAAAATATATCCTACTCTACAAAGAGAATAAAATGATAAACTTTTAGATCAAGAAAAACACATGAGCCTCATGATAAAAAAAACAAAAATAAAAATCCAAAAAAAAGACCACAATCACGCCTAGCAAAAAAAGTGTCTTGGCGTGAATATTTTCTTTGAGCTTCACTAGAGTTTTGTTAGATTATGATTATTTTATCCTTCATCTTCTTAAAGGTCCGACTTCTTGTGAATCTCTAAAGTTTCTCTTGAAAGTTAACATTAGAGTTCTCTCGAGAACCGAAGTTAGTGGGATCTTGTTCCTTTGCCATTTCCCCTTATCTCCTTTCCCTTTCTTACTTCAGCCTACGTTCCTTTGTTCCCATACTTCAACATATATTTTCCTTTAAATCGTCAATTTTCTTCCACAAATCAAACACCACAAGAAATACTATACATTTAGGCAAGCTATTTAACGGTACAAGTTCTATTTGGGTTAGGGTTTGTGCTTTGAGGAAGAAGAAGAATACTCATTTTGTGAAAGTTGCTCATTTAGACGCTTTGAGGTGTATTTATCAACTTAAATTTCAATCGGTACTTATTTATGCATGATTGGTTTGTTTAGAAAATATTTTAGAGGTTAGACTATATAATATGAGGATTTTGTGGTTAATTATAGTTAGAGAAGATACGTTTCACATGCTCCTCCAAGAGTGGATGAATAGCAAACTTAGTTGATTTGTCATAACTGTGAATTGGTGACTATCATTATCAAATATTTTAATCATTGTTATTATTGATATTTTACTTATTTTTATGTTAAAGTATTTCTCAAAATGAGGAAACACAATCTTTGAACATTTTTCTCATTGTCGTTATTTATTTCTAAAGTTATCGATATTAATATTGTCTCTACTTGGATTTACTTATGATCTGTTGAGCACAAGATTTGAAACTGCGATTTGATTTCATACACTTTGGCGTAAGTTTTAATATTTTGAGAAATATGGTTTTAAGATATATGGCTTTGGAAAAAGTTGATATTAATGTGTAATTCATTTGGATTTGACTTTATACTTGTGATACAAAAAGTATAATATTTTCAATTCAGTTTGGAGTGTATGCATTTTGACATCGGTTTCAACAATGTATTTTACGAATCACGGTTATAATGACAAAGATCTAGGTCCACCTAGTTATGTGACTTTGGTTAGGCAGCATTACTCCATTAGATGAAGCCACCCTTATGGAAAGGCCTTCGGTATCAAGAGAAGGCTATTAAAGAGGTGTAAACTCCTTAATTGAGAAATATCTTACGTCTTTTGTTTTGAATTGAGAGAAAAGAGTTATCCGTTATATGTAGTCACCACTAAGGGAAAGACTGCTCTTAGTAGGAAAAAACTATCAACGAAATGGAGCTAGTTCTTGGTTCACTCATTACTATTATTTTACTAAATTGAGTTTTCTATACTTTCTTGTAAAAGTTATTTATGATTCCACCTCCTTAATTGAAATTTCTTTTGAAATATTTTAATTTAATTGACAACATTTACAAACTCTATAAGTTTTCAAATGTACAACTGACTGCGGATTAACTAAATTTCACATGTTTACTAGTTTTCTAAATTTATATTGGATTTGTGAAAAATAAACGGTTGTGCCCTTGTATGTTTCTCTTCTAGCTGGCGATGGTTGTTGTCTCTTCACTAAGTATTTGTGACTCATTCTTGCATTTTCTATTTTTTCCAGATCCCCAAACAACCGAGTAGAAAGTTGATAGTAGACTCGAAGTTCAACAATGTCACTCTTTTTGGTAAGCCTCCTTGATGGATGACTCTTTTGTTTATGTATATGTTGAGTCGGAGTATTTGCAACTATTTAAAGTCTATGAATGTTCTATTCTAAGTTGTACAAATATGTAAAAATGGCAATTCGATACTCTGGATGATGATACAGTTTGACAAACAAGATTAAGATATTGGAAATGTTGAAAATACATAGGATTTTCTATCAAAATTTCTGTAAATATTATTTTAAAGTATAAAGGTTGTAGTCGTCAGGCTTACAGGACTAAATGCATAAGTTTGTGTGTCGGTCACAATTTGTTTTTTTGGGTTGTGACAATGATACTCCAATTTATTGTCTTCACTACCATTGATTGAGTTTTATGTGTCTTGTTTTTATTTTTCTTTTAGATTTTCATGATCAAACATGAATGCAAAGACACAATGACGAAGCAACATCACCAAAACTCAAAAATGTGAGGAGGAGGAAATGATGAAGATAAAATGGGATGAAGAAGAGTTGGTTGAACTTGAACCCAAACAAGAAGAACAAACAACGATGAAGACGAAGAAACGAGACGATCAATTGATCGGAAAAGAAATGATAAACTAAGAAACAATCAATTTAGGGTTTTATTTTTATTTATTTAATTTTTAGCAAAGATATATTTTTTTGGGAAATAAGTTAATTTATTGGTATCCCTAAAAAAAAAAGTTAATTTATTGGTTAAATTTAAATGCAAAATGAAATTATAAAACAAATAAAATAATGACAAAAGGAATAAAAAATGGAGAGTATGAAATCTAAACTTTTTACCAAAATCAGATTCACTCAATATTACAGGGACCAAAATAAATTAAGGATTAAACCTTTATAATATGATTTTTTTTTAATTTTGTTCAAAAACTAGATTTTACCAATTTAGAATTTTTTTACCAATAAGAAGCAAAATAAATTCAAGGAAAGTTCTTTGCAAAACATCAACATAACATTATGTTGATGTTTTCAAAATGTTAGCGCCATCTTACATTTTTTTTATCAAGTAGTTTAATGACTGAACCAACACATCTTTAATGTAGAAAAATGGAGAACCTGAAATCTTGCATTTTAGTATAAGTCAAGAGAGTACTTGCAAAGCACTGTATATTTGTATATTTGAAGTGACAATAGCACAATTATAAAACAATATCAATTACAAACAACAATTGTGTGTCAACTTCCGAACTCTTTTTCTCTATCACACTTTCAAAAAAACGTAAATAATATAAAAAAACGTTATGATCTTTCACAAACATAAATAATATAGCTCTCTCCCACATCTATGTCTAACCAAAATCAATCATTCATGTCTTCTATTGAATCATGCAACTGTCAAAAGCTGGGGTTGGGTGCACCAAAGGCAGGGGTGCTAGTAGCATCAAATGTAGTAGGGCATGTCGAACCAAATACTGGCTGGGATGAAGCGGCAAAAGGTGTTGAGGCGGAACTAAATATGCTGTTTCCAAATGCTGGTTGTGACTGTTGGGTGTTACTTCCAACTGCTGGTTGTGATGGTTGGGTGGCACTTCCAAATGGACTTGTTTGAGTAGGAGTAGAGCCAAAACCTCCAAAAGCAAACGCTGATGATCCTATAAAGGAGAAAAGTTGGTTCTCAGTTAGAATTAGAAAACTGCAAAATATAATAATATAACAACAATAAAAAAGGCAGAAAAGTAAGCCAAAAGATGCTAATGATTACCATTATTAGATAATGAAAGAAGGACGACATAAACTAGCTAATACAAATCTCAGTTATGTAATCTTTAGGTCTTCAGAAAGAAATGTAAATTAACATTGAATAGAGAATACATATAGCTGAAAGAAATCACATTCCTACATAATGTTCTTGTTCTCAAGTGTTTCACATGAAATCTTCATTAGAGAAGAAAGAAAATACAATAATAATAAATTCAGATTTAGCAAAGCTTGACAGTTATTTTTGCAAATCCTTCATAAAAGCATTGGCTAAGCACTACATAATATCCATGTGTATGAAAACTGTTATTTCACTTCTTTAAAATATCGTGCTTCTCACACATCACATGACACTACCAATAATAAACTGGTTTTAAAAGCTCCAATGAAGACTGTCTACTGTTAGCAAGGCCAAGGTCGTTCAAATCGAGATTTTATGCAAAATCGATGGGAAGCAAAATCGTAAATCATGGAATTGTAACAATAATCATAAGATTATACAAAGTTCATAAAACTTATATATATGCATATAAAATAGCATTAGTAAGACAAAGAAACCACTTGAAGTACTTGTGTAATTTTAAATTCGTAAAGCATAGGTCACAAGATAATTAAAACCTTAAATCACGCTTCAAATACTTATAAGTTTACACTTTAAAATTATCAAATTATTTAATTTTTAAAATTAATAAAGAATGCACCTTTATCTCCCAATTGATAGTCCTCCCATCTTAGCTCCTCATGACTTTTATCTTTGTAAACAGGCATGGCTGATATTGACTCCAACTTTGCCGTATATCCAGAGGCACCACTATCAGCTTCCACTGTAGCCGAGTAACTAGCTATTCTACTTCCACCCCGTTGACCTCCAAATCCTGACTGTGCAATACGGGTATTAAACGAAGTGTCAGGTTTAAACTTATTAGCTTTCATAAAATGTAAAACGACCCAAAAATGTTGATCATAGTTTGCATTGATAAGATAAATCAAACAAGGATGAACTCAAGTTAAAGTATAAAACCAGCATAAAGAGTCAACAGAATCAGAAGTTAAAATCAAGAAACATCGTTTACATGCATGTTAGAGATTCCATATTGAACAGAAGGAGTGGTTCCAACTTGACCAATTGACATCTGAGGTAAAGCAGGAAGTGTTCTAAATGGGTCTGAAATGGGTGCTGCTTGTGCAACCATAGAACTTTGGGGAATAGCCCTGTCAAACAAAAAACATCCAGGCAACAAAAAAACTTTTAATTGAAAAAAGTTGTCAAAACTCAATAAAAAAAATAAAAAGTGACATTCTATTTCCAAAAGAAAAGAGATAAAATGATAGGGGCATGCATGGGTACGACGGTACGAGAAAAAGTCACTGTCCCTTGGTCACCCCGAAAAGGGTATGCAGAAATATAAGCTAGTGCATGAAACCAAGAAATGAAACAATTGTAACTTACTGAAGTCCAACATTATTCTGACCAAACATACTTTGAGTTTGAGTTCCAGCGAAGCTACTTGCACCAGCTATTTAATGCATCAAAATAAAACAATCAATTTGAAACATTAATCCTTCAACCATTGCATGAAAACCAAAAAAATAGTGCACCCATAGCTAAATTATTGAACTAACCAGGTTGTGTCTGGGCAAAGTTGCCAAAGGAAAAAGTGCCACTTGACTGAGCAGGTTGTGCAGATTGGAATGGTGTTGACACTGATGGCTGCAGGTAAACAAATCAAAAGTATATTAGAAAATGAAAATGTAGTGCAAACTGGAGGAGGCATGGAGAAATGTATGAATATGATAAATGCAGAAAACAAAGGAACTTAAAAATGGGCAAAGTACTAAACAAAGTAACATACAAATATGCTAAATTTAATCACAAAATCATAAATATATACATACAAGTAAATCAATTATTAGGAAGTATCTCCAATTATGCTGAGTTCACATACCATTAACACCAATAATTCAAAGAAGGTGAAACGTGCAAATCTAATCATATAGTGCTCTAGGCCAGATCTACAAGTGAGATAGATTAATCAAGTTGAGACATCCTCACAACTAATATTTTCCTATAATACAGTACATAAACTTCAAAGAATCAACTTAAAGGATTAGTCATCTACATATAGACATCGGAATGGTTTATACATACACTTGGCCACTCAAATTTAATGTTTATTATAAGGAATGGGGTAGCAAGGGCCAAATTTATGATCACTTCGTAGTGAAGACCGATACCTTGTCAAGGATCAACCCTCCCAAAAGCTCAGACTATTGGACAGTGACAAAAGTATTGTTTTATATCTTCCAACATAAACAATGCCCGATTTAACGTATGATGCTACATAGGATGCAAATAGCATTTTTTATGTTTAAATGATACAATCATATTTCATACAAACAATTTTAATTTTTTTAGTTTACAACGGCTTGTTTAATATTTAACCACTAGTAGGAGGGATGGTTGTACTTTACTGAAATGTATTTATCCTCACAAATAACTCTACCTAACATGCTTGGGCTTGGTGGAGGTGGTGATGTCGTATGAATTTTTAATTGATCATTTATATGTAATTCCTATAGAACAATGACAACTGGTTTTGTAAAAAGCTTAACAGGTTTGGGAAGTAAATCCCAAACATTAACTACATTGTATCTTGGATCATAAACACACTGTGATCTTTAACGGAAAACAAAATTAAAAGTGAAAAGCATTATCAAAACTACTCACCGCTGTTTGACCAAAACCTGTTGGATCATTACATGAGAGTGATGCACCGCTTGAGTAAATGTTTCCAACAAGCCCAGATGGAGGTGAACTGAATAAGCTTGATTGACTTAAAGCAGCAGTCTGCCCAAAGGGAGCGGTATTCTGACCGAAATCAGAAGCAGACTGTGCATTTGTAGGGGCTGCAGAGCTAAATAATTGGGATGGTTGAGTGTTGCGAAAACACCTTGTGCAAAATGGTGAAGATGTACCTCGAGCAGCAGTATTAAACAGGGATGCAGATGGCCTAAATGCCTGCGACGAAGAATTGTCACCAAACATGGATGTCGATGACCTAAATGCCTGTGACGAAGAATTGTCCCCAAACAGAGGTGTGGATGAGCGAAAAGTAGAAGGTGCTGCTGCTGATGTCGATAAACCAAAAGCCGGTGAACTGAAGGCAGGAACTGACGTTCCAAATCCAGAAGAAAATGTTGAAGTATTCGGTGCAAATGGGTAAGAATTAGGTGTTGTGCTATTGGAAGGATTGGATGATGATGGACAAAATACAGCTGGATGAGGAAAGGCTGCGGAGCAGACCGTACCAGTTGGCTGAGGAGCAAAGGCAAGTGGTCCACCTAAATTTGAATTAAGCCAAGGTCATCAATCATCACCAATGAAAGACAGTAGAGTTATCAAATTATTTATTTATAATGAAAAAAGATGTACCTTTATCTCCCAATTGATAGTCCTCCCGTCTTAGCTCCTCATGGCTTTTATCTTTGAAAACAGGCATGGCTGATATGGACTCCAATTTTTCAAGACGTCCATTGAAACCACTATCTGCTTCATTTGTAGTTGAGTAACTAGCTACTCTGCTTCCACCTCGTTGTCCTCGAAATCCCGACTGCCCAATACCAGTATTTCCAAAAGCCGGAGCGGGAGTCTGTGATCCTGTACGAGACAATATGAAAAGATCACTCTCGATTACAATGGCATAAGGATTTTAATTTTTAAGATATAAAAAAAAAAGCGACATTAACTATCAAGTCCCTAGCATTTTGAAAATAGATATATTAGAAAGAAGATAAAATCCTAAAAACTATTGAAATCACCAAATATAGAACTCTGACCTCCAACGGTTGAGGTTGTACGCCCAAATGAGCTGCTGGTACCAAATGCAGAACTAGACTGACCAAATGCAGAAGCACCAAAAGCAGGAGAGCTGGAGGCCTCAAATGCAGGTGTGCTTGATGAACCAAATGCATGACTACTTGAAGCCCCAAATGCTCCCTCACCTCTAAACAGAGGAGCGCTTGGCATGCCAAATGCACTCCCTGTGCAATCAAAAGCTGGGGTTGAGGTTGAACCAAATGCAGGGGTGCTGGTTACAAAAAAAACAGGTGTGTTGGTTACAAAATAAACAGGGGTGCTGGTTACACAAAAAACAGGGGTGCTGGTTGCACAAATTGTAGGGGCACCGGTAGCACCAGATGCAGTGCCCGCAGGACCAAAAGCAGGGGGGGCTGTTAAACCAAATATGCTGCTTCCAAATGCTGGTTGGATGGAGCATCCAAAAGGACTTATTTGAGTAGGTGTAGAGCCAAAACCTCCAAAAGTAGGCACCTGACCAAAGAATGATGATCCTGGGAAGGAAGAGAGTTTGGTTCACAGATAGAATTAGAAAACCGCAAAATATAATAATAACAATAAAAAAGGCAGAAAAGTAAGCAAAAAGATGCTAATGAATACCATTATTAGATATTAATAAAAGAAAGATGGCATACACTAGCTAATACAAATCTTAGTCGTTATGTAATCTTTAGGTCTTTAAAAAGAACTGTAAATTAGCATCGACTAGAGAACACATATAACTGAAAGAAATCACATTCCTTCATAGTGTTCTTGTCGTTCCCATGATATCGATATACTTGCAGGATTGTGGAGGTGGGGGAAGGGCGGAACAAATCCATAAACATGATGCAGCACACACACACCCATTAATTCACATGAAATCTTCATTAAAGAAGAAAGAAAATACAATAATAGTAAATTCAGAGTAAGCAAAGCTAGACCAGTTGGTTTGCAAATCCTTCATAAAAACAAAATCTTCCTAAAAGCATTAGCTAAGCACTACAAAGAATCTATGTGTATGAAAATGGGTATTTCACTTCTTTAAAATATTGTGCTTCTCACACATCACATGGCACTACCAATAAACTGGTTCCAAAGAAGACAATTTACTAAGAGCAAGACAATTAATAAAATGGAAAAATATCAAAATTTCCAATAGAAAGATTACCCAAAACCGGAGTTGAAGATGCCCCAAATGCAGGCATTGAACTACCAAAAGCAGGAGTTGAAGATGCCCCAAATGCAGGCATTGAACTACCAAAAGCAGGAGTTGAAGATGCCCCAAATGCAGGCATTGAACTACCAAAAGCAGGAGTTGAAGATGCCCCAAATGCAGGCATTGAACTACCAAAAGCAGGAGTTGAAGATGCCCCATATCCAGGCATTGAACTACCACCGAAAGAGAAGCGAGACGGCGTTTGAGCTGCACCAAATACACCTGTGGAAGTACTACCTGACGTTGAATTAACCGTAATCGATCCAAATGGAGTTGGACTACCAAATGGCTTAGGAGCAAAAGGACTGTTACTTGAATTGATCTGCTGCCCAAACACTGACTGAGAAGAGCCAGACGGGCTCGACGACACGTTAAAAGCTGTCAAAAAAATTGCATATATTAATTAATCAATAAATAGTTGATTGAAGTAATCAGCAAACAAAGTTTCTTCACTATACTTATGATAACACAAAGCAATGCTAAATAATAACAAACAACTATTGTCCAATAAATTTTCAGTTCAAACTTGAGAACCGCATCCTATGATCAAGCTCAGACAGAATGCTAAATAATAGTTCCTCCATTTAACAATTAGGGCCACTTTCGCCGACAAAATTGTTTCAAACTGAATGTCGTTTTCAGTTTTTAATGAACATAATTTTTTTTCCAATTATGCACTCTAATTAAGTCTATCTACATGTGTGATAGTGAGAAACACGCTAATAGTTAATAAGGATACTTTAGTAAAATGAAGATTAATTATCCTTCTTCAATGCACAAACAACCATTTTAGTCCCTCAATGTGTGAAACACCGTCACTATAGTCCTTAAATGGATCGAAGTCGCAAACACATTTTTTAGTAATTTTATTGACTAAATTGAGCAACGAAAGACATATTTAAGAACCAAAACAACTAATTAAAGAGACGCAATATAACAGTCAGTTACACTTCTAAGGACTAAAATAACGGTTTTCGTACTGTTATTGCATTTCTTAAAATACGTGTATAAACCCTAAACAACAAGAAAATAGAAGATGTAACGTAGAACGCAAGAAAGGAACATGGAAATTGAATTTAACGGATTAATCATCATCATCAATTAATCATCATTATTAATATGAATGAATCAAGAATGAACAATATAAATAAGTGGAAAACGAAGCTTGCGATTTGTGAATGAAAAAAAGAAAAAGAAAATCTTACGGTGAAATTGTGGATATATAAGCTGCATTGTATTGAAGTATGCAGAGTCAGAGAGAAAGGTTCAGTTTGAAAAAATCTTACGGCGCGTTCGTTTTCGCAAATTCAACCACGCTTTTCAATTTAAGCGATTATTATATACTGCATTCTATAGCGTGAAATTTCCGTTGGATTTTTACTTTCTGCTTATTTTTTAAGTCAGCTCTTTTTTTTCTTTTTTTTCTTTCAGCTTTATTGTTACGTCACAATAGTTTATTATAGTTTATAGGTTGTGAGCTTTATTCTCCCTCAAAAAAAAAAGGTTGTGAGCTTTATTTTGTCAAAAA
>Ga0228711_1012541_pt1 | contig 10338 bp, 4 predicted proteins | sample MedpolnodulmetaG_2_FD_177996 | JGI IMG/M metagenome (GOLD analysis project Ga0228711, IMG submission 177996) | Root nodule microbial communities from Medicago polymorpha collected in Santa Monica, California, United States - brown nodules | ecosystem: Host-associated > Plants > Roots > Nodule...
CCTTTCCCTTTTTTTACTTTTTTTTTTTTTTTTTTTTTTTTTTTTTTTTTTTTTTTTAAACAGATGCAAGATGCATCATTTCATTAGATAAAATCAAAAATGAGTAAAAAAAAGAAAAGGGGGACTATACCAAAACCTTTTCAAAAGGCGCTGAATCTAAAGTTGGACATTCCCAACCTATTCCTAATGTATTCTCCTCTAATGAAATCAGAAATGTAATCTGACCAAAACACCTCAGAATAAGATATAGAGAGACCAAAGTTCGCAAGTCTGTCAGCACAAACATTCCCTTCCCTATATATGTGAGACACCACAAACCTCGTACTTCTCAATCTAACCATGCAGTTTTGCCATCTGTTTCTTAAATCTCCAAGGAACCACATTGTTCGATTTGAATGCCAGGATAACCAGTTGGGAGTCTGATTCAAGCCATAGATTCATACATCCATTGTTGTATGCAATCTCAATTGCAAGCATAGCAACTACCAGTTCAACATATAGGACATTTTGCGGGCCTAAGAACTGAAAAGGTTCTTAGGTTTCCCACATTTTTAAGATGAAAAATACTCTCTCAAAATTAAAAAGATAAATACTAGTATTAGAGCATCCACAATTGTGGGTGCTTCACCTATTTAGCACCAAAATTAATAAGCACCCTCATTGTGGAGAGAAAATGTTTGGTGCTTATAGAGAAAGGGTGGCTATATAAGCACCCTCTCTCTCTCTCTCTCTTTAATTTTTGTGGGCCATATGTAATAAATTGTACACAAATCAATAAACTTTGTTGAAATACAATGACATTGAGTTATTAATAGGATCTATTTTCTAAGGTGTTGGGTTGGAGAGATTGAGTGCTTATTAAGTAATATCATTGAAAATTAAAAAATAGATGATGTGTACATGCATTGCCCACTTAAGCACCCAAATATAGAGTTGTCAAAACGGGCGGCCCGGCCCTACATGGGCCGCGGGTTAAACGAGTCGGCCCGCATTAAAAATTACATTTTTTTTTAAAAAGTACTATAAAATACTCCTGTAATTTTTTTTTTTTATAAATAATATCTTTAATATGTTTAAATAATGTCTAGCACAAAAATAAATTGTAAACATTTTTCGTATAAATGTCGTAAACTAAAACGGTGAGGAAAACAATTTTTAAATAAATTAGATACGTTATGGTTATAGATATTTATATATCCGGTCTTTAAAATTATAAATAACAAAACGAGTAAATATAATTTCAGATTACATTTATATTTGTGTTAATTCATTGAATTTTCACTTTTATCTATTACTTTGATAATCAACTAAGTAAAGAATTATTTGAAAAATATATATAATTTATAGGATTTTTTTTGTTATGTGGGCTAGCGGGCTACCGCGGCCCATTCGGGCTAGCCCTAACGGGTACCAGGCTTTTTAGGGCCGGGCTAAAAAGCCCTATTAAAATTCGGGCTCAATATTTAAGGCCCAAGCCCTAAAATTAATCGGGCGGGCTAAATGGACTGGCCCATACGGCCCGGCCCGTTTTGACAGCTCTACCAAAATGGATTGCTCTGTTGTAGATGGTCTTAACAAACTCATTCCATCATAGGTTAGTTTTTCGGTGGACCACATTGTGGATCAATACTTAAATTATTATCTTTATTGAGGAGGATTGACGATTCTATTCAAAAATACGCATATTTTTTCATATTTAACTTGATTGATGTCAATTCAATACAACTGTATAAATATTTTATGTTGTTTTAATCAAACTTGTATCATCATTATTTCAATTGTAAAGATGAGGAGGATCAAGACTAGTTATGAAAATCATTTATATTAAAATTTCTCTTTATATATTGGTTAAATTTACACAAGTTTCACTAAACTTAGTGAAATTTATTTATAGTACAACTCATTTATATCTCAACTTAATTTAATGAGAATACTATTTTTTTTTTGATAGAATGAGAATACTATGTCAAAAGAGTGTTACAAAAGAAAAAGAGATTAGGTTAAAAGGGTGTTTTGCTAATTTTTCTTATGAAAAAGAAGTGTTGCTAATTTTCTCCGTCAAGAATACCAATTTTCGGGAACTTAAGCTGATTAATAACGCAAAAGCATTCCAAAATTTGCTTCACGTATTTCATCAAATCTAAATACTATTAGTCAATCCAGTAAAAAAATCGTATTCCCTCCGTTCTATAATACTTGACACAATTGACGTTATTATGCATGCCAATACATAATTTTGAGCTTAAATATCTTGAATAATATATTAGAAAAAATTATGAAAATTTGATATTTTGAAAATACTCATCGAGACAAATCTAACGACATCTTATATGATATTATTTATCTTTGTATATTAATAGAAAAATACGGTCAAAGTAAATTATGTTAAAATTACACATTTTCAAATGAGTATCTATTGCGGGACGGAGGGAGTATATTATTATTCAATATTCAAAAACAAAATCAAATCTTGGCTAAAAAACAAAATCAAATCTAAATAGTAGAGTAATTTTTAATTAATCAGAATAAACGTGTAAGAAGTAACGAAATTGCTGAAATCATAGGATATGACTAATTTGAATGAGGTTTGGACAAACTAGTGTCTTCTAGCTTAATGATTACTATAAATTACTACAATGTTGATTATAATTGTAAAAAATTAAAATGTCAATTTCAGTGAAAAATAATTAAGTCGAGGTGGATTACCTGGACTGTCGTTTCTTGCGGGAAAAGTAGAATACTCAAAAGTGATAAGCGACTAAATCGTTTTATTAACTTTTTTCAATCACAATAATGAAAGGTGGCAGCCCTTAAAGCCAAAAGCTTAGGTGAAGTGTTTGGTTGAAACTTGAAAGTACAAATTAAGGATTTGTGAGAGATTAATGAGGAGACATCTGTAGTCTTTTTTTGTCAAGTAGTCAGTGGTTAGAATTCACTTTTTTTAAGGTGAATAAGTGGGTGTCTAGGGTTCGAACCTTAGACATATAATAATGCATGTCCCTACCAACTGAGATATGCTCACGAGGAGAAAAGACACAATAAAACTTGAAAATAACATTAATAAACCTCAAAAAGTGAGTAAAAGTTTTTTTAATAAGTGAGATGTGTAGGGTAAAACCGTAAAAGTAAGTAGGAATTAAATCTTTTTGTCAACAAAAAAAAGTAGTGATTAAATCTAAAGTAATCTTAAGCAACAACATTAATAGATTTAGATTTAATTGACCGTAACAATCATGTATAGAGTAAAACCACGATCGAAACAAGAACAAACATAAATAGAATAGTGAAACAAACACATCAGGATTTGATTATCTAGTTTGGTTTAATAATGAAATACATATGTTGTAGAGAGATCTCTCTCATTCAGTATCAATGAATCTTTTTACATAGAAATACAAAAGATTAACTTCAACAAGTTCTCCAAGAACAACATTGTTTCTACCCTTTTTGAATCTCTTCACTTGATCAAGAGATTAAAAATATTTCACACACCAATGTGGTTTGATAGAGAATTTACATTTCTTTCTTCTAAACTTTTCTCGCTAATTTTTATTTTTTTTACTTTTATTTTAAGCTAAAATTTGTTTGTTTGTTTGTTTTCATAAACAATAAAATTAATGTTGACATTTTCAAAATTTCTAAAAATGTTATATTTATTTCTCTTAAAAAATGTTATATTTATTTATATAAAATATATAAACAATAAAAAGTTAAGATAAACGATTAATAATCACTTAAGGTGTGTGTGGATTGAGTGTTTGGAAATTTATATAATTTTTTCGATGAATTGGAAATCTATATTGTTAGTATACATTTGAGATTTTTTTTCTTCTCAAGAATAATATGATTGACGATCAGTCAATCAAATAGCATTCAACATTTAATTTATTTTAATTTTCTTTTATAGTTTCTTTAATTTGAAAAAGAAAAATAAGTTATCACCTCCAAAATCCTCCATCTAAACATATATTATGTTTAATAATAGCTGAAGTGAAAATGAGAACATGAAAAACAAATTAACCAAAATTTATTTAAAGCAGAGATTAGTGAAGCAAAGAAAAGGTAGTTATGAAAAATTCAAATAAATTTAAATGGAATTGAAATTTTCATACACTTTGTGCTTCTATTTCTTTGCATGCAAAGTTATTATCAGTACTCCATGCGTCATTTTCTACTTTTTTATAGCTGTCTACAAAAACATTTCGAGCATAGATCAAATTATATATGGTATAGTATATATCTGGGTTTAAACGTGATTAGCCTTTTCTTTGTACCATGGAAATTACTAAACCACGAGATTAACTTTTCTTCTTTTGACAGAAAGAAAGCACCAAGTTAAAGTTTCACCATATGTCAAAAAACTAAATAGAAGATAAAGTTTCACTAGTTGACCTAGACGAAAATTCCACAAGCCGAAAATTGAAGTATACTTGACTTAATGCAGTGTATGGCTATATGATATAGCTATAAGCACTTTTCTATGCCAGCTTTGTTGAAAGCTGATTTTTATGTTCTCTTGTGATACTTTAATTTTGCTTGGCATACTTTTATAACAAAAGTATTGTTTCTAGTAGTTAGGATTCGCTGAATATATTGTTCATAGGTTTGTACCGTTCGTAATTTATTTGGAGCCAAATAGTGCAAATTCTTAAAACATTTTAATTTCCCGCTTAATAATTTATTTTTTTTTTGACAATCAAAAGTGAAACTTATATATTAACAAGGAAGGAGCTCGTCCAAGCACAAAGAGTGCAGAGGAGCTCCCAAATAATTATAAAAGAATAGTGTCAATCAAAAAATTAGTCAAATCCCAAACAAGCCAAATGACTTGACCACTACAAATGGAAACCAAAAACAAATACAACATTGTTAGTTTTTAGGCACCAAAGAGAGCACCGCTTTACTTTGTCCAACAACTGGTCAATGGAGCTACCCAAATTGTTACACAATCTTTGATTACGGTCATTTCAGATGATCCACGCACTAATCAACCACACAAGTTGCATAAAAGAGCATTTTGCTCGTCCTCTTAATAATATATTGAAATATTAAATCGTTTGTTTGTAAATAATGTGTTAAGAGTCCAACAACGAGATAAGATCTTAACATAAGTTTATAAATAAAAATAATTTTCATATTACAAGTCAGTTTTGTAAAGTTGAATTAGACTCAACCCAAATTTTAATATGATTTCATAGATTATTTAAGATGTCACTATATATTTGTACTATGAGTGTGTTAAGAGTTTTACCTTAGAATAAAGTCTGAACATGAATTTATAAATAGAAGCAATCTTAACTTTACATATTAGTTTTTGAAGATTGAGTTAACCCCAACTCAAATTCAAATAGAACGAAGGGAAAATATAAACTCAAAATTAATATGTCACTCCATAAATCAATTATTAGACTTCATGAATTCATTTTGAATAGAATGTTTGTTTTTACAGTGTCAGGTCTTCTATACCAATAATTAAAAGAAATCAAATTTTATTTGGGTAAGAAAAATAGTAAAGACGACATGAATTTTCCCTCTTTATAAAATATCATAAAATTTTACACAACAATTTTCTTTGGATGACAGTACCATAATTAATAGTTTAATTTTAATTTATTGTTGATATAAAAATTCACAAACTTTTTCTATAAAAAAAATATTATCTATAACTTTTAAAAAATCATTATCAAGGGAATAAAAAATTAAAATTAACAAAAATTAAAATTTCATTTATTTTGTTTTTGGAATAAAAAAAATTCATTTATTTGAATTCCCGTGTATATTAAAATTGTATGAAGATGATTAATTTATTGATGAAATGTTTGAATTATTGGAGCAATATATAGGGGAGGATTGTTTCCCAAATCTAGGGGAGTAGGGACTTATAGTGGGGTAGAGAAATGGGAGCGTGCAAAAAAAAAAAGAAAAGTTTTCTTTGATGTTAAGCTTTCTCTACAACACGAGCCTGCGTGTAAGTGTGACCATTCAATTCATTTAGGTACTGAAAGGCTCAACAAAGCATGTTTGATTAAAATGGAGTAGAACCAAACAAATATTGACCAAGTATAAAACGTTCTGCGTTTGATTTTCCATAAATAGAGAGGAAATAGTAGTAACGCACAAAAGATATTTGTCATTTTTTTATAAGACGTGCAAGGCGAGGGAAATCACCTATTCAAAATATAGATCACATGTCTTACTGATTTATGATTTTTGTATTTTTTTTAACAAAATGATTAGAACTTTGTGAGCATAAAACTAAAATCTACGAGGGCAAACAAATAGTTGAAGAATTTGCAATAACAAAGTTTAAAATGAAATCGAAAACGAAAAATATGAAACAAATAGTTGAAGAATTAGCAATATAAAGTTTAAAATGAAATCGAAAACAAAAAAAATATGAAACAAATAGTTGAAGAATTAGCAATATAAAGTTTAAAAAATATGAAACAAATGGTTGAAGAATTAGCAATATCAAGGTCTCATCTTAGCAATATGAAATCGAAAACAAAAAAAAATATGAAACAAATAGTTGAAGAATTAGCAATACAAAGTTTAAAATGAAATCGAAAACAAAAAATATGAAAGTGACAATAAAAAAAAAGAGTTTCTAGCAAAAGAGTTTTTGAGAAACACTTGAGAGTTTCTGAGAAACACTTGAGATTACTTATACTCCCTTCGAAACGATTCGAACCCAGAAGTGCCAATCTAGTACGGCGATTCACATAGGATTCATTTAAGTGAAACAAATCTACGGTTCAAATCAGCCTTACCAATCCATCCAATGGATCATAGCAAGACCTTCAGAGTATCCAAACGTCAGATTGAATCAGTGGCCACGATTAAACCTTGAAAAACAGTTCTAAACAAACCACTCAAAGGTCTAGGCACTCGAGGGCTTGAATAGCCTCTACACATGGCATCAAGGAAGCAAAGGTCATGTCCCCTTAGTATGATCCTCGAGGCACACACATTAAATGCTGAGAGGACAAATGACCAACTTTGACGAGGGAATCAAACGGTCTAATCACTAACTGTCCAATTGAGGCGAGCACATGCAAAAAACTCATCTCGAGTATTCCTCTAACTAACAGGGGTACCTCCGGAAATTGTTCTTTACGAGCATTTCCATTCCATCGGATCCAATGAGCACAATGCTGAAAGATTCTCATCTTCCAAAGAATCATACGAGCATTTGGCTCAACACTCTTTAACCCCTTACGGGCATAAGGTTTATCCAAACATGAACTACCTTGCTCAAAGTCATCACTCCTTTCCAAGAGTAATGACTTAGGGACTACTTTTTTGGACCAATAAAAAGCATAAAACCCATTTATGTGGGCCCAATCAAAACAAGCCCAATCTTACTCGCAACACACCCCTCCCCGCGAGGGGTGTGCTCGTAGTGTTCCCGGAGACCCGTTCAAACTTGAATTGTAATGTCTTTGTGAATCCCGCTCGACGGTTACGATTCCTACGAATCTGAAAATGTTGACCTTTGCATGTGCCCTACAACAACTCATGCGCCTCCAAACTATATAAAGGGGACTCCCAGTAGTCTTCAAGGTTATATTCTTTTCACTCTCCTAACCCCCTTTCTAAAACTCCATATTGACTTAATCGTCGGAGTGTCTGCCAACTGAGTTATACTTATGCGACAACTTAGTAGACCTTTCCTGATTTAATTTCTAGATTTATTTCAGCACAATAGACATGTCACAATTTATAAGTTAAAATACCAGTATAAAATTGCGTCTTCAAATAAAACTATATTATTTTATATACTTGGATAGCACGCAAATATTTAACGACTTGATTACAGAAAAATTAGACAAGTAACATCAAACGCAAATATTTTATTATTATCAACAATTCACCAAAAAAAAAGTGTAGTACCATCAATCGTGTATATATATATATATTTTTTTTCTTTCTATTTATATATAAAATAAATAAAATCATGTACAAAGACTAATTAGTTGATTTCTTTTTCCCAGAAAGGAACCTGAAGTGGCTACAAAAGTGAGGGTTATCTTTCTCTCTTTTTTTTCTTCAACAAAATGTTACATATAATGCAATCCAAAAGTGTTTTGGCTCCTTACTTTTGGCCACTTCTAATTGTTTACTCAACCAAATTAAATAAAGGTTGTCCCAAAGTATATAGTTGCACAAACTTGTGCTCATTTCATGGTGAAAATTATTAAGAAAAACAAATATTTTGCTTGTTGTGATTGAAGGTAGCAACTTCCGACCAAGGTGCCGTAATACCCGAACACGAAATAGAACCATTTGTATTATGGAATAATTGAGCTTCTAAGTAATTACAACCTTTACTATAAAATAAAATAAAAACTATTGATTAAATTTTTAATATAAAAGAAAAATAAATTTATCCACTCAATACAAACGTAAACTTATAAAGGCAGATCATGGATCCTATAATGGTTATGAAATTAGCATATAGTACGTTGCTTTTAAAGACGTGACAGAGAGCATTCACAAATCACAGAGAATGTGAAAATTATAGAGATAAAGGAATCAAAAAACTTAGCCTTATCTATTAGTTATAATACAATACAAGGTCTTGTTAGCATATCAACACTTTTTTGAAAAATATAGTACGTTGCTTTAAAAGAGTGACAATTATAGAGTTAAAGGATTGGATAAAACTTAGCCTTATCTGTTAGAGGATTGGATCTAAATTAGCTAGCCCTATCCATTATATTCAATATATTTTGTCATAATCGCTTTTCTTAACTTGAAATAATGATTACATTTGTCTTCAAAATCTAGGTTAACCCTTCGTTAAGAATGTCTTTGTTTTTTGAAAAGAAAATAATGTCTCAGTTGTTTAGTTAGTGGAAAACACATGAGATTAATGTTCATTATGATTAAGTTTTTTTTTACCAGCTCAATAATCACTGCCACGCAGACCTACCATCTATTTCTTTTGGCTTTTTTATCAAATCTTTTTGGACAATACTATGCTTTTATCTGAAATTTGGATAAAGATGCATATTATTTGATTATCACCCTTGCAATCTCCACTTTGTATGGTTTCTAGTATCACAAGTTAACATGTAAAGATGTCATTCTATTCATTTTTTATCCAATATGTTTAGAGGTTTAAAACACATTTTATAGTGAGGCCTTTTAAATTTACAAGTTAACATGTAAATATGTTACATTTCGTGGGTACATTATGTAAAGATGTCATTCTAAAATAAAAATAATTACACAAGATATATAAGAATAAAATAAAAAATAAAAACATGCTAAGTCTAAGTTTTGAACCTAAACCATCAGTATATAAGTCTCTCAATCATCTTGACTAACAATTATAGTTACATAGAAAACTATGTTTTTTCCATAAGCACGTACGACTCCTCGTAAAAAAGAAAGAGTATATCACTCATTTTGTCATCTCGAAACGGATTTCTCAATAGAACAATTTTTGTATGAACATAATTATTTGTGTACTTCATTTGGTCATACAAACAAACGAAAAAAAAAAAAAAAACCAATTTTTTAAGAGACCGTTTAATTATAAGATTGATATTCAACTTTGTGGTTCTCATATTAAAAAAAAGTTTAATTGCAGTTTTAGCCCCCTAACTTTTCCAAAGTTGTGATTTTGGCCCCTTAAAAAAAAAACTATAAAACCGCCCCCTAAGTTTTGCAAATGTAGCAGTTTTGGCCCCCCAAGGCAAAAAAACAAAAAAAAAACATGTGGCACCTCACTTAAGGTGTCACGTCAGCGTAGACCGAGTCAATATTAGCCTTGGGGGGCCAAAATAATAATTAAAAATATTTATATTTTAAATAATTATGTGTATTTAAAACAAATGAATATAAAGACTGCCTAAAAAAACTATATAAAGACATAAAGTAGTACAAAACATGTATGCATCCACGGGTTATTTTATTTCCATATGGTGGATTCAATATTCATTTTTCATTTTCTTTCATTCTCCCCTCACTATATATAACCTCATCACCCTCCTTCCTCTTGTCCTCAAATCAAATTCATCTCTTCATACCTCTCTCTCTCTTCCTCTCTCTTTCAAAATCACACACTCTCTCAAATTACTCCAAACCAAAAAAAATCAAATTTCTATATATAAAATAAAAAATGGAAAACAATCTACCAGTGATATCAAAGAGAGTGTGGAGTATGGTACGTGTAGCTTTCTTCATGTTGAGAAAAGGCATGTCAAAGGGCAAACTAATGATGGGCCTAAACATGATGCTCAAACGCCGCAGCAAGCTCGCTGGAAAAGCCATTGCCAATCTAATGTTCCACCATCACAGCCACCACAGCCACGGCAGCTCCTCCTCAAG
>Ga0228711_1012542_pt1 | contig 10337 bp, 3 predicted proteins | sample MedpolnodulmetaG_2_FD_177996 | JGI IMG/M metagenome (GOLD analysis project Ga0228711, IMG submission 177996) | Root nodule microbial communities from Medicago polymorpha collected in Santa Monica, California, United States - brown nodules | ecosystem: Host-associated > Plants > Roots > Nodule...
GCGCTTTAAAAAAGTTTTTCGGAGTTTTAATAAAAAGTGAATTGAATTAATTGACTATTGAAAACATGCGTGGACAATCACAACAATAAGCAAAAAGATAAAACTATGTCCTAATAAGATTCAATATAGAATTGAGAGATTCACAATACAAATCTTATTACAATCAAAACTTAATGTGTTTTGAGCAATTTGCAAAACTTAGACAATTTCAAAACCAACCCTATATGAAAATATACTAAGCTATCAATCAAAAAACACAATGCATATGGAATTGAAGGATTGAATAGAAATTGAATCCAATTGATCTAAGCTAAGTACTAAAACCTAATTCAACGAATTAGGTTAATTTTTAACGAAAACAACTTAGATCAATACAAGTTTCTATCCTAACAATTATTCAATTAACATATGCAATAATCGGAAGTAAAGAGGACAAGGAAGAGAGATAACATCGATATTTTTATAGTAGTTTGCTATTTACGTACTCGCTAGAGCTACGTCTACTCTTCTTGATGAAGTACACCTCCACCAAGGTCATCAATTAATAGTAACAATATTGAATACAAATGTGTTTACAAGAGTTCCTTGAAATTAAACTAATTCTTCAGCCTATATGTAAACACTCCCCCAAACTTCAAACAACCTTTGAATTTGGTGCTCCTTGAATATTTGAATCCTTGATGACCCGTGCACCCCTTCGAACTCTTCACTCAAGTCTTCGATGCTACATCCGATAAACGAATCCCCTTCGATTGCAAGAACGGTTCGAAAGACCCCCAAGACCTTTGGAGGTGGAATGAGATTATTCACTTCAGTTTGGAACCTTGATTAATCCCAACCAATTTCCTTGAGAGAACCAACTTACAATCCCTATAAGCACCCTAGCAAATCAATGTGACTCAATGTACAAAGTGATTCTAAGAAAAAATGTTTAATCTTGAAGAATATATGGACAATGAGTTTTTGAGACCTAGAGAGAATAGATGCAAATGATTCAATATTTTGGGAGTTATAAGAGAGTGAGTATATATAGAAAATGAGTGCAAGTGTAATTTTTCGTCCAAAATCAAATGTGTGAATCGATTCATTAAATGAGTGAATCGATTCAGACCATAAAACTAGAGAAGGAAAGAAAGTTATGAAGAATGATGCGTATCAATCAAGATTTGAAATGATTCAAAATGCCCAGGATGATGATTGATATGATTCAATTTAATATTAATCGATTCAGACTAAGTCAGAAAATTTGATGACACGATTCAGGCATTTATGATCCAATTCAACACTGAATCGATTCAGAATTGTGTGAAAACGATTCACACAAAATCAGAGACAGCATGTGATACGATTCAAACATATGTGAATCGATTCATGCAGAGGAAACACATATTTAGACAGATGATATGTAGTGGAATGCAATTTTCTTGAGACACACACAATCTAGGGTGCTTTAAGAAATTCTATGACACAACCATCAAACAATTAACATGCTAGACTAATAACATTAAATTGAAGTACAAAAATCAACATCATCAAAATAACTAACTAGCTAGAGGCTTCATCCTTTACTCTCACCTTTATATGGACTTTAACAGTTGAAGAAACATAACAAGAATTCTATCATTTACTAGTGTCAATACTCTACCAAATTCTCTAGCGCGTAAACACTTACAAACATTCTTAAAAACTTTTAATCTTAGAATTTCTTAAGTGTTCGGAAGTCACTTACACATTAAGTTACTTACACCTCTGATTGTATATCAAGTGTAAACACAATTTTTTAATTTGATAAACTCTGATCGTAGAAGTTGTAAAGCCCCATATTTTAATCCAATACGTTGAAGGTGAATAAAACACAAGAAGGAGAGAGAGAGAGAGAGAGAGAGAGAGAGAGAGAGAGAGAGAGAGAGAGAGAGATAAAGCCCTATAAACTCTGATGAGTACAGATTTTGATACAGATTTTGAGTGCAGCGGAATACATAACACAAAGATAAAAGATATATATATGAGGAGGGATCAAATTACACCGCTTAAAAGTTACACCAATGTTACACCTCTCAATATCGTATTACTCGATGCATATTTTTCAAATTTGATCGTTGGATTGTAAGTTTATATCACATAGATCATCCACGTAATTTTTTATGAAAATCTAAACCCGTTTCATATGCTATTGAGATACATCAAAATTAACAGTTTATGAACTTTTATATAACACCGTTAAACTTGTTGTATCTTAATAACATATCAAATGATTTTAGATTTTCATAAAAATTTACGTGAATGATCAATGTGATATAAACTTACAATCCAACGGTCAAATTTGAAAAATATGCATCAAGTAAAACGATATTAAACAGTGTAACATTGGTCTAACTTTTAAGCGGTGTAATTTGTTCCTTCCTCTCTCTCTCTCTCTCTCTATATATATATATATATATATATATATATAGAGAGAGAGAGAGAGAGAGAGAGAGAAGACACAAGCAATTTATACTGGTTCCTCACACAACACATAAGTAGTCCAGCCCCATTGCACTTTCAAGGGATTTAACTATAATCTCACTATACTACAATTGCTCAAGGACTCTTCCAAGAGACTTCTCAATGCTCAAACAGCCTTGCAAGAGACTTTTATGCCCAATGTCACTACCAAGATACTTCTACAGCTTAAGGAAAACTCCAAGAGACTTCTATTTCTCAAGCACGCAGGCAAGAGACTTCCAATGCTCAAAGGGAAACCATAAGAGACTTCACGTGCTCAATCACAACTGAATGAGACTTCACATGCTCAAGGTTTCACCAAGAGACCTATGATGCTCAAGCTTCACATGCAAGAGACTTCTATTTGTTTTCAACAAATATAAACAAATTTGTTCTTACACTAGATATACAAATTGTTGGTGTGAACTGAACAATGTTGAACAAGCTCTTTAAGACTTATAGGATTTCTAAGATATAAAAGTTGAAACAAAAATCCTAAGTGCTTTTGCGCTATTTGATTTGGCAGAGTAATGACACAATAAAAAAAGCAAAGTCTTGTTAATCTTCTTCATGGTCTTCAGCTCCTTATATAGGTAGGGATTTGAGAGACGTTGGAGAAGAGTGTCAACGCATTAAGTCGTTGAGAAGCTCCAAATCAAGGACGTTGAGCCATTGTATGATATGGATAATTTCGTTGGATAGTCATTCAAAAATCATTTGCTGAAACAGGAAGTATCCGTCCTTTCTTATTGCCCTTGAAGTTCTTTGTATGTTTCTACACGTGGTCAGAAGAAAACAAAACTATGCTCAGATCCTTTGATGTGGACAGTTACAGAAGACGACAAATTTAACATGGAGTCTGGGTCCCTCAGGTGCTTCTGAAGTCTGAAGGTTTTTCCTAGTCTTACGGGGTCTTCTATGTCTGGCAAGGTCTTTTGGGTCTGATGATCATCATAGAGTCTAATGATCTCTTCAGCTTTTGAGAGTTGTCATTTTCTTCTAATCCAATGTGTTGACTTCTGGTTGACATTTCTTCAGATCTTCTACCATAGTCTTTTAAGCTTCTCTTACTGCCATATACTAGGTCAAGGTGATGAGCCCAACTAGATGTGACATCAGAATAAATACCGGAATCTGAATGGTCCCACTATGTTTATGGAATTCTGATGACCCAAGGCACGGTCAGGATCGACCTTCTCTTATACCAAATGTAACGTTTGATGGTCAGATTAGGCAAGTGTACCGAATCGACGAAGTAATAAAGTGACAAGTAGAGTATCGTATCCATAGGGATTGTTGTTTTGTTCAAACAATTCGCGTTACTTATTTTAAGTTGACGTTATAAAATAAAAGAGCTAAGGGTTAGAGATTGCAATTTTTATCTATTTGAAATAGAGAAAGATACCCGTTTGGTTGCAGAAAAGTAAGCAGAGGTTAGGACTCTTCGAATCCCAATATTTATTTTGTTGGAATTAAATAACATTCATGTCACGTTTAGTTATCTTAAGTAGACTATACAAGTGATAAGGCTGTTGGGACGTTCTAACCTAGTCAAGTGTTAAGCTGCACCTGATGATCGCACAGTGATCCTTATGTGCGGGGTCTATACTATCTTGGTTGATCTAGGTCTATCCCTCTGATGACTAGTTGCACCTGCTGGTCCACACAAAGGTTATACGTGTGCTACGATATATGGTTATAAATCCTATAGGATCTGCCACCTTCGTAAGGATTTTTAATGTGGGCGTCTTACTAATTCAAAGGTATTTGAAACATAAACTTAAATTGACGTTCCTAGGTTTTCAAAGGCAATGAAGGTCAATGTTCTTGAAGGTCTTCCCATCTATGAATCTTATGACACTCATAACACACTCTCCTTCTCCCCTTGGCAGTTCTACAAACGGGCAGCCCTATCTGCGTCTAGGTTACCAAGAGGTCAATGAAAATGGTCTCACTAGGATCGGTTCACTCCCCTTGGTACTTTTTTCCCTAATTAATAACTAGTAACATCCTAGGTTCAATAGATTTTACTCAATATTAGTAATGTCACCTCCTAAGTACTTACTACTAGGGTCAACTCGCTTTTAGTATCTTTCGTTTAATTATTAACGACTTACTTCCTTGATAGGTAGATATTAATATACGAGATATAATCATCCATATAGTAATATAAATATTAGGCCATGTCACAACCTAAGTACCTATTCTCGGATTGCACTTCGCAGGAATAAAATAATCCTAATAAAACTTAATAGCGAACAAAATATAGACATTTAATTAAATAATTATCCAACAAAACAAATAGAGGTTCATCTTAAAACCCTAGCCTATAGATATCTAGTTATACATGATAACTAAGACAAAATACAAAAAGATGAAAACATACCCTAGAAAAGATAGGAAAAGATAGAACTCCTCCTTAGCTCCTACAATCGCCTTCCGCTTGAACTGCTTTAGTTATGAACGAGAAATTGTGGATGAGGAAGGAGATATTTATAGGGAAACTTTCCACCTAACTTGGGGTAAAAACATGGGCTTCTAGGGGCAAAAAAGCCACAAAAAGTGACTTTTTTCGCAAGTCTTCATGCTCCATGTGCCTAAGGCCATGCGTGAGGCGCATGTGACTGCCAACCTGAGGCACTTAGCTCCCCCTGGCATGCTCCAGGCGCTTTAGTTCAACAGTTTTGGGGCGCCCAACGCCCCCTGTCTTGCACCTGGGCGTTTCATTGCGTTTTATGTGTTGTTTTGCCTGTTTTCTTCGCCTGTTGAGGTGTTTTCTTCAATTTAAGATGTTTTAGAACTTGAGAACAGAATTCATCCCTCTGTAAAGTCTTATGAGGCCTCTTGAATCTTCATTCTTCATCTTCCCAAGGACAACATAAATTTTTGGATGTCTTGCTTTGCCTGATTTGCTTGATTTCTTCGTGAATTACATGAATAACACCCTCAAATTGCTATGTTTTGGGAAGAGTAGAATTACATACTCAAATATAGAAAACAATAGAAATGACCCGAAATCATAGGGAATTGATCTAATACTCCTCTGTTTTGCTGGTAAAACCTACTAAAATTGACTGAAAAACATGCAAAGAATAATGTAAGATGACCTATCATCACAACCCTAAACTTAAATTGTTGCTTGTCCTCAAGTAACGAAAGAAAAACATTAATTATTCTTTGCATTTTGTAGTTTGTTTACAACATATCTTTTCGGGAGAAAGTAGCTCGTATTCTCAGCCATACTCATTTTAGAGAAAGTAGCTCATATTCTCAGCCATACTCATTTTCCATGATACACGTATGTATTCACGGAATTTTCCCACTCCAGTCGTCAAATGAATGCACCTTCCTATAAATTTGAGACAATTCTAAACAGACAGTCAAAATTAAATTATATACACACTTTGAGGTCTTTCAGGGTTATAACGTTGCTTAGGTTAAGGATGGATATATTTGGGAAAGTAGGCTAATAAAAGAACTTGGAGTTTGTGTACTAAACTAGGGATTCCTACTAAACATTGATGAACTACCAACCTTCCTTCCTTGAATCAGAAAAGATGGGTACAATAGAACTATTTATCTTTTTTCTTTTTGACATAAATAAACATTTTTTTAAGAGACCAAATTTTTTGATGTTTTTGGCTCTTATTTTTGTGTGTGTGTAGACCCATGGCAATCTAATTTTTTTTTAATTTTTTTTCTTTTTATGATAAATAGGTTCTACTGTTACCCCATTTCAAACTTAAAATGTTGCTAATTTGAAAGAGAAACCCCACTTAGCTTCAAACAATACTCAATCAAAATAATATCCTATCTAACTCCAAGAGAAATCAAACAGGGTGTATTTAAGGTTCAGGACTGTGACATGATTCGTCACGTAGTAACAAGAAAGAAATTACTTCTGGAGGTTCAAAATGGTTTCACAAAGGATAATAAGAATATAAAAGGGTGGCTTGAAACACGCAAGGTACCAAAGAAAAATGTCTCCTATGTATTATAATCCAACCGATCGTCCGTAAAGACAAATTCGACCAAAAATAGCATTAATATGGAACACTCATAATAGAAATAATTTAATTATCTAACAACCTAGAATGAATTTGGAAATATTTGGCTCTAAACCTCACCGGTTATGCTATTCATAAATGAGATGGTGATCCTACAAGTACCTTCAGTAGCAAGCCCTAGAAAGTATCGTGCTCTTGAATGTAAGGGAAAACTAGCCTCCACTGTAAAGTATTGAAATGACTTCCTAAGACTAAAACTAAATTAAAGCATAAAAGGAAATATTGTAAATGTAAATGCTAATGAATAAAATTTTATGAGATAAAACTTGAGGATTAGTAATAGAAAAAGAAATGAAATTGATTAGTCAGGAAATATCAGCTTAGCGAGAATAAAATGGATAAAAATAAATCAATGGGTTGCCTCCCATTCAACGTCTGTTTAACGTCTCTGTCAAAACGATCAATAGGTTGCCTCCTATTCAGTGCTTCATTTAACACCTATTAGCTCGATGCCTCAATCCTGTTAGGGCGGCTTATATGAAAGAAAGAACATGTCCTCCTTCCTCTACCTATTGTTTGGAAGGATGTTCATGAATTTGGCATAAAGAAGAAAGTATTCACATGCTCCTATCACTAGGATTTCATAATCTGTGCTCGTCCTCCTTAAAGAAGCAAGTGTTAGAGTGACAATTGATGGTTATAGAATTTTTTCGAGCTTTCCTATTAGCCATGTTGGATTCGAGTTAGTGCCTTCACCTAGACTACACCGAGCTTCTTTTATGGAAATCTTCTTAATAGAATTGAAACTCCGTGCGTCCTTCTTCTTTAGATGTAATTGTCTGCCAAAGAGGGCATTACATCTTTCGGTTCGAGAAAAAGACTATCCCCTTTACAGTTTCCGTTTTTTAGAGAGAAGTTCTTTCATGAACTTGTTGTAAACATGCATTCGCTATAACATCTCCACAAAGGAAAGAGTAATTTGAAGTTTTCCCATGAGCTTAAAGAATTCTTCGTGTTGTCGGTCCCTTTTTTCCTCCGACTTGTTCCTACATCGGGATCTTGCTCTCTAACTGGTTCCTCCAGCTGAACTATGCTTTGCTCTTCATCTCTTGAGTCCTCCTCAGTTCCAGTTGAGGGAAGATTTTCCTTTATTCTCTTCTTCTTAACCTCTAAAGGAACCAACACCTTTTTGCTTCTTAATTCTATTTCCATCCTAGTTTGACAAGTTTCCTTTCGGAAGTCCAGCAGCATCCTTGTGTAACAACCCGATTTTCACTAGATTTAACTTTATTTATTTATGTGTGTTTATATGTGCTTATATGTGATTAATTGCCTCTGTGTGTATTTTGGGTTAGAATTAGTGGATTTTAGTGTTAGAAGGGTATTATAGTCATTTTAGACTCAGGGGTATTTTGGTCATTTTTTGAGCAAGGGTAAATTAGTAATTTCATGGTGAGAGTTATTTTTAGTGTTTCAAGTGAGAACCATTATTTTTACTAAGTTACTATTCGGTAGTGATAATTAGTTTTGAACCGTAATTATTCGATAACTTTTAACCGTTAGTGGATAGAAACTTTTGGAGTTAGTTTATATGTGTTGTGAGCCCATTAAGACATTAAGTGGGTTAAGCCCAATTGTGTAGAGGCTATATAAGTATTAGTCATAAAAGAAAATAGGGTTACATAATCATTTTACAAATTTTGAGAAGAGGTAGAGAGAGAAAGAGCAAGAGGAAGAGGAAGAGGAGAGGGTTTGAAGAGAGAAGCTTGAGGAACCAAGAGGTGATAGAGACTCTAGGAGCTTAATTGAAGCTTTTGCTAGGATTATTGCTTATTGAGGTAAGGGGGCTAGTTTTCATTCATAATCTTTTGTATAATCTCTTTTTCTTCTTAAACCCATAAGTGCTTATTAGTATAAAGTAATTTTCATGAATTTAATTGATGAAATTCGTGCTTGTATTTTGATGTGATGTTTGGGTATTTGAATTGGTTGATAATCAAGTTGTTGATGATGAAATTACATGCTCAATATATGTCTATATGTATACTTTGTTGATTTTGCTCAAATTGGTATAAATTAGTGTTGTTGTTGATGATTATGATGAATTCACGTGTAAATGAAGTTGTTGTTGAATTAGATATGCTGTTGTTGCTGATTTGTACCATGCGTATTCCATTTTGTGAAGTTGTTGTTTGAATTGGTGAAGTTTGAGTTAAGTTGTTCATGTGAAGGACCAAAATGAACTTTTGTTACATGAGGTTGTTGACTGAGTTTTGACATGGTTGAGGGAATTGAACCTAGAAGATTTTCTGTTTTCATGTTGTGGTGGTGTTAGTCGAGTCGTTTGGGAGAAAACGGGTTTTTCGTGTGAAATGTCGATGTTTAAGTGTTTTTGCCAATAAGTGGTTATGTGAGGTTTTGGAAAATGATTTTTGGGATGGTTGAAACTTGAATTTTTCTGTAGATTATGATAGAGCTATGTGTCAGGAGCGTGTAGGCGAAAACGACATCAAAATCCGATTAACGGTTCGAATTTTATGTGCGAAATGGTGAAAACGGAAAAATAGCTGTGCCGTCAGTCGAGCACGGCCGTGCGTGTGGATGGCACAGGCCGTGTGTACACTCTGCCCTTTTTGGCACGGCCGTGCGTGTGCACGGCACGGGCCGTGCGTGCTGTCAGGACTTCGGTTTTCGCGCTTTTTCACCCATTTCTGTTTTGAATTGGCCTTTGATGTAAACATGAAAGTTTTAGATAATTTTGTTAGCTTTCCAATGGATTTGGTTTGACTTGAATTTTTTTTGTGGATTTTGAGTTATGATGAAAACACTCCAAGTGGGTCTTGAAGAAATTTTAAGAAAACTTAGCATAACTATTTCCAAATTGACCCAAAACTAATGGTTGGTTTCCAAACTTCAAAACTAGAAGTATTAGGAGTTCAATTAAGAGGTTTAAGAGTATTTAACCTATGTCTTGTCGAATCTAACTTGGTTTTGTTTTGAAAATGATTTGGTTTTGCAATATAGAAGAAATGATACGAACTTATCGTAAATTTGTGATTTTGATGATTTTGTCGAAGTTGGCCGATTAAACACACATGTATACGCTACTACACTCATATGTGATCTAAGTGTATATATAGTCGAGGCCCTAGAGTTTATTTACTTGGTTTTGGTTCAATTGTCTCAATTATTCTAAAGTTGTAAAATGAGAGACGAACTTTGTCGAAAATAATCTTTAAGACCAATTACTTGGAAAATCTTTTGTGGATAGTTGATATGATTACGTAAAGTTGCATGAATGATTGTTAGGTGTTGAACATGGTATTTGTCATGATGTGTAGTATTTTTCTTTTACTTGAATTGTGAGAAATTATATGGAGTTGTTGAACTATATGATGTAGTTGATGTTGATTAATGTATATATATATCAATTGATGTTGATGACTCTTAATTGAATTATGACTTGATTGATCGTGTGGACGTAAATACTTGATAATGTAATTGTTGTTGAGGTGATCAATATAAATGGAGGGTATCCTTTATATTATTATTGAATATTATGAGGTGATTTGCATAGTCGAGTCTTTGCTTGTATGTCCATGCATCATAGTCATGTTGAGTCTTTATGTTGTAAAGTAGGGTTACTCTTTTAGTTCGGTGATAATGTAAGACGGGTGTGAAATCTTACATATGATGTTTTTGTTGCATCATGGGTGACAACCTTGAGGTGATTTGGTACCACATGCATGTATGTGTCGAGTATAGGCGCATATCATATTGACATGAGTCTTAATTGTTGCATTTGAATGATGAATGTTGATGGTAAGTGTGTTTGATGAATACATG
>Ga0228711_1012543_pt1 | contig 10336 bp, 3 predicted proteins | sample MedpolnodulmetaG_2_FD_177996 | JGI IMG/M metagenome (GOLD analysis project Ga0228711, IMG submission 177996) | Root nodule microbial communities from Medicago polymorpha collected in Santa Monica, California, United States - brown nodules | ecosystem: Host-associated > Plants > Roots > Nodule...
TTCTTTCAAAAAAAAAAAAAAAAAAGAACTTGATTGGTCCTTTCTATTTTTATTATTTATTTATACAAGAATTAATAAATTTGTCTCATCAACATATGTCTTCCAAATTTTGATTTTTGAATTTCAAATGTCTAAATTTGTATAAAACGATTTTAGGGGCAAATTTAGCGCTTTCTTTCATTTTCCACTAGCCCACAATTACTTTTTTCACTTTTCAATTGTTGGTGACCATTCACTACAAGAAAACTGCATTTTAACGTCTGTCAGAAACCCACGCTGACTTGGTTAAAACAGTCCCTAACACTGATTTACCGTTGAATTGGCATTGGAATCGGTGGAAGGCTAAAAAAGTTGAAGCTGCTAGGTAGCACCGGCATCCGGTCATTTCCTCTTCTTAAACACTTCATAGTTGCACTTAAAGTTCGTAATTTCTCTCTTCGCCCCAGTTTTGAATACGAACTTCTCACACATGGGACCCTTATGGATAAAGTTATCCGTTGATGACAGCCTCTTATCCTCTTCTCAATCTTGATGAGTACCATGTCTTCCAAGTACCTTCCTATGTACCTTCTTTATCTCTATTCAAATTTGTAATGATTTTGTAGAATTTTTTCCATGTCTTCCAAGTCAAGAGATTTTAGCATCTCTTCCAACCTACAATGTGAGCCATTGTGGAAAATCGGTGTGCTCCATGATAATGCCACCCTCCAAACTACTGACAGGTTAGATAAGTTGGTTTGATAGGGTTCAAGCGACTAAGTCTTCTAATTCTATGTGGAAAGAACTTTGAATTCTTCATTTATCCAACTCTCCCGCCAACCCTTAAAGCTTGAAATACCCTTGATAGATGCTTCTTTATTTTTCTGGAGTACCACCACCAACAATTTCCATTTTTCATATGGCATGATGCATTCAACATTGTTTGATTTTACTGCCATTACAGGTTTATGGCCTGATGGTGATCTAGTTAACATTTTTAAGCCACAGTTATACCGTTGACTTTAGTAAGTTCTTAAAGACCGTCCACAAATCAGACCCTGAAGTCTCAGAAGTGAAACATATAGCTTTCTTGTTGCAATGATTGAGTGTCCATGTTTTTTGCAACAAATCTGTTTATGTAGACACTGATTTGGTGGCTATGGCTCCTCTTTTTCACAATACATCAGTCCCATCTAATTCCACAATTGGTAATTTTTAACCCTTTCATTGAGAGATAGTTTGGGGCTGATTTGTTTTAAAACCCTTCATTTCCCTTTATTGTGTCAAGGGAACTAGTAGTTCAATTTCCAAGTCTTATTAGGTGATAATTGTGACTCTCCTTGTTCTCCTTGTTCTACATATATGCTATGTTTCCCCCGCTTAGTTTGTGATTTTTCCACCCTTATCATAGTTTGTTCCACATTTCCTTTCGGATGTCTTAACATTCCAACCAAGTTTAGAGCATGTTTTTTAAGGTGATTGAATTTTAAAAGGACTTTCATAGTTTTGTTTACTTTGCTGAACTCAATGAAACTTTTATTTTTGTTTTAGTAGTGGCACTCAATTTTTATTTTGTGGGAGCTAATTCTAAATCTCACATGCAAGAGGGTTAAACTGCTAATAATACTTTCCAAGGCTATCATTGGCATATATCTCAGTAGCAGACATGCTGTGTTTGGAATATATGTTCTGTAGCAAAATGTCATAAAAAGTGTATTGTAAGAATAACTGCAAATTAGAATACTTTGTATGAAACAAGCAAGAATTCAAAATGATTCTAAGAATTGAGTCGTTACTTCTTTTGTTATTAGCAGGTCAAAATCATTTAGCTAAACTAAAGAATGTACAAAATCACACGAAAAAGAATTATCATGCGAACACGGTTTGTCTTTTGATCCACAAACAAGGAAACCAACTTCATCACAATTTCTCTCTTTTGTTTGCTAATTTTGATCCTCTCCAGATTTTCCAATCATGATGTGTCAAATGCTCACACTTCAAATTAATAATACATTCAATTATTTGTTTAATTCGGAAGCTTGTTGGGTGGGGGAGAGACCAAGGCACAATATATACAGACTATTTGGTATATGGCTGCAATAACACATGTACATTAGGATAAAACTGAAGCAGAAATTGAGATTGAGGCAGTAAATATTTGCTGTAATTGAGAAATATGGATTGATGGTGGCAATACTTGAAAATGAGGGTTACATAGGAACTAGTTTGAATACTTGATGGTTTTCTGTAGTTTACCATGTGCTGTTGGTGGAAATGGAAAGCAAAAGTAGCAGCATTGCCTTTGGTAAATAATTTGGTACGAAGATCTTAACCATTAAACAAGTACTGGGGGCTAAAACTATAATCCTTTGGAGCATTGCATTTGGAAAATAATTTGAAGAACTTCTTATGAAAACTTACTACAACCACCAATATCTAGTCTAGTAATAATTAATATCTACAAAGAAAGTTTGTAGAAAACGAAACAAATAGTAACGGGAGAAATATTAATTCACTTTGGTTACTTTCTCTGAGATAAAATGAAAACTAACTCATAATAATAAATCCTCTATTCCATTCTAAAATATATGTCGCATTTTTACAATTTATATTATTCACATAACTTATTTTAACCATAATTTTTAACAAATATATAAATACAAATGTTAGAAGTTAAGATGTTGTTTGATTTGTCTCAATAAATATTTTCAATATATTACCCTTGTTGTTTACTCACATATTGTAAAACTACATTGAATTACCATATTTTTTCAAAGTTAAGAATTAGTAATAGGAAACGTCAAAAAAAGAATTAATAATAGGAGAAATTTTCTGGCAGACATAAAATACAAGAGAGAAAAGGGGGACGCGAGGCAAGATTGAAGAAACTGAAACACGAGCGAAGAAGTATGTATGTCAGCAGAAGAAGAAACAAGGTAGTAGGATAAAAGGGTAATTAATTTAATTATTGTTATGAAGAGAAATGCTAGCAACACACACTTTTCAACACACTCTCTTTGATTGGTTAAAATTCATATGGGACCCACCAAATTTATATGAGACCCACATGATTTGGTGGGACCCATGTGACTTTTAACCAATCAAAAAGAGTGTGTTGAAAAGTGTGTGTTAGAATGTGTGTTGCTAGCATTCTTCTTGTTATGAATATTAGTGGATGACCATGTCCTTCAATCTTTCACCTTCCTATAACTCTCATTAGTAAATGTATGGTTAGTGGTTCTTAATTGATTTGATCATTCACTTGCTCATTTGTGTCCGATAAATAGGACCTATATTGTAATGTAAAGAACACACTTGTGAAGTAATACAATATACACTCTTATGTTCTCTCTTTGTTTCTTTCTCTCTATTCTTATATATTTTATAATATCTTGCAATGCTAAGGATCAATTTCATAACACGTTATCAGCACGATGCTCTAACCAACTGAGAAAGCAAGAATAATCTCAAAACCATCGTTGGTGTGTTTGGAGCTGTGACAACAGCTTTTGTTATGGGAGTAGCTGTTGGCGTAATTTATAAATCTCAGAAAATGTAATGGTAAGTTATAAATCACAAATGTATGTGTCTTTTCTTTTAGTAACTTACCGTAACAAAGCGTTAGTATGTATGCACATGTAGATCGTAGATGTTCAATGCCCTGTAGTTGCACTGTATTGGATGTCTTCTTTCATGTCACATATTTTTTGATTGGCAGAATTTATATTACCTACCAAATTTCCAAAATCAACCCTGATAAATTTGATGGCAAACACTCTAATCTTAAATACTAACACTAGTACAAAAAACACTTATTAAGTCAAACATTTTAAATGGGTTGCTATCCACTTGATTTAAAAAGAAGAAAAATGGTTAGGTTTTTATCTAGAAAGAATTTAAATGGGGCAACCAGATTAAAAAAGTACTTTAATTAAATAAAAATAAAACTAAAACCAAACAAGATGGCCTTTTCTCTCAAGTTCATCTCTGAAACTCAAATATGTAGCTTTCTCTCTCTGAAACCCTAACAAGTGTCCCCTCCCCCTCTCTCTTGCGACCACCGCATGTTTTCAGCTAGAATCATCAGATCCATCATTTCGAATCCCTCAGCTCGCGACCCTCCCTCATTTCGAGATCCATCCTTCAGCTTGCGACGAGTGTCTATCCCTTCGTTCAGATTCATCAAATCCATCAAAACCAAATCAATAGATTCACTACAAGAAAATTAGCAATTTGTGAGACCTCAACTGCGACCCTTACCTTGTAACTGCCTCAAACTGCATCTTTGCGACGGTTGCTGCGACTGTTTGGGTCAACCGTTGCAAGTTTTCTTTGTTAAATTAATTAGAAGGCGCGTTGTACATATTCCATTCATGCTTTCTCACTCTTACTTTCCCAAATTTTTCATTTCACTATGTAATTTCATCTCCCGCTTTCTCCATCTTACTTTCCTCCAAATCTCCAATTGGTCTAAACTAACCCCCAAATTTTTCATCTCACTCTCATTCCTCTCAATTATTATGCCTAACCTAACCTAGCTCTCAATCGACCAGTCAATACAAAATTTAGGAGAGTATCACTTCCAACTCCGACGTCTCCGCCGAGTTTAGTTTCATACTCCATCTCTGCCGTCATTCTACTCATCGGAGGTCACAATATCATCTTCCTCTTTGAACTCGTCGGTGGTTGTTGCTATTATCATCGATCTCCACCGCTTCACTTAAACTTCATCATAGATCTGAACTCTGAACCGCTCCAACGAGGTTCCAACCTGAAATGTGAACTCAATCTTCTACACAGGTCCGTCTCTCTCCCTCTCTCTCTTTCTGAATTTCACACTTGCTGATTAGATGATATATCTGAGTTGTTAGATTGAATATTTTCAATGATTTATTAGCACCGACAGTATATTTTTTAGTTTTGTTTATACTAACTGAATATTTTCAGTATCACTGCATTTTGGTTATTGATTTAAGCCTAACAACATTTTTTCATGATTTTGACATTCATTTCTCCTAAATTTGTTAGTGATTGAATGATTCAAAGTTTTGGAAAACCTAACCTAGCTCTGAATCACAACAATCGGTGCTTAAACGGAACTCACTCAATCTCAATCGGTGCTCAACTCACTCACTCAATCTCCGAATCTTCTCACTCACTCAATCAGAACTCAATCAGAACTCAACCTCACTCAAACTGTGCTGACTCAAACGATGCTGAATCTTTGTTCAGGTTAATTTTTATTCTTTTTTGTTTATTTAAAGAATTCTTTATTTTTTTTGTTGATTTTGTTAATTTCTCGGTTCAGTGCATTTTGATTTCGACATGCTAGTTTTCCATTTTGATTTAAAAAACTGTTTTTACAGACATATATGCTATTATAGTATTACAATGAAGTATGATTAAAATGTTCGTCATATTTTTTAATAAAAATAATGCCATGCTTTTTATAGATCGGCAAGTTGCTTATCCTGTTTCGTGCAATTTAGTCTAGCATGCTCTTTATCTTACCGATATTAACTAGTTTATTTTGTTAACATTACTATTATTATTATTTCTGTTTTCGTGGCCAAACCATAATTGCTTTTCAGCAAAACACACCCAAGAATCACAAGAAGCAGAATAAATAAGAAGAGAAAAACTGTAAAAACAAACTCCTGTTAAATACTATTTTACATGATTAGACACATTTTACGACATTTTGTTAATTTCTTTATTTTTTAATCTTGTGTGATTCCTTGATTTGAGTTTTGCTTGCAACTAGGTTAATTTCTTTACAAATCCTGAATGCGATAGATATAGTTATTATGCAACTAGGTTAGATTTGAATCTATCACAGGTTAAGACTAAGATTATATTTTTCCAGAGTTTTTATTCAAGCCACTACCTAATCTTCTCAAAGAAATAGCCATGTTAGTTTCATGAAATATCAAAGCACCTAATCACATCAATTGAGAGCTCTTTTTCCTATCAAATATGCAATCTATGAATGGCTTTGGAAGTGAATTAAGCATAATGTAATGTTGATGACTAACCAATTATCAGATGATTGAAACTGATCATTAGCAATAGCATTCTTATCACTAAGACATACTTTAATTGCCGCCACTGTTGCTAACAATTATATTTAGCTATATTTGGAATATTTGGTAACGTTCTGCAAGTAATATTTAGCTATATTTGGTATTTTGCATATGCAGGAACAATTGTGATCAAAGAATTTCAGAGGTACAAGACTTACTGAGGTACAAGACTTTCTCTTAGTTTTTGAGCCTATGCTCTTCACTCACTCATTCTCTAATGCTAGATCAATGAAACACTATCTTAGTTTCTATTATGCCTTTTTAAGCACTAAGATATGACTTATATACATAACTTGCCAATCTAACCCAAGTAACTAACAAACCTGCCCAACAGGTATCACATAGCTACACTAACGGATGATCCACGCAAGCTCTACATAGACATAACAAGGTTTGCAGTGGGAAATTTTATCCCAATTTCACAAGTGGGTGACGATGTTGTAGCTGCGTACAAAAACGAAATAGAGTGGGAGACAAATCAAATGCTTCTACCTTTTAAGAAAATGTGTGAGCAGAGAAAGGTAAGATATTGTTCTTCATGAAGATTAATTTGAACAAATAGTGCACTATATGAAGTGCATTCTTATACTATTGTTGAAATAGGTGCATGTAGAAGTTGTAGTGATTGAATCAGATGATGTTGCATCTGCAGTGGGAGAGGAAGTAATGAAGTATGCTATAACGAAATTGGTCGTTGGAGCTTCAACGGGTGGCTTATTTAAAAGGTACTTATATAATGACAACAAATTCATTTTAGCATTTACCTTGACTAATAAAGATTTATTATCACCAGTAGTGCTAAGATCAAACTGGATTCTTCCTCAAATAATTTGTGTCATTTTCTTGTTGTCCTATTTTCTTGTTTGTTTCATTTCCTTGTGTACTGATTATTTGTAAAATTTGAGTTTTTTTTTAGATCTCTGCTGGTTCGTTTTCTGTTTACACTCAATTATTTGATTGTTTTCTATAGATTGATTTTATATTTGGGTAATTGTAGTTTATGCAGTTATCGACATCTTTGTTGGCCTTTGTGTATCTGCCTGCATTTCCCTCATATTTTTTGTTGAGAAAACATAAGCCGAGGTCATTGGGTTTCAGTAGTCCTTAAGTAGCACTTTGAGTTGACATAGTTTATCTGAGCTTAACCCTGTTACAAGGTACCATAGACCTGATAAACCTATCTGATTTAACATAGACAAAAACAAGTCAAAAAGAAAAGCTTATTACATTGCAACTTGGAACCAAAGGTAGGTTCTGTTTTGTGAATTAGATTTTTGTCGTATCTTTTTTTTATTTCGAATGGAACACAAACTAGAGGACTGTGTTAGGTGTTGTGTTGTGTTGCGCTACGGTTATTGCATGTTGTGTTGAAGGTTTTGCGGGTTTTTGTGGGTCTGCTGGCTGCGTTTTTCCTTGATGTGCAGTGCAGTTTTTTCTTTGTTGCGTGGGGCTGTCATAGGTCCAGCAGGTTGTGGGGTGATCAATAGGCGTAATTACGGTAGTACAATCTAGAGGTGTTAATCCGGATTGCAGGGCTATAACTTGTGTTCTGTTTAGGCTGGCTGTATTTTGCTTTATTTTTTGGGTTTGTGCTACTTCTGTGTTCAGAAACAAACAATAGAAATAAAAATAGATGTAAAATATTCATGGATGTATAGCTATTAGTATTACTAAGAGTTCTATGTCTTTAGGCAATATGTTCAATGTGTTTCATATTAGTTGATTGGAATTTCATATTGATTTATAAAGATGATAGATATGATGACCATTGATTGATTAAATAAGGTGTTTTTTTGTAGGTTATATTGGTGGATTACAACAGTTGAGTATTAGTCTATTCTGCTTTGCAAATAAGGTTCATGTAGCAGAAACTCTCCCGAAGTTAGGATACTCAACTGATGAAGATCTTAAAGATGGGAGTCTGTTTCATAGACTCTTATGTTTTCCTTGTTTGAATATTGGTGGGTTACAACGGTTGAGTATTAGTTTATTCTGCTACAAGTTTGCAAATAAGGTTCATGTAGCATAAACTCTCTCGAAGTTAGGATACTCAACTAATGAAGATCTTAAAGATGGGAGTCTGTTTCATAGACTCTTATGTTTTCCTTGTTTGATTTTGTAACATTTTTGTGGATTCATATGAATGGGATTTAGATATTTTTAGTTATATATTATGTATTTTAAGTATTCATTCATTAATATATTTATTTAAATCGTCAACAAAAATAGCACCATTTTATTTTATTTTTAAAAAAAACTAAACATTTGCGACATTTTTTTTAATGCACCATTTAATATTTTTTTTAAAAAACTAAACATTTGCGACTGTTGTGAGGGGTCGCAAGCCCATTTAAATTAAATTAAAGTGCCTACTTTGCGACAGTTGTGAAGGGTCGCAAGTCCCTTCAAAACCATGTGAAAGCTCTACATTTGCGGCTGTTTGGAACTGTCGCAATACCTTTTGCGGCAGTTGGTGCAACTGTTCTCTGAACTGTCGCAAAATACAGTTGCGACCCCAACATCCGTGACTGTTGGGGAACAGTCGCAAATGTACATTTGTGACCCTTCTAACAGTCGCAATCAGCCATTTTAAAAGTCGCAAAATGCATTTTTTCTTGTAGTGATTCTCATCGATTTTAGTTTTCCGATTGAGGTATTTTCTCTCAAATTCGAATCTCTTTACTCTTATTCCTTTTCATGTTTTATTTCCAGATTATTTTTAAGAATATTGTCATTTAATATGGGTTTGTGGTTTAATTGTTACTATTATTGTTGTTTAGATTAATCAGGGTTTTTTTATTGTTTATTTTTATTTTGGTTTTGCTTTTGTTAGGGTTTGGATTGAGTTTGCTTGTTGAGGGTTTGAATTTTTGGAATTGGGATTTCGAATGGGTTTTTTGCGCAATTTGGTGTTCTTATGTTTGATGGCTTTTGATATGAACAATGGTAAGGTGTCAAAATGTTCGTCAAGGAGTAGAGAAACTATGTCTAGGGGTGATGAAGATGATGGTCAGCAACAGAATTTGGGGAATGAACCCAAGGATGATGATTTTGAGGACGCTGATTTTGGGATGAGGTCTGGTGAGATCCACGCTCCAACCAATATCAGTTTCCTATGATTAGCAGCTAATCCCTCCATGCCGCTTGCTCCGCTGGTAGAATTTCAATTATATCTCATTCATATGGTCTTCATTGCAGGTATCTTCTTTATTTGATATGGATTTTCGTGCATATATTCAAAGGGGTTTCCCTCGACTGTGTTGTGTTAATTGTCATTTTGATTTGTGATGGTTTAGTTATTTTGGTTAAGTAGATCCATGAAGATTGGTGTTGGTTGTTCATTATTAAGTTGGGGAATTGGTTGATTCATGTTTTTTAGTTAAGGTATGGAGACTATCTATTGATTTACTTGTAACATGTTGATCCATGGTTGCTACAAGGTTCCCAGAGAAAATTTAAGCTTACCATATGTTCACCTCGTTGACCTTCAGCACAATCTTTCACCATTCTATCAATAAAAGCCTACTGTTATTAATTCCCTGATTTTATTTTCCATATGTTTTGAAAAGTGTTAGGTTGATTTCTTTTTCCTTTATTCTAATTCAGGCTCACAACTTTAATTAATCTTGGTTCTCTGTTTTCATATAATAAATGCACGAAATGAAGGTCATGTTATTTCTTTACAAAGTTGTTCTCGTAACATTGTAGGTCTTGTGGGTTTCACCCCCTTTTGGGCTAATATTTTCTTAATTTAATGATTCATATCAGTGGCTATGTTCATGAAATTTTTTATTATTATATTAAATTCAGTACCATAATCGTGTTTAAAAAAAAATAGAGATTTTAAATGGGGTGAACCGATTTAAACTATCAGATTTTTGACTCTTGCTAACTGTTTTCAAATGGGTTCAACCGATTTAAATTAAGGATTTTAAATGGGGTGAACCGATTTAAATAAACAGATTTTAAATCGGGTAAAGGGTGGAGACTTAAAATCAAAGACAGTTTTTTAAATCGGCCACTTATAAGTCGGATCATGAACCGATTTAAAAATACATTTTCACCCCATTTAAAAAGTGTTTTCTGCACTAGTGTAAAGTCCCACCAGACCTTTCATAATGAAGATAAAATATGAATGATATTGTACTCACACTACAAGAAACTTGCCATTTAGCAACGGCAGAAACCGTTGGTAAAGGTCTCAAAAGCCGTTGGTATAGGTCATAAAACCTATACCAACGCCCACCTGCTACCGTCTAGGATACTATGCTTAT
>Ga0228711_1012545_pt1 | contig 10335 bp, 6 predicted proteins | sample MedpolnodulmetaG_2_FD_177996 | JGI IMG/M metagenome (GOLD analysis project Ga0228711, IMG submission 177996) | Root nodule microbial communities from Medicago polymorpha collected in Santa Monica, California, United States - brown nodules | ecosystem: Host-associated > Plants > Roots > Nodule...
CATTAGGCCATATTTGGCAGCCAAAAGTCTAAACCACAAACTATCTCTATCCATCATATGTCTCCAACCCTATTTACCCAACAACGCCAAATTAAACTCCCTAATTCTCCTTACCCCTAAGCCACCAACCTCCTTTTCCAAACAAATGGACTCCCAATCAATCCATGAAATCGAATTAAAAGAGATTCGACAGAAGAGATGATACCTAAGGGAGCTTTGAAGAAGGAAAAAGCATAGACAGGTAGCGATGTCAGGACAGACTTAAGGAGAACAAGACGACCATCAAATGATAAATAACGACTCTTCCAACTTGACAACCGGGATTTGATAATGATGTTTTATTGTATCATTAAAAAAATTCTTTAAATATTTATCATATAAAATCTTGCCTCCACAAATCAATATTTTTGGATCCGTCACTGGCAGTAAATATGTAGATTATATTTCATTTTATTTTTTTCATTGCTTGTTGTTAGAAATAAAATAAAATTACCACTATAAAAACTATGTTCAAACTTTAAATCATACACTATATAACTAATATCACATGCAAAGACCTCAATTCAGTAAATTTTTAATTCTATTTTTTGACGTGGACAAAAATACACAAACCTTCATTTTTTTTAGGTAAATAGGTCTTCACATCTTTAAAATAAGAAAAGGTTTAAATACACTTTTAGTCTTCATATTTTAAATAAATTGAATTTTTGGTCCCCTCATTTCTAAAGTCAGTATTTTGGTCTTTTTTGTTTGTACAAATTTTGGTCCGCCTTCTTGTTTTTGGAGCAAAAACTTTGGTCCCTTGTTTAACAAGTTTTGAATTTTTTTTGGTTTCCCTCAATTTTGTTGACGTGTTTCTATTATTAATGACATGTCACTTTTTTGTTGAGGGATAATGATATGTCACTTGGTTAGCGTGGCTGTGCTGGAATTATCTTTTTCCATATCATTACTTTTAATTGCATTTATAAATAATCTATCGATTAAAGTACAAAAACATAACTAAAACTATTGAAAACTTGTTAGAATGACTCTAAATTAACTCATCAACAATGCCAAAAGCCCAAAACACTGTATACCTGACTGTCATCAGGTTGAATATAAGTTGTTAATGAAGCGATGATTAAAAACATCTAAATTTGATCCTTACCTAAAATATAAATGACTAAACTTTAAATAGATTTCATCGAGTTTCATATTACAAGAGTTTATTTCCTTGTTATTAAATTGATAAAAAATAGTCCAATATCATTGCAGTGGGAATAATCTCAAGCAATTATGAACAATATCAAACATTATAAAGAAAACTTATTTCAATCTCAATAATCAAAATTATAAGAATGTGATATAAGTAAAAAAAAAAATAAAGAAATGTGATAAAATAGTTATAGAAATAAATGAATATACCGGTGTCAGACTTAAGTGTTACAATACTAGAAAGAGTTAAATTTCTTTTAGAAGGTTGGAGGAATGCTAATCACAAGCAAAATCCTGTAAGTCAGAATCACACAACTCCTATTACGAGTCTTTCCCACCATTATAACCAAAACACGGTTAACGGAGATATAGACGTCAGATGGAGGAAACTTAGGAGCTACATATTTAAATGTAATGTCGACACTTCTTTATCAAATACCAGCAATAAGGTAGAATTGAGTATGTGCATTCGAGATTCAGCAGGAAACCATGTCCGCTCAAAAACCATGTGGCTCACTCCATCGTGTTCTGTTGACATTGAGGAGGCCCTTGGTTTATATCATGCAATCCGGTGGATACATGAACTTCAACTTGCAAATGTTGATTTTGGGGTTGATTCGAAAAATAGTAGCCAACTATTTCAACAAAGGTTGAGGAGATGTCACCGAATTTGGTTCCATTATGGATAGTAGTATCCAATTATGTAGTTCCTATTTAACAAACTCTCATGTCGAGTTTATTAGGAGGCAAGCAAATGAGGTTGCACATATATTAGTTAAGACAGCCACATCTAGTACTAGTTTCCGTATATTTGATGAAATTCCAACATGTATTACTGATTTAATTTTTAATGAAATGATATAAGTTACTTTCCCTGAAGAAAAAAAATGAATACACCATTATCCGTCTTTCAAGTAGCTATAAAATAAAAAGCCTATAATCGATGTAATTTATAAGGATAATGAATATTATCATGTAATCCAAATGTTTTAAAAATTGATCTGGTTGTCTAATAAACAAGACCTCGTGATCATGGTTCAACCAAATTAAAGCGATCAAATCAAAACATAATAATAATTGAACAACCAAAATAATCTAATCATAGTGTGAATAATTGGTGTGTTGACCTATTAGCAAATCTCAAACACTATTCCTTAGGTTTTTATTGTCTTTTCTTAAATGTTTTTCTCCTAGTTTGAGATTTTTCAGACCCTAGTTTGTGTCATTCGATATCATTTTTTTTCTTGTCAAGTTGTATTCACACATTTTACATGTAAAGAAATGAAGAATTTAGAGTTTAAATCCCAACTTCATAGATATTATTATCTTCGCTAACACGACCTTATGTATTTGTCTGAACATTTCAAAATACTATATTTTCTTGTATAAACAAACGTAATCAGATTGCTTGTATTTGTTGATTTGTTTAAATATTTATTAGGAAATGTTAACGAGTGTCTCCAAAGAACTAATAAGTATTTATAAAAATGTGTATAATTAATGCATTGGAAATTAAAATATTTGACCTTTTAAAATAATAATTGCTTATTTTTGAATGGTTCAAGAGTGCCGGGGCACTCATATTTTTCTTTTGAATGAAAAGACGATTGATCCAAACATATACGTTTCATTTTAATTGAACGAATGAAACCAACAAACTATTTGAATCGTAACAGTAACTGGAACGTAGCGTGTGAAATTTGACGAAAACAGAGACGAAAAAGGTTCGTTCCCGAACACGAGCTCTTCCTTCTTCGGCGTTACCATCATCACTTTCCTCTCTTCAAGCCAAGAATATTTGTAGCACACTCCAATTACCTATTTCTTTCTATCATCAATTCTTCCATTTCGTTCTCAGATCTACGCTAAATTCTACCCTAGGTATTCTCTCTTTCTCTCTCCATTTTCATTTTTTTTTTCTGTTGCTAATTATGATGATTAGAGTTTTGTTAGAAATTGAAAAGCTATTGTTAACAATAAGAGGATCAGTTTGATGCATGCATCGTTTTTGTTAGAACCTGAGACTTTGAGAGGAGCACACTTCGAGGTCCCAATCCAACACCACCGGACCAACCCAAGTGGGTTATTTATGCAGCCTTTTACCATCTGAGCTATACTTCTAGGATTATGTAACTTTAGTTTTATTGAAATTTAACATGTTACTTTATACTCCCTCCGGTCTTTTTTACAAGAAACAATTTGTTTTTTTAGATACATTGAATAATTTATGTATTTAGTTTAGATTCTAGATCAGATACATAAATTATTCAATGTATTTAAAAAGTCAATTGTTTCTTGTAAATAGGATCTGAGGGAGTATTTGTTTTGTGGTTATTGGAGATGTTATTTCCTCTACCATGGCCAAATGCCTTTTATAAAAGGTTGATAGGAATTGAGATATTATCATTGTTTTCCAATAGTGGCTTTAACGTAGCGGAATATGGACAAATCACCATTGTTATGGGATATGCTGTTTTGTAGAAGGTATTGTCAAATAGCAGCTATTGCAACACTATAGCGATGTATTGTAACAGAATTTGATGAAACTATTATTTTTTTCCTATCCAGAATTGGATATGCTGGATATTATTGAAGATTAAGTTGTATCATTTTGCTGTTTTCCAATTACCACAAGGGCCAATTTTGGTGTAAGATAAGATGACACGAGGAATTGATTGATTGACATTTGAGCTTTCGTGCAGTGTTTGGAAAAAGCAAGTGCTGGTGCAAATTGGGTAGTTGATTTGCTGGGTGAGTGGTGAGATACTAACACCTTTTCAAATTGGGAAGCTGTAGTGATGGATGTCGATGGAGGGAGTTCATCAACTATCAGCACAGGTGCTCGAACAATTCCAGGACGGCCTGCACGACATGGAGGTGAGTTATACTTTCTTTTTAGGCAGGTTTTCAACGATTTCTGTTGGGGGTATTATGCGAAATATTTGGGGATACTACATAAAAGGATTTTCCTGTAGATGATTTTGTTGTATACTGATATGGTTTAATTGTATAACTAATAAATCAATCAATCCTTTTTCTTTTCTTACCCTTATGATCTGTAGTAGGCCGATAACTTAACAGGACAGTATATTGAGATGTCTGCCTTACATGAATTGGACGTTATAGAATGATTATTTTTTTTATTTGCCTCATCTTGAAGTCTCAAACCAAAATACAAGATTAATTTATATATTATTTCACAACTAATATCAATTTTCGGTTATTGATGTACTGGAATAACCAAAATACAAAATGCGCTATAAAACATTTAGTTGTAGCCTTGAAGGACATGTTCTGTAATAATTACTTTCATTTACTCACTTCTAAAAACTTAAATTGTAGTCGGTTAATGATGTACTTTATTGTTCTTCGACACATATTGCAACCTAACTTCAGATTTTTAAATTATCAAATTATCGTGACCTAATATGTAAAGAATTGGGCATTAATTTTTGAAATCCATGCCATTTCAATGCATATTATACATTCCTCTTCTCAACTTGACAATAGACTGTGTTTCTTTAAGGAATAAAACTTTTTATGATATTTGGCCTTTACATAGACTAAAAAGCACAGTTATCCGATAGGTTGTAGTTGATATTTCTTTCTTAAACAGGCCTTTTTGTTTCGAAACTACTTTATTTTGTGTTTTGCCTTGCTCTTTTCTTAATGGAACTTGTACTGAATGCCATTTGTGGTGGTTGCAGCACTCTATCAGTTTACACAGCAGAGCCTTCCAGCATGTAAACCTGTCCTTACACCTGCAGCAGTTAGTTCTTTTCCAATACTTGAATATTTTATGGTGCCTTGTTCTAAAAAATGTACATGCTAAATCTCAACCATCTTCTTTGCAGGTCATTTCTACATTTCTATTGATGGGTTTAGTTTTCATTCCTGTTGGACTTGTTACACTTCGTGCGTCATATAGTGTATATATCATTTATTGATACGTTAATTCTATGCAATGTTTTTTCTTCTTTTTCCCTTCAATATCCACATGCTTATTGCAATATGTATTTGATGTAGGTTGTTGAAATTGTGGACAGATATGATATTGACTGTGTACCTGAAGAATATAAAAGTAACAAAGTAGCATATGTAAAAGATGACTTGATCTCCAAAAATTGTTCGCGATTCATAAAGGTGACAATTCATTTTTCAATTATTTACACCGTTCATGGATTATTGCTTCATGTTTCAGTTTTGTGCAAATAGTGTTATATCATAAATTGGTGGCTCTGTTCCTTCTACATTTAAATGAGTGGTTGGCTTCCTCTTATAATCTTTGGAAGCCGCCACGATTTGCAAACCTCTCTACTGTGGCTATGCCAATTATGATTAGTTTTAATTAAAAACTTAATTGGACAGTAAATTTAGATGAAATAGACAGCGATCTCCCTCTCACAGCTCTTATGAAACTACTTCTAACTTTTATTTTCTTCCCAACTTGACAATAGACTGTGTTGGAAAGGAATACAAACACAGGTTTCATAATGCTCTAATGCGATTATGAGATACTTCCATTTACTTTCATGTGGTCTAACCATGCGAGGTAGGGTCCAAAACCTCAACACTCCCTGCCTAAAATAATGGATTAAACGGGTTGGCATGGCGGGCTCTACCCGTTTTGCCACCCTAACCACAAACCCACTGCCACTGGTTTGATGAGTGATACACTAATCCATTAGCATAATAGCATGACTGGGTCAATGACCAATCCTAGTTTAATAGTATTGTATTTAAGTCTCCCTAAGTCTAAGTCTGAAGATGAAATTAGCGAAGATTTCTTCAATTGAGATTTTATTATTACCTAATAATCATTGCTTGTAATAAGCAATAACTATATCATTCACATAAACTATCATATAATAAATTTACATCCCGATTGAAAAATGTCAATACTCGATAGAAACTTAAATGATTAGCATTGCTGAGTCACACCAATTTCCTTTACAACAGTACTACACTTTTTGAACCAAGCGCCATGAGATTGTTTTCAACCATAAAGAGGTTACTTCAACTTACACACACCAAACCTGACCCCCCCTTGAGGAACAGACCCATGCAGTTGTATCCTTCATAGGGTCTGTGTAGAGCTCAAATTGCTCTCTTATCCAGTAATAATTCAAAGGATTTCGATGGCTGGAATCTCTTGATCACTGCGTATCTTAAATCTGCCCAAATAGGTTTAGCTTTTTAATATTCAACCACCTAAACTAGGGAGATTCATTTTCCTCCGCGGCCACCTTTATCACCTGTAACCGCTTATATTGTGTTACTCCTTTCATCTGAAAATACAGCTCTACCCTCTTCAGCTACTGTAAAGCATCTTCCCACAGGAAAACAGAGAAATTTTATCTTCCTCCACCTCTCGTCATCGATACTTGCCTCGCACTTGGAACCCACCACGTATCCACCCCTTCATTTACTCTTGCTTGCTTCACATTACATTCACTCGAACGATTCCCAAGGTTTCTCCCAATATATGAATTCTCAGCAAAGTCACTATCATATCTTCCAAGTTTTTCATCCTCTCATTTGCTTGTTGTCATTCTTTTCTGCTTGTTGTACCCAAGATTTGAAACCATCTTTGTGGCACCTTCCTCAGGTTCTGTCCTTTCTTATTACTTATCTAACTTATTATGTCTCCAGTCTTGTGCTAACCGTGAACTCCCTGGATGGGAGCTCTGAAATCAGTTTTTAGGACTGATAAAGCAGAGGTAGAAAAGAAAATATATTTATTTCACTGATCTCTCCGTAGAACAATGTGTCCTTAGGAAAGAATGAATTGTAGAGAGACGCCCACAAGGAATTTGAGAGCCTTTCATCTCCCACACAATTCTAACAATTACATCTGTCCCATAATATAAGACCCACTTTTGAGATTGTTCATGTTCCATAATACAAGAGTATTTTCAAAATTTCACATGCATTAATAGTTTCTTTACAAAAATACCCTTAATTATTTTCGCTTTCTCTCTCATGTGTCGAAGAACAAAATGTTTTGATTATACTTAATCATATTCGCTCCATATAACAGTGTGTTTGAAAACTATTGTTTGACCTATTATCTCTATAATATGGCTTCTCAATTTTTCTGTTTTTGATATCCATCTTGTAATTGCAATCTGTTATGAGCTTTTACCCTTCAAGCGAAAAGGCTGCATACTGTTATTATGAATCATGGAAATCTTAACTGGTAATAGATGACTATGGCTTAAGTCATTGTTGAAAAGGATAATTTGTTATACTTGGTTTTTTCTTCTTTTGTGGTAACTTTAGTTAGAACTTTTATCATTTGGTTTTCATCTAATTTAATTCTATCATAATTTATGGCTGGGTAATAAACCGCTGATATCTTTTCTGAAATTAATACTTATGATGTTGATCTTTTTAGCGCTTCTTGGTTGTGTTTACACGTTACAACTTGTTCGTAGGTACCTAAGTCAATGAGAGCGCCAATTTATATCTATTATCAGCTTGATAACTATTACCAGAACCATCGACGGTAAGGATTTTTTATTTCGATTTCAAATACAGTGTTGAAGTCTTTTAACAGAAATAAATATGTATTATTTTGAATTAATTCTATTTTCATGTTGTCTTTTTGTTCTGTCTCTCACATTTATATCCTTTTATTTTTGTATGTTTTTGATGATGTGCAAGTTATTGTGTTAGAATACTAGAATATATCTTATAATATCTTTATATCATGTTATAATATTGTAGTTTATCTCATAATATCAGTTTGTAATCTTAGAGCACCTTAGAATATATCTTATAAGTGCTTCCTCCACTAAATTACTGATCTTTCAAAAATATTGGTGGAAACTAGAAAGAGTATTGCATATCCATTGACATATTTACTAGCTTTGGTTTTGTATCTATCAACTGAAATAGTTGAAATGAATTTTTCTGATTTGAAATTGTGAAGTTTCAAATGCATAGTTGGGGGATGAATTGTTGAATGGTTTTCGGTCACATACACAGGGAGACATTTTTGATAATATTGAAAATGAAATTATCATACATCAATTTCAAAATATGAAAATACGTAGAAAGTAGTTATAATTTATAAATGCTGATGTCTTCAAACTTTTTTAGTATATGATGTAGTTTTTGCAATCTCTATTTTTTTGCTTAATGACAATGATATCATTATTTCATCGCTAATCTATGAACGTATTTTTATATATGCCGTTTATAGTATATGATATTGTTCCCACTAGTCAAATTCTTTTATCGTGGGATCTATGGGTTATGCGTCTACAACACTTCCCTCTCCATGGAAATTATGTATAAGTATCATTTACTGGTCGTATCAATTGGAAATCATGTATTTCAAGTTAGTGCTTCTATAAGTATGTTCAGTACGAATCTGAATGTGTGTCCTCTGACGAGGCAAGTTAGTTTTCTTGCTTTCATATTATCTAAGTGCTCTTAGGTTGTACTCGGACTTCCTGACGTTTCTCCTAAACAATCATGGGTATATTTGTCAAATTTTGAAAATTCTTTCTAGCATGTCATAGAGTCGTCTTTGAATTTAATATCAGTTACTGTATCGAAAAACATTTCTGGTCTAGTCAAGGTCTGTAAAATAAAATGTTTTTGTTAATTCCTCCATTCTTTTCCACCAAAAATATAAATCCTTCTGGATTTGCTTTCAACTTCATACCTTCACTTCTCTTGCTCATTCAAATTATTCACAATTTGTTTAGGTATGTAAAAAGTAGGAGTGATCGGCAGCTCTTACATGGACTTGGATACAATGATACCAGTCCTTGTAGACCTTTAGAGTCTTCTAATGATCTTCCTATTGTACCTTGTGGATTGATAGCATGGAGTTTATTCAATGATACATACAAGTTCCGTCGTGGACCATCAGAATTGAAGGTTAATAGGAAAGACATTGCATGGAAGAGTGACCGCGATCACAAATTTGGAAAACAGGTTTACCCGTTTAATTTTCAAAATGGTACCTTGACTGGAGGTGCAAAGCTGGATCCTAGTATTCCTGTAAGTACCGAGCTTTTGAATCGTATTTTGGCTTTTGTCATCTTTTCTTGTGTGACAACTTGTTTTGATTTAAAACATTGGCATTTACCTTTCCTTTGCCCAACTTTAACCTATTTGACAGAATTCCTGTAGTTAAAAGATACTGATTTCCAATAGTTTAAAAATAATTACAGTGCTATTGTTGTTAATGCTGGTTTCATCCCAATACTTAGCTTCTATTTGATCTTCTCACATAATCAAATCACTAGAATGATTTTCTGTTATCTTCTTATTTGGTTCTAGTCTAGCTTTCAGTGCAATTTTTCCTCATCTTATTTTTTCATGTATGTTCATTCATTTCATTTCTGCATTACTTGCTTGAAATATTACAGGTCTAACTGGACATGAAATTTGGGGTTTTGTGCGGGGGAGGGGGATAAATATCTCTTGTTCTTGACCAAAAAAAAAAAAAATATCTTGTTCTAATTTCTTTTCTTCCTTAAAATTTTCTTTTCCTAGTGATACTGACTTTTTTTAATAATATTTTCTTGTGTGTTGATTCAAATGAGTTCTATTATGTCATTCTCTTTCTCTCTGTTTGCCATTCTGATTTCTTTATTTCAGCTTAGTGATCAGGAAGATCTCATAGTTTGGATGCGGACTGCTGCTCTTCCCACCTTCCGAAAGTTATATGGTAAAATAGAAGAGGATTTGGATGCAGATGATGTTATAGTAGTCAATCTAAAGAATAACTATAACACTTACAGTTTTGGAGGAAAGAAGAAGCTTGTTCTATCAACATCTAGCTGGCTGGGTGGAAAAAATGACTTCCTTGGAATCGCTAATTTATTTGTCGGAACCTTTAGTATATTGATCTCCATCATCTTCCTGGTGCTTCATATGAAAAGTCCTAGGTAATATAACAGTGTCCATAATTGACTATTTGCTTTTTAATATTGTGCATCCGAGACCACTAATTCATCACGCTGCAGTTGCTATTATTTGGTTTCTCTAACAGTTAAATCTACTGCATGATAGCCTTTTTTTTTTTTTTTTTTTTTTTTTTTTTTTTTTTTTTTTTTTTTTTTTTTTATAATTTTTTTTTTTTTGTTTAAATTGTTTTTTTTTCTTTTTTTTTTAAAA
>Ga0228711_1012549_pt1 | contig 10332 bp, 6 predicted proteins | sample MedpolnodulmetaG_2_FD_177996 | JGI IMG/M metagenome (GOLD analysis project Ga0228711, IMG submission 177996) | Root nodule microbial communities from Medicago polymorpha collected in Santa Monica, California, United States - brown nodules | ecosystem: Host-associated > Plants > Roots > Nodule...
TGAGTTAAATTCAAGATAACAAACAAGACAACATCTAATAATATGGTTCTTAAATATAAATAATGGAATTATGTTTTTTTTTATACTTCAGTATTTTCATATATTAATTATGTTATGTATATAATCCCTCAAAAAGTAATTACGTTATCTATGTTGTTTTTTGAATGGTGTGTTATGGATATTGTTGAGTGGTTTTGTTTTTGGTTATTGATTCTTGATATCTAATTTGTATTTTTTATTCTTGGCACACCTTACACTTTATTATATCGATATATTTTTTAACAAGGCAAAATAAATTATATTGACAAAACCACAACAATCCCTTCAACATAAGGTGTGCCAAAAAGTATTTTTTTGTTTAAAGAAATCAAAATGGAATTAAATCACCAAAGGTGATTCATTTTGTACAAGGTGTGCAAAAGAGAATCACCCAACAAAGTACAAGGTTAAAGTCTGGTGCCAAAACACAACACTGCAAAAAAAAAATAGAAAAGGAGAAAGCTACTCCATGACACCCATACATAATAAAGGGTACCGTCACCAGTCAGTATAACTGAAAGCGGAGATGAGCATTTTAGCTTTCAACCAAGAAAAGGACAAAAACTTGACGTTCTCCAATAAATTCACCAAATCCTTTGTTGTATGTGAAAAAATTCTGTTGTTTCTTTCCTTTCAAACGACCAAGCAGCCTGTGTGCCAGATCACTTGAAGAAAAAAAAAGAGTATACCACGGTAATCCCGTCAAATGCCCAAATTGATGAGTATGTTCACTGACAGACTCCGGAGGTGTAAAATTGATACCAATCCACTAATAAATAAGATACCATAAGTTGCCAAAGAAATCACATCGAAAGTATAGGTGATCCGTGGTCTCTGGGCAACCACACTTGCCAAAACAAATAGTGTTGTCATGATGAAGGATTCTCCTACAAAGAAGATTATCTTTGGTGGAAAGTCTGTTGCGAAGTAGTCGTCAAACGAACACTGCCACCTTTAACAAAACCTGTGTGCCAAAAAGTATTATATCGATATATTTCTTTTGCTCCTTCAAAAATAATTATTGGATTGGATAAAATCTTTAACCAAAACCAATCCAAATCCGCTAATAGACATCCTTAGCAAATGTCATTTTTAAAAAAAATTTGGACTTGTTGTCTAAGTTTCTTAAAAATATTATTTGTAATACTTTGATTATATTATCCGTAAAATAACAATTTTTTAAATATCTTTCTTCTTTTTCTAAAAAAAAATAAAATCTTTTTTCTTTTGACCATTATTAGTTTCTTAAACGGCCCTTCTGTATCACTAAAAATGCAGAAGTTCAATCCTATCCTCTATGACTCACTTCAGGTACATCTCTGATGGGTAATGACGACATTGACACTTGGCAAAGATATTATCAAGCACGACTAAGAAAATATTTATTTGCTTTGTCCTACACTTAATTATATTCTGTTTGATGTGGGCATGTGTTCCTGTTTTATTTATCTTGTCTTAAAGCTTCTTTCAAAAAACAAAAAAAAATCTTGTCTTGAAGCTTTAGAGTGTAGACACACACAAGAATAATGGATATTTGGGTGTCAACTTTTTCCTACTTAATTTTTTATTTTGTATTGTTTTAGTTTAATAATGTGGTGACAAAAATTATTTTTTTAATGATGAAATTATGTAATAGTAGTTTCCGTGAGCTTAACTCAGTTGGTAGAGACATTACATAATTTATGCAGGGGTCAGAGTTCGAACCCCGGACAACTCACTTCTCCACATTTAATTGTGTGAGCTCTAACCATTAGGCTATTAGACAAAAAAAAATGTAATGGTAATGTTAACTAAAAGTCAGTTGAATGTAAAATAATTCATCTCTATATATTAAAAAAAACCAATTTAAAAGATTATTACTTTAAACTCTAGCCTTCTTTTTTATTTTTGAATTGGTCAATTCTAACCTTAAATTGGAATAAATTATGAACCTGAACATTATTTTTAGTAGAAAAAACAAATAAATTATATTAGAAAATATTAAAAACATTTAAATTTAATTTCACATTTCTAAAATCAATCATACTTTTGTCAAAATATAGCCAAACATACATTTTGTCTTAATTTTTCCAATTTTTTTTATCAAAAATTTTCATTTTTGTGTTATAAGACAATATCTAGATAATGATGAAATTATATATTGAGTAAATATTTTACCAAAAGTATAGATAAAAAAGTATCTCCTAAAATTTAATCAAAAATTAATTACCAATTTTATTCTTCCGTGACTCAATCTCTATCCTTGCAAAAAAAGCGTGAACAATTTTTGTCAATATATATACGCTTTGTCAGTGACTTTTAAACCCTTGTCAAAGCTATTTCTTCTTCTTATTATTCATCTTCTTCTCTAAACTCAAACCTTTTTTTCCATTCACAAAGAAAAATGGCAAAAGATAGAACAATTGGTGTGGCTTTAGATTTCTCAAAGAGCAGCAAGAATGCTCTGAAATGGGCACTTGAGAATTTAGCTGACAAAGGTGACAACATTTACATCATTCACATCAGTCATGATTCTCTTGATGAAGCTCGTAATCAGTTATGGGCCAAAGATGGTTCTCGTAAGTACCATTCATTTTTAGTTATCCTATGTTTTATTTATTATCTGATCTTTTGGCTGTCTAATATAAATGTAATTCTTAGAAATCATAGTTAGACGTAACACAACCCACAAAACCGGATTATGAGGTGAGAATTGCCTTCACTTATAAATTGTGGGAGGTGGTCCGATAACAGAAATCTGATAGCAGGTGGCCCAATGGATCCAATAACATCCTAACTATGATATTGATATTGATTTTGGTTTTTTTTTTTTTTGTGTGTGAAGCTCTTATTCCGTTGAAGGAGTTCAGAGAACCAGAGATAATGAAGAAGTATGGTGTTCAGATTGATATTGAGGTTCTTGATTTGCTTGACACTTTTTCAAGACAAAAAGAGGTATTTTTATTTTTTTCTTCAATATTTTCTGCATTTTAGTTTAGACAAGGATGTTTTAAATTTAAGAGTTTTTAATGGTTTTTGTATTTGTGAAATAATTATTGTTTTCTAGGTGAATATTGTTACAAAAGTGTATTGGGGTGATGCAAGAGAGAAACTTATGGATGCTGTTGAAGATCTGAAGCTGGATTCTCTTGTTATGGGTAGCAGGGGTCTCAGCACAATTCAAAGGTTTAGTTTTTTTTTACCCTAATTTCCTAATCTTGTGTTTAATGTTTCTGGGCACCTTTCATCATCAATCAATCATATATATTATTCTAAAGAAAATGAATTAGATCATGTGGGGTTTGTTTTGGAGTGTAAATTGGTGAGTTAGATACCAAAGCTTAAGTTTGTAGAATTGTATTTATATATTTTTTTGTTTACAAGATAGATATTTTAGTGACATGATACTCAAGTATGTTTGGATGAGTGGTGAGATTGACAAAAGCTACACTTTGTGTGTGTTGCAATTTTGACAAAATCACTCATGTTTGTAGCTTGACAAAATCAGGGTGGCTCGCCGTGATTTTTCGGTTTCACTGTTCATCCAAACATGCACGTTTGGTTCCACCACCTGAGACTCAATAATCACATTTACGTTGGTGAAATGTGGTTCGAGCACAACTTATTGCTTGTTTGATTTGGTGTTTACAATAATAGATGAGCGTCTAGGTCCATTCTGCTGTGAACTTATGAAGCCGTAAATTGTAGTTTATAGTAGACGTGCCTCTTATACCCATTCTGCAGTGGAAACAAACATAGCATTAGTTTTGTTTGACTTCCAGTCCTATAATTGAGTAATTGATTCTAGCCCCAGACTCAATTTAATATAAATGTTCAGATTTCTACCTTTTGCAACGACAGAATCAATTCTCATATCAATGTTATTTTGGCAAAAGCTACACTTTGTTGGATTGGAAATGTGGATTTTGGATACAACTGAACTATAAAGTGTAGCAATTTTTATCTAAACTATTCCGACATGCATTGATATACTCATTTTTTCTCTTGAATATATTGAAGTATAAATCGCTTTACATTAAACTGATTTTTTACCAAAATCAATTTTACAAGAATCAAATTATTCAAAATCAATTTTCATTAACACGGAACTAAATTATTGTATAATCTGATGATGAGGGACTCAATCTCAAACCGATGCATACAGAAGAACGTCTATTAGGAAAAATAAATGTTTTAAATAAATCTCTATCTATCTGAGTACTGAAGGAGATATTGAGTTCACCCTTTCACTACACGATCTTAATCCTATGAATAAATTATTCATTCATCAAAATATTTGTTGTGATGGAATTTTTCTGTCTGATTTGATTAAAATTGAGTCTCATTAACAGGATATTACTGGGAAGTGTAAGCAACTTTGTGATGACCAATGCTCCTTGCCCAGTGACTATTGTCAAGGATAATAGCAGCAGCAGCAAGTAAAGATGAATAGATAATCAATTTGTGATAGCATTTAAATTTGGAATGATATCTGTTTCTTGCATTGTATTTAAGCTTTGTCAACTTCTGTTTCTTCATTTGAGATTATAAATTCTGACTATCTGGTTAAACTTTATTAAAGAAATAAATAATGATGTAATTTGAGAGTCATTATAGTACTCCAAAATTTATTACCCCTCCTTAGTTTCACATGCTTTGTATATTCATATTGTGCCATAACTTATTTAAGGATTTTTCTGTTACAGTTGTATCTTTAGCATCTGACTTTTTAGTAGTGCATATATTTTTCTGGCTAAGTTATCAGATTTATGCACATGGTGGAGCCACTATCATGTGAGAGCACAGGTTGTTTCAGATATTAGGTGACAGATTCTTTGGAAAATCTTAACATGTTCACATTATTGGGGTACCATCTCCAATAGAAGGGTGTTATACTTTTTAAGGTCCGGTTCCTATTAGATACCCCTATTAGAAAGATACCCCTGTTAGAAAGAAACTTTTTTAGGGTCTTATGAGACCGAGGATTTTACTTAAGATCCCCAATCTTAAGGGTGTGTTTGGATTGAGGGTTTAGGAGGGGAGGGTTCACTTTTATTTTTTAAATTACAAACAATGTAAAATGTTTTTTTAAAAATAAATTAAGTGTTTTTAAAGTATTATATGATCATTTATCATGTTGTTAATTCAATTTTCTAAACATCATTTTATAATGTCGGTAATTTAAAGAAGAAAAGTAAACCCTCCCCTCCTTTCCCCTCCATCCAAACACACCCTAAGTGAAATTCACACTTTTTTAATATTAAAAAAATTAAAGTGTAATGATATAAAATTATTGATAGTTGATTAGTGGGTCTCATTTAAAAAACTTGTGTGAGATGCTGCTGTGTTGGAGGAATTGAATGCTTATTAGGTACTACTATTAAAAGATTATAAATGAGTCACATGAAATTCATTTAGATACTCAAAAATAGGTGTCCATTGTGGATGCTCAATAAGCACAGCTATTATGAGTCATCTGTACAAAAAATAAACTAGTGATTCTTTCAAATATGACAAATTCTATGGAAGACTATTTTAATAAAAGGTCAATGACAGATTGATACTTTTTCCTGCATACAATAGAAATATAATACAAGAACATGTCACATAATAAAATGATAATGACCAAGCACATACATTCAATTTCAATATTCTAAATGAAAACGTTTTAACAAGATCTTAAGATGATTTAGAGGATGGTGAAGAAACCTGTTGATGTAGAACTCCTTCTATGTAGAAGATTCAAAACTTGACCAACACATGTCTTAGAGGCAAATTCTACGACTGTGGGCTACTACCGAACATTGTCGAAAAGTAGAAGTTTACGTCATTTTGACGACTTAAACATAGACTTGATTGACGTCAGTTTGACAAAAACAAAAGAAAATAAATATGAGATAATTTTTTAGGCATACATGTTTTCTCTTATTTTTGGTAAACTTATGAACTTCCACTTCTTAGACCGACGTCAATCATCGTTGAAGTTTACGACGATTTCAAGTATTTTTTTCCTTTTATCAAATCTGAATACTTTCATTTACAAAAGACATTGAAGCTATGATTGTTATGAACGTACAACTGGATGGAGCTTGGGAAATTTGTCACTAGTAAGCATCTTCAACCCCGTAGTTTCTTCAATCACGGGGCAGGGAGCCAGAAAGCTAAGTAGGAAGCAGCAATGTCCACAATTTTTATCTCCACCAAAGAATTTGTGCTTGAGTTCATTCTCAAGAAATCGTAGAGCTTTCAATGTTTCTTCAATTCCTTTCTCACGTTCCTCTTTTTTCAATGTCCATGCAGCCTTTGCTATTACTGGTATACACTAGATTTATAGAAAAAATACTTCTTTTATGAGGTGCGTAGTTCAAACCATGACGTCCGGCCTAACAATTTTGGTATTTTTGTCCGTTGAGATATGACTTGTGCACTAATTTGTGTAGTATTTTTTTAGGGGAACTTATAATCGATTGTTGTTTTCTTGAAAAGTGTACAAATCAGTTATTAATCACATAAATGTTCTATATTTCACTCTAATCAAATAGGTGGATTTTATAGAAATTTGTAAGGTGTCATGAGATCCCTCTAAATAATGAGAAACTTCACATCCAATGTTGAATTGAGCTACTTGCCAATTGAAAGATAAAATCACAACTATATCTGAAACGTCTGAATCGTAATCACAACTTGTTTTTACATATAAACAAAAAAACATTTGTAAACTTTTCTTTTGAAACAAAAAATATGAACTTTGTTAAGATTCAGGTAAATTGAAATGGTGTATAACTTCTCAAAGGTACAAAGCTAGGTTATTTTTATTTTTTTTGGTGAATACAAAGCTTAGTTATTTAATTCATAAGCACCGACAATGTAAATTGTTTTTACGTTGTTAATCAATCATTACCGATCGACAATCATTAGAAAAGATCAATTTTCCTCGTAAGTCATACACATGTTTGTCTATGATTAGTTGACAACTGACGGTTAACCAAAATTATTCTCATTATTAGAACCTTTCAATCATTAAGATTGCACTACATATCAAATAAGATACTTGAACTAATTATAAATATCAAATGTGTACTCATAAGTTACAATAAAACTCAAAATACAGCTCAAATAAACTAAAATGAGTGAACTTTGCTTTATTTCTGGGATTAGTCTAAAGACTAACCTATTTATCTCTCTTAATCCAACGGCTCTCGAGCATGCGGCATCACTCCTGAAATCGGTCTATTTCGAAGCAGCACTAATCGCTGCATATCGAGATTTGAAAAAGCCGAGGAGTCCATCTTTTGGGGGGAGATTCTCTTTCACAATAGGATGATTATTGAATTCTTGACTCCACTTATAGAGCTTAGGAAATTTGTCACTGCTAAGAACCTTTAACCCTACAGCTTCTTCAATCACAGGAAGCCAGAAAGCTAAGTAGGATGCAGCAATGTCCACAATGCTAATGTTTTCACCACCAAAGAATTTGTGCTTGAGTTCATTCTCAAGAAATTGTAGGGCTTGCAATGATTCTTCAATGCCTTTCTCACGTTCTTCTTTGTTCACTGTCCATGCAGCCTTTGATATTGCTGGCAGGATCTAGAATCATAGAAAATAAAATTCACGATGTTTCATAATATTGTTAGGTACAAGATTTCTTTTGAAAAGATATTAGGCACAAGAGTTGAAAATTAAATAAATTATGACGATGGATGTAATTCATCAATCATCATAGGTATGAATTGAAATGAACTTCATGACGTTTCATACACAAGGCTGGTCCAACGTATGCTGAGACCTAAAGCGAAAATTTAGACGAAGCCTTTTAAAAATAGGCTAAAATATGGTTTTGGTCCCTGCAAATATGCTTCGTTTTGGTTTTGGTCCCTGTAATTTTTTGTTGTTGTTTTTGGTCCCAGCAAATATGTCTCGTTTTGGTTTTGGTCCCTGACCCCACTTTAGTGATGATTTGCACACATGGCACATGATGACTGAACCCATTTATTAGAAAAATAGTCCCTGCAAAATCTTTTGATTTTTAAAAAGGTCCCTGCAAAATATTTTACTTTTGAAAATAGTCCCTGGAGGGACTATTTTCAAAAACAAAATATTTTGCTGGGACCAAAAACAACAAATTTTTTTTACAGGGACTAAAACCAAAACGAGGCATATTTGCAGGGACCAAAACCATATTTTAGCCTTAAAAATAATGTGAAAATAATGTGTAATTTTTGGCATTGGATCACTAATCACTAATATACGAAAGAAATATGTGTACAATATTACAATAAATTTGTCAGAATTACGATGAATCGTTGTGATTGTAGTAGATACATTATGCATTTAGTATAGATTTATAATAAAAAAAAGGAAATAAATATGGTTCACCTTGTCATCAATGAACCTCGACCAAAATCGAGCCAAGGCTTTCTCATAAGGTTGTTGAGGGAATATAGGATAGTTTTCCCATGTCTCATCAATGTATTCAAGGATTACAAGGGACTCAGCTAAGGGTTTTCCATTATGGACAAAAACAGGCACCTTCTTGTGAATAGGATTGTACTTAAGAAGAAGATCACTTTTGTTCCTTAGGTTTTCTTCAATGTAAGTGTATTCAATACCCTTTAGTTTTAGAGCAATTTGCACCCTTCGAACAAATGGGCTTCCTCCTACACCTAACAATTGAACTTCTCCCTGATCTTTGGCCATTTCAAAGTTTAGATATTCTAAGCTCTTCACAAAATGTGGATGTGAATTTTGGTTCAAACGTGTTTTACTCTTTGGTTTGGGAGTTGTGACTCTTAAAAAGTGGGGACTTCGGTATATATTGTCATAGATTAGTTAGGTAAGGTTTGTGATACAGAACTCACCACGTATTCATGTATATTACTATTAGGCTAGTAGTTACGTAAGACCTTGCTACCAAATTGTCAACGGGAAATAGCATTTTCAGGCACAAATTCAACATTAAAATTTGACCATGAATTATATAGTTAATAGAATTTATATATCTGATTAATCATGTTCACTAGATGATTCCTTAAAAAAAGAAAAATGTTTACTAGATGATTAGTGAGTATGATAAGGTGTAACAACTAATTAATCACTAATTGAACATAATCAACCACAATTTTAATTACGTTTAATATTATGTATATTTTCCTTAAAAAATTATGTACTTCTTCGATCACATTTATAAACAACTTTTGTTTTTTTACATTTATTAAATAAATAATCTATTTGGACTATATTATAATTCAAATACATCAATTATTCAATGAATATGAAAAAGTAAAATTTTCCTATAAATGTGAGTATATTTAAGCATTTTAAATTGGTGTATTTGAATACCACTTGAATGATTAATAAATATAGAGTAAATTACGCTCCCCTCCTCTCAAAGATGCTTGAATTATACTCATCTCCCCTCTTATGTTAAAATATACACTCTCCACCCCCCGATTCAAAACATATTAGAATTTTTTTCACTCCCCTCCCCTAAGAGAAGCTTGAATTACATCCCCCTACCCTTTTATGTTAAAATCTACACTTTACTCCCTCATTATTTTTTATTATTTATAATAATCTAGCACAAAAATAATAATCTAACACACTTCGAAAAAAAATTGTATTACGAGTCTATTTTAATATAATCAAAATTTGAATACTTATTTTTCACTATTTTTTATTCACAATTTCATTAACATGTAGTTTTAAACCCTATTATAACATATGAAACAACAGAAACTAAGATTAAAATATGTGAAAAATTACTAAAGACAATAAAGTATGATTATTTAAAAGTTAATTTTATACTCTAAATTACAAAATCAATAGCAAAATATTTAAATTTAATTATCATTGACATTTAAATTATAAAGAAATGAATTTATTTTTCTTAAATGGTGGTTCAAAATTAGTATATATCATAAAAATATTTATTTATTTCAAAATAGATTAAAGTGTAGTGCATATTTAATTATCATGGAAGGGGGTTGTAATTCAAGCATCTTATAAGGGGGTATAAATTTTACTTTTCAAGGGAGGAGAGTGTATATTTTAGAGTAAATTACACTCCCCTCCCCTCAAAGATGCTTGAATTACACTCCCCTCCCCTCTTATGTTAAAATATACATTCCCTCCCTTGAAAAATAAAGTTTATACTCCCCTCCCTTATAAGATGGTTGAATTAAAACTCTCTCCCTTAATAATTAAATATGCACTACATTTTAATCTATTTTAACATAAATAAATATTTTTATGATATATATTAATTTTGAACCATCATTAAGAAAAATTAATTCATTTCTTTATAATTTAAATGTC
>Ga0228711_1012550_pt1 | contig 10331 bp, 6 predicted proteins | sample MedpolnodulmetaG_2_FD_177996 | JGI IMG/M metagenome (GOLD analysis project Ga0228711, IMG submission 177996) | Root nodule microbial communities from Medicago polymorpha collected in Santa Monica, California, United States - brown nodules | ecosystem: Host-associated > Plants > Roots > Nodule...
AAAATTACATGAAAAAGTGAAGTTTCTAATGAAAAAATTATCATATGGATGAGTCAAATTATCTACAATTTTAAAGATGCAACTTTAATATCGTAACACGTCGTTAGCGACCAAAAAAAAATAATAACAATAAAAAAGAACTACTATCAATAAAGGTACCGCTAATAATAAAAAATAGCTGTCATGAGAGAGGAAACCGTTAGGACGGTTGGGGATTTAAAAAAAATGTTTTAGTCATGTATTTCATTTTTGGAAGCAACAATATTTCAACAAAAATAGAAGTGGCATAGTGGTTATAGTTGTAAATTGTAAGCATAAGTTCGATTCCTTGCAAACTCTTTTTTTCATAAAAATTACTCAGAACCACTAAAAAGGCGGGATCAGATTAGGGCAAACTTTTCAGAACTGTTTAACATTTATATATATTAAGATAATGACAGGAGAACGTATGTTATTGAAACAACTAATGTTTTGGTACACATTTTTCACCTGCTTTCATTCCGACCAAGCAGTAGGCCGGTGACAAAATGCAAATAATAAGAAAACAAACATATGAAGATAATATCACATGTGTGACACATGAATGGCTGCGCAATGAAATTTCCCATTCACATCCCACCATACAACAATATTGTTAATACCACACCGACCCATCAATCAATGAATCAAATCTCTTCATTTTTCCATATCCAATTATCTTTCACTTCTTGCCGCCATCAAATCAATACCAAGAAAAACAAAATAGATTAAAAAATAGTAAAAATTAGATGCATAACTAAAGAAATATTCATAATATTCAATTCCAAATCCACTAACCATATGATAGGTCAAAAACACGGCAAGAATAAAATAACTGAAAGAAAAAAATTCCATTCAATTCTAGTATTCAACTCAACTACATGAGAATCATCATTATAGATTCTTAGTAAAAGTAAACACGTTTTGGTTTGGTCATAGGTGATGGTGTCTCTTATTTTCACACATTAAAATCACTAATTGCACCCCCACACACCACTTCACACACCCCTTCATCACCAAACACTATATTTAAAGAGTCTCATTTCCAAGTTCCAAAAGCCATAACTCATCAAATTCCAAACGCACCCTTTTCTTCATTCTCTTTTAAAGCCATAAACTTTCTTCAACCCAACTCACAGAATTCAAAAGGGTCATCAAAATTCTGTGTTGTTGTTGTTGTTGAAAGTTCAGATTTCTTAAGTTTTTTTTTATTCCAATTTTTATGACCAATTTTTAAGTATTTACACCAAGATATTTTGTTTTCTGATTCTCATATTTTTCATTCTTCTATGGCAACTTGGGTTTTATCAGAATGTGGTTTAAAGCCACTTGCTCCAGTATTTCCAAAACCAAGAACTGGTTTTGCTGTGTCCAACAATTCAAAGGCTAAATTTTTAGGCACTAACAAAGAAGTAACAAATCTGAAATTTCAATTTCAACCAAAAAGTTTTGATTTTAAGGAGAAGAGAAAATGGGGTTTGAATGTGAGTACTCCATTGAGGGTTGACTCAATTGAACAAGAACATGAACATGAGTTACCAGAGTTTGATCCTGGTTCACCACCACCATTTACATTGGCTGATATAAGAGCAGCAATACCAAAGCATTGTTGGGTGAAAGATTCATGGAAGTCAATGAGTTATGTATTGAGAGATGTTGTTATTGTTTTTGGTTTGGCTGCTGCTGCTGCTTTTCTTAACAATTGGATGGTTTGGCCTCTTTATTGGGCTGCGCAAGGAACCATGTTTTGGGCACTTTTTGTTCTTGGTCATGATTGGTAAATATCATTACAAGTTTTGTTTTTTACTTTTAATGAATGTTGTGTATAGCAGAAAATAGCGGTTTGTTCAAATTTTGCGACGCAGCGCTGTTATAGTTACCGTTTGACAATGTTTTATACCAAATAGTGTATAGCAGAACTATAACTATTTGTTCAAATTCTACTACGTTATACGTGCTATTTAACGATGCTTTGAATTACTTTTTTTCTGCTATGGTTGACTTTTGGGTTGTAGAATTTGGTTTTGAAATTGTATCTTTTGTTTGACTTTGATTGATGTTTTGGAATTTTCAGTGGTCATGGAAGCTTTTCAAGTAATCCTAATCTTAACAGTGTTGTTGGACATTTGTTGCATTCTTCAATTCTTGTTCCGTATCATGGATGGTATGTTATGCTTTTTATATATAAATATATGCTTCTTATTTTTCTGATACATTATATTTCAAACTTGTATTTGAAACTAATATAATTACTTTGATTATACAGGAGAATTAGTCATAGGACTCATCACCAGAATCATGGCCATGTTGAAAATGACGAGTCTTGGCATCCGGTGAGAAGATAACATTCTCTATTTAAGTTATTAAGAAGAGATTACTAGAGATGCATTATCAGTGTAAATTAGTTTTATACCGACATCTAATGAAAATTCATGATATTGCCACGTAAGCCTACTTTGTGTAAACGCAAGGTGTTATAATTTTCATTAGACGTCGATGTAAAATTAAAACGGTGCATTTGCCATTTTCTCTTTTAAGAATACTGTTTGTTTTCAAATTTTCCCGAAATTCTAATACAAATGTATTTGCTTATTTTGCAGTTGACTGAAAAAATATTTAAGAGCTTGGACAATGTGACTCGTTCTTTAAGATTTACAGCCCCTTTTCCATTGCTTGCATATCCTGTGTACCTTGTAAGTTGTTTATTGTGCCTACAAATTTTGACTCGAATTTGAATATTAATTATTCATGGTAGAGGAATTGACTTAACTGTTGTTCTTTGAATGCAGTGGGCCAGAAGTCCTGGGAAGACTGGTTCTCATTTCCATCCCAGCAGTGAATTGTTTCTTCCAAGTGAGAAAAAAGATATTATCACTTCTACGGCTTGTTGGACTGCTATGGTGGCGTTGCTTGTAGGATTGGGATTTACAATGGGTCCAATTCCATTACTCATGCTTTATGGAGTTCCGTATGCTGTAAGTTTCATCTCTTTTTCATTGATTAATTACCATGATTTTAGTTTTTGAATCAGTCATGAATGAAGTCCTAATTTGACTTGACTTTGCTTTGAATTGAAGATTTTTGTGATGTGGTTGGATTTGGTGACTTACTTGCACCATCATGGCCATGAAGACAAATTACCTTGGTATCGTGGAAAGGTACTTTTATATATTTCAGCTTGAATCCTCTGTAGCAGTCCAGTCTTTTTCAGTCAAACCTCAGATATTGGATCCCGATTGTACATTGATCCAATAAGCGAGATATGGCTACACTGACTGGATGACTGCTAGTCTTTTTGGTTTGTAGATGTGTCGGATCAATCAAATTTCGATCATTGGATTACAATTGTACCTTGATCCGATAGGCCAAATATGACGTACAGACTAGACCACCAATGTGTTTTTTGGTTTGTTGATGTGTCCTTTCAGTCAAATCTTGACTGTTGGATGAGGATTGTACCTTGATCCATTAAGCAGGACATGACTGCACTGAGACAGACATCGCTAACTGGATGACAGATATACTTTTTGATTTGTTGACATGTCCATTTAGTCAAAATTTCGACCTTAATCCAACAGACGAAATATGGCCGCATTGGCTGGACGGCTGCAATTCTTTTTTAATGTTTCGTAATCCGATTTTAGTTTACATATTTAATCTTCATCTGTTGATTAGGAATGGAGCTATCTTAGAGGTGGACTTACGACTCTTGACCGTGATTATGGATGGATTAATAACATTCACCATGACATTGGAACTCATGTCGTTCATCATCTTTTCCCTCAAATTCCACACTATCACCTAGTTGAAGCTGTGAGTATCTTTATCTCTATCTTAGTTGAATCAATGGATATATAGTGATATGTTTCTAGAGTCAGGAGTTGAATTTTTCTTCGCTTTGTTTGCAGACTGAGGCAGCAAGGCCTGTGTTTGGAGAATATTACAAAGAGCCAAAGAAATCAGCTCCTCTTCCTTTTCACCTTATTGGAGAATTTATAAGGAGCTTGAAGAGAGATCATTATGTTAGTGACACTGGTGATATTGTGTACTACCAAACAGATTCTGAAATTAGTGGATCTTCCAAATCAGAATGAAATTTAAGAGCTTCCCTTTTGAACTCTTCTCATAAAGTTAGTGCAAATTCGTAGAATCCACTTCATAACAGAAAGTGATTGGTGGAAATTAAAGAATGTGTAGGGTATAAGGTTATCCTTCCTAACAGGTGAATTTTGTATATTGATTATATTTTTCATTAAGGAAGTGATATCCTAAATTATAATCAAGTTAGTTATATATTTGCTAAAGTTAGCACTTTGGTTCAATGATAATTTTGAAAATAATGTTTTGGAAAGTTTCTTGAAAATGTGGTCACATAGTTAGTTTGTCACGTTTTTAAAATCTTTTTCGTTTGGTTCCTTTTTTGACTAGACAACCATAAGTTTGTCCTCGTGAGCTTAACTCAGTTGGTTGGGACAATGTATAATATATGCAAAGTCCGGGGCTCAAACTCCGGCCACCAATAAAAAAGAAAAGACAACCATAAGTTTGGTATTTTATGCTTTGTTATTGTCGTGTTTTCAATAATGGGGGTTTTCATCGTTGTTACTTTGTGTTATGTTTGGTTAATGCAAAAAAATAATAATCAAGTACATGATTTACGTTCACTTTGGATTAGTTTTTCGTTTAAGAGCCTTATAATTCAGTTAAGTACATCGTTTTTAAACATACCAAAAATTGTTTAAAATATTATTTCAATTTATAATTCAGTTAAGTACATCGTTTTTTAACATACCAAAAAATTTTAACATACCAAAAATTGTTTAAAATATTATTTCAATTTATAATTCAGTTAAGTACATCGTTTTTTAACATACCAATGTTAAAAAAATTGTTTAAAATATGTCTACAAAATATTATTTCAATTTACAATTTTTAACATATCAATTTTTTTCCCGTATTTACTTCACAAGTGTTTATTGGAAACTTTATTGAAACTGATTCTAAGTAATAGACATGTAAGTGATATTTGAAAATTGTTATATACATATTGAACATAGCTGAAAAACATCTATAAAAAAACTTAAATGCCCCCTCTGAAAAACATCTATAAAAAAATTTAAATGCCTCTGACAGTTAATTGCCGACGGTAGCTAACCGCCGAAATCCACATACAATCCATCGGCACTTAAGTGCCGAAATCCTACATAAACCTCATCATCTCTTTCATCACTCTCCCTCTCTCCTTCCATGTTCAACCAGTGCCATTTCAATTTTTTCATCGAATCACAAAACACCCATCAATAAAGTTTTGTTTTTTAAGCTTTTTCAATAACCCCTTTTCATGAAGTTTCATTATCAGAACCCTTTTAACCTCTTTCAATGGCTGAAAGCTTTGACAGTGCTGAATATAATCTTTTATGTAGTGAAAACAATAGCACATGTTTTGATGATGTTGTTGATGGTTCTGGAATCTCACCTTCTTGGGACCACACAAATATTAACTTGGACAACGTTGGATCGGATTCATTTCTATGTTTTGTTGCACAAAGTGAGGAAATTGTGAAAATTATGGTTGAGAAAGAGAAGGATCATCTGCCTACTTCGGCGCTTAATGCCGATGGATTGTATGTGGATTTCGGCAGTTAACTATGTCGCTTTACGTCGTCGGCAGTTAACTGTCGAGGGGGCATTTAAGTCTTTTATAGGTGTTTTTCAGCTATGTTTAATGTGTATACAAAATTTTTTATGATATTTTAATTCATTTTGTCACTTTTTGCAAGGTCCAATTCTTTTCTTTTTTTGGTTACATCAAGGTCCAATTCTTTGATTATTCTGTAGTGTTTTAAATTTTTGAGAGGTGATTATTCTATAGTTGTGGTGATGCTTGAGGACAAAGGATATAAATAGTACATACTACCAAAATAAAACATCATGTTGGTACGAGTTTAATTAAGTTAGACTTTCTTAATTAGTCTAAGTTTGAATGCTGTGATGGAACAAATATAGTTATGGAGGGAGACCTCGTTGTAGGTTGTTGGCCGAATTTCTTAATAGAAATTACTTGTCAATGTAACTGATTGATATAGTAAATATATATTCGAGCACACCAGTTCATATTATGCGTGGTTGTCAAAATATCTCTACAGAAAATTAGGATGAAAGTAGGTCAGATCATTCTTCAGGGGTCATCAATCACATTCGGTGATCAAACCACGATCAACATGAGAGTCATGAAACTTCGTATTAGTTTGCTTTTCCTGTGGATTTTATAGAACTGTAGTGGAATATTGCGTCTATACCAAAGCTTCATTTTGTAGCTTTAGGATTCTCATGTTAAACTTAGATCGGGACACAAAATTATATGTGCAAACGCGCATCTAAACACATGCTTAATTAAACTCATTTTCGGTATTACTTTAGTCAAAAAGTCAAGAATACAATCCCAACCTAGCTTCACTTAACACTTATTTATTTTATTTTGTTGGTGATGTTGGCTTCACAGTTCTCATTTATACTTCCAAACATAAAGTAAAAACTAGAAGGGAAAATAAATATAAACCACGGTGTAGTAGCCAAAATAGGGGGTGAAAAAAGCCAATCCCAAATAATAAAACCTAACAAAGGTTTAGCCAACTTGGTGCTTGGGGATTGATCACTACGGTCTACCCCTCCACTCATTCATCTATTAGTAATATTTTAATTAATATTTTGATATTTCTCCCAAATTATTGATGTTTGCAGGAATCCAAGACTCAACTAAAGTCTTCATGATTATACCATTATTTGATTTGAAAGAGAGGTGAAATTTACCTAACGGTGTCGTTAGGATTTGTCACTCCTCCGTTGTGGGAAAGGGAAAAATGAATGGTTTATGCGAAAAATAAATGATTGTTGTGATTTTTTCAATGAAATAGCTTTTTAAATTGACCGATTAAGTGATTATACAAATTGGGGTTGGTTTGATAGCACCAAATTGATGTCCAGAAAGAAGAACTAGAGTCTAGAAAAAAAACTCAATCGTGCATTGAAGAAAGAGAAAGAAGTAACATATATTTTTTTATTTAAATGGGGGGTGGGTATTAGACTTAATTTTTTTTTTAGGCCCATAATTTTTGGAGGCCCGGCTTGGTTGAGCACCTTGCACTCTCCATGGTCCGGCCCTGCATCGAGTTCATCCTAGGACAAATCAAACTTGCCCTAAATATGGAAAATAGCATGAGCATATCTTACCAAGATAGTGTCTATCTTAGTCATTACTTGGAACTATACCGACAAAATAAGGATAACATGTTCTCACTTTGTCATTTTGAAGTTTCATTGAGGTAAATCAAATGCATTCTTTTGAGCTGATTGACAGACGATGATACTCAACATTGACCACCCTTCTCGTGCCACTGTGGTTGAGACGACCATTCGATTAGCCCAGTAGATTCTTTAAATCAGACAGTGTAACATCAACACTGATGCTAAATAGATTAAGTTCCCCTTATTGTAGCAAATTGTAGCTAGTTAGAGTTTATTTCAATTAGATTAGATAATCATTCATTGTTTTGTTGAGTGAAAAAGAACCTAACACGCCAATTTATAGAATTTGTGTGTGTTGCGAACCATAAAAATTGTTGATGTGTTCTTGATCATATAAACTCTTGTGTTTTATTGGTTTAGATTTTATAATATGAATATGTAATTTACTTATATTTCACAATTCAAATAATACAATTTAAATTGTATTAAACCCTCAATTGATCGGTTTTAAAACATACTTGACTTCAATACTCAAGGATGTTTCAAATCCTATAAACCGGGGGTGTAAAATGCACATTCAAATTCTAGAGTCCAAATTAGGATTACACAAGTTATGTAGTTTTTGCATAGATACATATACACACGCCTCTATTTTAATAATTTAGCACAACATAACACAAAATACAACACCTCTCAAAAAACAAAATCACAAAATAGAGCACAAAATTTAACACATCATAATACCCAATATCCAAACATAATGATACATCACAATATAACTCAATATCCAAACATAATTATAGTAGTTTAAAAAATATGAAGAAATACACATCAAAATATCCTTTTGGGTAGCATGACCAATTCCTGCTCCTCCTCTACCTCTCAATCTACACAAGAAGACTCCTTGAGCCCTCGACATGATCTCTTGCACAACATCCCAAGTCGGAGGTCTCCTTTTGTATGTTTCCACTTCCAGTAACCTTGTTGTCAGGGATCTGGTATTGTCGCATCGTGAGATCAAGTCGAAATTGGAGGGATTTCCCTCTTTTCATACTGTGATCTCTATAATGGCCTCTTTTTCAACTGATCTAGGAAAGTCTTCTGCAAGTGTGGGCATGTGATAACCTCATATAACTTAAGGTTGAATCTCACTCGAGTGTAACATTACCTCCTAACTTCTCTGCCATCGACATGTGATACATATACTCAACTTAGGCATGAGATGTTTGCTCTCATGTCATCAAAGGCGGAGAAGAGATGGTCGGATGCCTAAGAATGCTTTGGATGAAAGAGAACTTTCACAACACGTGCTCCAACATATACCATGCCATGTGAGGTTTGAATCTAATCATTTCAGTGTAAATGCTCATGTTATGAAATGGGTGTGTGTTGTAGTGACCGACACACGGCGTAGAAGAAACAATCTTGATGGAGAAACTGATGCAACCATTCTTGATACATGTATGTAATTGAGTGGCCCTTAGTTAGAACAGACATATTATCTCACATGTCTCGACCCTCTCTGTATACATGCGCATAATCTCGACCACCAACACCCTAAACGTGCTAAAATATTCATGATTACATCAATATATACTAATTAGTAAATAACATCAAATTTGACATCTTTTCTAATTAATTAAGAAATTATGTTTTTATTTTATCTCAAGTAGTGTCATGTAACCAGCCAGTTGTTTCGTCCTATACTAACACACATTATTTAGATCTCTATATAAGTAGGTTAGGGTAGCCGTCCTCCTGAGAGAAGTCGTACACCATATGTAGATCTCGGAAATACTCCAAGTAAACCATATCAATATATGTGGCGCTCTTATTCGAGAAGATGGTGGTTCCTATGAAGAAAAGTAAGTTCACCGTGATGGTGTACTGTTAGTACAACCGTTTGCTCACTTTGTCGTCATTCGCATCAACAACCTTTGTTGCCTCCAAAAGTTTATGGAACTCACACTTTAATAAACTAAACCATTCATGAGCCTCATTTGTCTTTTCGACTTCCCGGTCAATGGGCCATGGTCCAACAGACAACCCTAGATGGGTAGATGCAACAGGCATGACATGTCATCCGGTGTCATTAATATTCTCAATAAGGATATGGAATTTGGATGTCTCCGAGTGCCACCTGTAAAAAACTGTTCACAGGACGTCGTGGCCAATCAGGGTGTAACCTGTACTAACAAGGTCCTCTAGTCTAACAGTATTGATCGTATATGTGAACCATCTCGCCTAACAATGTTCAGTTTAAGGATCTTCTACATGTTGTTGACACATTTTAGTTTGTCATGAACTAGAAAGAAAAGGAGGTTGTATCAATAGCAATACAAAATAAGAAAATCTATTGGAATAAATAATGTGGACGATTCCTACACCTCCATCCCATATGTATTTGGCTGCGTGGTCCACATACAATGACATGATTAACATTCCGACGGACCATCAGGATATTACTCCTCAGGCTGTGGTGGTGCCTCCTCCTCTTGCTCGACTTCATCTAGTGGCTCATGAGAGGGTCTGCCTCTTTCGGTTCTAAATGCATTTGGAAACTCCTTCTTAGCAGAGGCAGTCATCGACATTCTGTTACACCTAACACAATCGATATACTTGTCTATATTTGAATCATTGACAAATCATACATGAATTATGATGAAGAATCCATTTCGAATTCTAAAATCCAAATATAGTAGAACAAACAAAAAATTAAGCAAATGTGTATTAACCTCTTGTGTAGTAGTTGAAAACTTTTAAAATGTGATAGATTCGAGCAACCTTAAATGAGAAATGACGCAAAGCTGTGAGATTCGGATTTGTGAGGGGAGTATTTTAGGTTGAAAAGTGAAATGGAAGAAGTTAGAGAAAGAGTCTGCAAATATCGATATACTAACATGGTTCGGATTCTTGAAACCACAATGTGTTTTTTTTTCTTCTTTCCAATTTCTAGAATTCAAATTGGATAAATTTTAAAATTAAGAGGCCGCATAAAAAATATGGAAAGAATTTCACAAGCATTAAAATGGGTGGCTTCTCTCAAAAAAAAAAAAAAAAGATACCTC
>Ga0228711_1012552_pt1 | contig 10329 bp, 9 predicted proteins | sample MedpolnodulmetaG_2_FD_177996 | JGI IMG/M metagenome (GOLD analysis project Ga0228711, IMG submission 177996) | Root nodule microbial communities from Medicago polymorpha collected in Santa Monica, California, United States - brown nodules | ecosystem: Host-associated > Plants > Roots > Nodule...
CAGCGGATAATAAGTAAGAGAACAGAGAAAGAAAGAACACAAGCAATTATACAGGTTCCTTCCACAAACCGGAAGTAGTCCTATCCCCCTTGCACTTCCAAGGAGAGTTCCACTAAAATGTAATGTCGGATTACAAGTTGCTCAATCACACAAGAAAGAGACTTCTTAATGCTCAAGGACAACTCCAAGAGACTTCTATGCTCAAGGACAACTCCAAGAGACTCCCTTTGCTCAATCACAACTGAAAGAGACTTAACTTAACAATTACAAAGAATTGAATAAGGTTTTGAATACTTGATATACAATCAGAGGTGTTCACAATACAATACGAACAGAACAAACTCTGTTTTACAAGACACTTAAGAATTCTATGATATGAACAATTTGAAGAATTCTCTAAGTTGTTGATGTTTTGTTTTCGACGTTTTGCACAGAGTATGGCCTTTTGCTTGTTGTGTAGTCTTGTGTATTTGTTCTCCAAGTGTTCATCCCTATATATAGAGGTTTTGAGAGACGTTGAGAATTTAGCCGTTACATCAACTTGTCTTGCTTGAAGCTTTGATTCTTCCCCCTTGATCTTTTGCCTGATTTGATAGTTGTCCTATGAAGAACTAATTTCAAATCCATTCCATTACAAAAGGAACAACGTCTGCAGCAAAGTTACTGTTATCCTTGTCTTGATGTAGAGACAAAGATTGCAGAGATGGTGGTTGTAGAGTTAGTGGTTGTACATTTCGTACATTGTCCTTTGTCAACTCTGGTGAAGTAGCTTCTGACGAGATATGCTTCTGATGACCACTGCTTCTGATGATGTTGCTTCTGATGGCGTGTCTTCAGGAGATCTTCTTCAGACTCGTTACTTCAGACGCAGTTCTTCAGACGCATTCTTCCAGATGCTTTAAGCTTCAAATAAAATTCCTTTGCTCTTTGACTTGTTCAATCAGAATCTCTATGAATAGTACTTTGATTATGATCCTGTACACTTGAACAAATGTTTAGCATATCCAATTGATAATTTTTTACACCTTGTTATTATCAAAACTCAATAGGTGATTTTGTGAAACACCCTTTTTTCCAACATAACCATCAGAACCTGAACCCTTGTCCAAATGCATTGAAAAAATAGCCATGCGAAATTCGGCCTTTGAGAAAGGAGATGTAAGATTTTCATTATCAATAGCAGAAATAGAAGGATTAATAACATCAATAACGAGAGAGAAATCACCTCCTTGCTTTTGAAAAATATTCACAAAATATCACCGTGCCACATCACACAAACCTTGTTCATTAGTCATTTTATTTCATGCATCTTCATCAAGAGAGGTTATGCGGTTTACCTTTTTCCGAGCTGAAGCGGATGCATGAGAGAATTTGGTATTTCTATCGCCATCCTTGTACCAATGTGTCTTTGCATGATGTCGCCAATAATCAGCAGCTTGGGACAATAACTTCTGCATGCGCTTTGTCAGTTCAAACATGTGAACCTGATCCTCATCAGAAGATCCTAGTCGTGTCTCCTGCAATTGTTTACGACAATCGTCGATGTCGTTTTTTAATTTGTGACAATGAGATTTTTTCCAAACAGACATGTCTTCCGGACATGAGGAAAGCTTCAGAATAAGAGTATTTGTAGAGTATTCCTTCCAAGAGTTAGTAACAAGCTACTTAAACCCTTGTTCTAAGTGCCACGCATTTTTGTAACAAAAATGGTGTTTCTAAACATGAGACTGAGCTGTAGGAGCAACATTTAAAAGAATAGGATAATGATCAGAAGCAGGTGCCACAAAAGTTTCAATAGAAGCATCCGAAAAACTATTAAACCACAAGTTATTAGTAAGGGCACAATCTAACCCTTCTTCCACCGCATGCGGAGTGCCAAGACTTTTAAACCAAGTGAACAAATAACCTTCAATCGAAACATCGGATAAGCCGGAATCAAGAACAGCTTGACGAAAGCCATTGAGGTCTGATGTTTCTCCCCATCTGCTCACTTGCATCTATAATATCATTAAAATCGCAAAGATACACCAAGGGCCTATAAATTGATTAGAAAGTTGACGTAGAAAATTTCAAACGGCAGTTCTACGACCTCCATTCGGATAGCCATAATAGCCGGTAATTCTCCAAGTACCAAGAACATTATTGATAATCTCAACAGTAATACGATTATTAGAGAAATCAACAAGCTGACAATTTAAAGAATTTCTCCAAAATAAAGCTAGACCCCCGCCTCTACCGGTGCGGTCTACAGGAAAACAAGCATCATAACCAAGCAAGTAACATAGTTCTTCAATTTTATTTCGGTTAGCTAGTGTCTCACTTAAGAATAAAAGATTCGGATTGAAGTGTCGAACTAGGTATTTTAAATCGGGAATTGTACTCAGGCTACCTACACCCCGACAATTCTATGCCACTAGACGCATTTACCTAGGCAGGTCTGATCATCGGGTCCTGCCATTACATCTTGTTTATCAAACAAAGGGTTAGAAATTACATTCATTTCAACATCTCCCCCATGAATAAAATTTATTCCTATTACAAAGTTTCACATATCCCCATCAGCAACAAATGATTCTCCATTCTGAAGGGCAAGCAAGCGCTTCCTTTTCTTCGACTCTGAGCCAATTTCCTCTTGTTGTTCATCATTGGTTTCATTCGAGTGCGGAACAGCAGGTAAACCAAGTACCAAAGGGCGGCCCGGGAGCAACCTTAAGGTCATAGTACCTGTGGAAGAGGAAGGCAGAAGTTTCACTTTGCAAGCATAATTAACACCATTACCTTGTTTAGCATAAACCGAATTTTGGGCTGCAATGACATCTTGTTTCATGGCAGTGAGTTGATTATGGACAGCAAGCATTCGATCATTGAAAGTTGTCAAATTTCTTGTACCTTCAGTAGCTGTATTTCGGCCAACAAAAGTAGCATCCGCAACATGGTTTGTCGCGGCATAGTGGCAGGAATAGGGTCATGTATCCATCTGTTGGTTGCAGCAGTACCAATTTTTTGTGAAGCAGGCTTTAGATACGGCCCCCAATTGCAGACACCATCATCTGAATCATGTTTGAACAACTCCGGACACACTTTGTCGGTATCTCCAAGAACTCTGCACATGTGACAATAAACACCAAACTTTTCGTATTTAAAGTTAACAGTAACAAATTCACCATAACGATCACGGACACGCCACTCTTTCTTTAAAGGGATAGTAACATCAATTGACACTTTAATTCTCATGTAAGAGCTATGAATAGAATTACGGACATCATAACCCTTGAAGGTACCTAGGAAACTCCATATGCCTTGACCTACTTTTGGTTAAAGGTAACCCATGAACCTGAACCCAAAAAGTCTATGTGATTCAACGGGACAAAACTTGCGACAACACCGGGGGAAATGTGATTCATGACAATATGGAAATTATCATAAAGCCATAAATCTTCATCAAGGACACGAGCATCATCGACCTTGTGATGAAATTGAAAAAGATAGTGATCGGCCATATATTTAGTGATTGTAATTAACCCGCTTTCCTGGCTTCCAAGCACGAGACATACGCTTGCTGAAATAGGCAAACTGGATTTCATGATCAGCCAAAATGCGACCGATCAGACAGTGTTCAACTACGACTGCAGTTTCAGGTTTGGTTGCTAGGTTTAGGGTTATACATTCCTTGAACAAGGTGAGACCATCGAGATTGAGGTTTGTCAGATCCATGGGATCGGTTAACAAACATGAAACACAAACGAAAACGAGTGTAGAAACAAGCAAACATAGAAAAACAAGGTCTGGACGCATAAACTGTGGTGCAGGAGGCTAGGGTTTGTGATGAACAAATGTCTGTTACTGATAAAGTATATAAAGGCAGAATTAGAAACATCTAGATCGTGGATCAGATGATAAACAACTTCTCACAAGTAAGATCCGACCCAAGATGCGGCGGCAACCCAAAGGAGCGTAGCGCTAGAAACCCTAGGAGACCATAAACTCTTAGAATAAATATCCTTTTGTTTTTGCCAAAAAATTATTTATTCTAACTTTATGATTACATAGCTAGATTCTAGAATACGTATTACATTATGATTATAGATTCTAGAATACGTATTAAATGCCCCATAAAATCATTATTCTATCTTTCGCCCATATTCCATATTATTTTTTTCAAAATCAGTATCCGAGATCAACTAAATTGAGGGACAAACCTCACTGTCCACTAGCAGAGCCTCAATTGAATCCATAGCAAAAAAATAAAATTGAACTAGCTCAACACAGACATTGTTGGCACCTGGGGATTCGAACTTGAGACATTGAAAAAAGCACACTACTCAATCAGAAGAGGAGATAGAAAATGAAGTGTTTACGTGTATTGAATCAATCTGGTGTTTATATGGACATCATAGGTCTTTCGGCTGAAAATTTTGATGTAAAAAAAAGAGAAAACCAACTACTTCTAAAGCACACAAAATCACTAATGATGATGTTCAAAGGCTAGAATGCTTCATTGGAGAAGGCTCCACTCAACCTGCCAAGGCTAAGCAAATATGAAACCTAAAATTTGACGGAAGTCTTGAGGAAAAAAAAGGAACCTCTCTAGAAAAAGAACCAACATCTAATTATGGACAAGAATTCGAGGTTGTTGAAAGTTCCAGCTCATGAGAACAAGATGAAAAGGAAGTAGTAAGTGCAACTTTCAAGGATGATGAGGAGACCAATTCTCTTGTCAAAACTCAAGAAGAAAAGAATAAAGCTCAAGTTCATATTCCTCCCACTCCACAATATTCATTCAACAATGGTACAATTCTGCCAATTTAAGAGACCATGGTTCAACTCCCCATCATGAGTACTCATTCTAAGACTTCGTTTGATTTCATTAGACCAGTTTTGGTCTCACCATTTCAACAACTACCATATACTTATGTTTAGTCTCAACATATAAAGAAGAATCAACGTATAGAGGAGCAATTAAACAGAAGAATCAAAAGAGAGAGAAACAATCAATTAGAAGAATCAAAAGGGAGATAGACTATCAAAGAGAAAAATCAAAAGGGATAGAGAGAGCCAAACCAAGGGAAGAACCACCGTCACTTTTCATTGTCACTTGGGTTGACCATGAATGCATGAACATCTTATCATGACTCGACAATGCATAAATTCATACAACTCAACAAATCACATCAACAACATCGTCATATCATATATTCATCGTCACTATTTTATCATCATCATTTTCATCATCGTCATATCATCATCATATCAACGTCATTACATCATCATCATCACCACTTTCATCATCATTATACTATCATCATCATCATATTAATGTCATCATCATCATATCAACATCATCATATCATCATTTTCATCGTCATTATAAACAATACATCAAAATTTCATCATTTGGTTTCATCTTATATAATTCTCATCGTCATGTCAAATCACATCAATATGTTTTCACATTATCTCATAATCACATTCACCATCATTGGATATTCATAACATATCATGCTAATAATCGTCTAATAAGTTCACAATAATTGCATAATTTAATTTAGAGTTAAATCACATGTTAAATAATAGCCATTCTAGTTGCTAAGTTTACTTTCATCATTAGCTGGGTTAATTACTCTTACACATCCAAATTCTACTCCTATTAATGAAGTTTAGGGGTTTGAGACCTATTCAAGTATTGGATACTTTAAAATACCAAAAAATAGAGTTTTCCACTATAGAAGGGGTCGCACGGTCGTGGCAAACAGGCGCACGGTCATGCCACCCAAGGCAGGGATGACACGCACGGTCGTGCCAAACATGTAGGTAGGGGAAAACTGCAATCTTCTATTTTTCTTAGAAAACACCATTTTCAACACCATTTCTCAATCCAATCCGCATCAAACTCGATCTTAATCCTCAAACAAATGTTGTCTAATCAATTATACATTTAATCTCACCTTAATCAAACCTACATTTAATCATTCTAATTTATCACTTAACGGGCTTAGTTTCAATCATGTTTATTTTCTCCACAAATAAAATACTATTCATTTACTCACTTAAACCTCATATTTACTCAGACACCTCTATTCTCTTAATTCCTCGTAAACTCTTATTTTCTAATAATTAATTAACTCATCAATTCAACCACATCAAATAAAAGTAATAAACTAATAAATACTAAATAACACTAATATTGATTTTATTGGTGGTGTCTGGGGTTTGAACCCCAGACCTTGCATATATTATGCATTGTCCTTACCAACTGAGCTAAGCTCACGGAGACTAATACTAATATTGTTAATACTGTATAAAAATAATATTAATAAACTAATAATAAATATAAAAAAAGGATGTTATAAAAATTTGCTAAGTGAATTCATGCTTGCTTAGGGTTGATATTTCTTCAAATGGAAGGGAAATGACAGTCCATCCTTTTTGGTAACTAATGCCATTATAGTTTCGTTAAGTGAAGTGAGAATTGCTTAGTTTTTGTTTTTTTTTTTGGCCGGGATTTGAACCCCAAACCTTGCATATATTATGCATTGCTTAGTAAATCAACTCTTGTAATTTTGTTGGCATTTATTACTATGTTATTTAGTTAATTGTATTTTGAAATAAATTATTATTTCCCAAAAAATATTTTATTATTTTATTAATCGGTTCATTCTCATTCGTTGAATGTAGTCATTTTGCTAATGTTAATTATATATTTTAAGAGGAGATTTTATATAAAAAAATTATATATCTTCAGATATTCATTCAAAAAGTTACTATATTACCTTATAATCAATAGAAATATATTTAAAGATTGTGATGCGATTGCGTATCTATAGAAATATTACTCATTAAGCAATTCCTCATAAATTCTTATAAAAGAAAAAATAAATTGTATGCAAGAGCATTTATTTTGCGAACCAGGTGGATATTATATGGCTTGTACTCGATTTTCGGTGCTATTAATACTATCATTTAGCCGATAAGAAAAAAGTCTATCACTTTTTTTCCATAAAAAATAAAAGAATAAAAAGGAGAAATTACACTAATCAACAACAATGTAGAGAAATTACACTACCAATTTATCCATAGTGCTAGTTTTGAGTGTTTGAAAAAAAAGTTGTGAAAATAGTTAGACAAATCCACAACAAGGGAATTTAATTAAGGTCCCGTACTTTTGCTTTATAAATTTACTAGTTTAGAGCTCCCGCGTTGTTTGGGTTAGATATTAAATAAGTTTGTATGCGCAAACACATATGTAAGTATATTAAATTGAATTGATTTCAATTTACAATTATAATAACATCTTACAAATAAATATAAATGGTGAGATGAATGTCCAGTGTAAGAATAAAAAGTGTAACAAAATCAAAAATGAATTAGTCCAAAGAGTTTTGGGTCCCTTTAAACATGTGGCCATGAGTTTGTTTCGTGGCTCATGCGTATGAGAAAAAAAAATCGATTGAAAGAGAAGAACCAACCTTTTGTGCCCCACCGATTCCTGACGGAGATTAGTCATCTCTAACGATGGTGGAATTCGTGAACTTATATCATGGTTACCCAAAAAAAAGTATAACGAATAAATAGACAAAAAGCATATAAGTTACTCCTTAAAAATAAATTATACGACTTCACAATGGTTATAGTTTTATAAAATATTCTATATTGATAGGACATTGGTTTAAATTTATGGTTGTTATTATAAATTAAGATATTTTTCATCTCATAACATATTATATCAATCAACATAGATTGATATTATTATTTTTATTATAACATAAATTAATATTTTGTAACATTGTCGATTCACACATTGCATTGAATTTTGATCCCTAGAATATCACCAACAACAAAATTAAATAAATATTAACATAGAAAAATATTGGTTTTAAAAAATAGAAAAAATAATAAAAATATTGAGAATGAATGTGGAAGTGACACGTGGCATAAAAACCTTACTTTATATATATACTACTAGTAATATACTCGTGCTAACGCACGGGTTCAATAAGAGTTTATTATTTACAATATTGGAAGGGAAATTTAGATAATTAGTGCATTAATAGCAAAAACAATATTTATGAAAATCTATACTGAATAAGTGATGTTTAATTTGATAAAAAAGTTGAAAGGAAAGTCTTAAAAATGTGATGTGGCTGATTAAATTTTAATTAATATTGTTAATTTAATGTTAGTTATTTTAAAAGGTTAGAAAAAATGGAAAAAAAATAAATAATTTGAATCATAAGCTGCGTTTGGGTGTTCGTAAGTAAAAAAGCAGGTGTGCTGTGTTTTGGTGTTTGTGACTAAAAAAACAGGTGGGCTTGTAACTGAATATGTTAGGCCCAATCTATTAAGGTAATGTAACAAAAAAAATTGAAATAATAAAAGGAATTTATATTTATTCCTATTTATCTAAATAAATAATATATATGAAATACACAAATAAGTTATCAACTCCCAATGAGTATAGTGTTTTGATTCTCTAACAAAATGCACGATGTCCTAAAACATGATTTTGTTTTATTCCTGTAGAAAGATTTTATAAGTGATATGATGTAACCATTATATTGTTAAAATTCAAAATGCAATAATGGACATGCAAGACTATAATATATATTATATATGGGTGTGTTTGTTTCAAGTTATATTTGTAGATTCCTGGGAATAAAATCATAAAAATGCATATGCCTATGTTTGTTACAAGTTTACTAAATTTTTATTCTCGGGTATAAAATCTTCCTGGGAATAGAAAAGTTTTCCCAGTGAAAAAGGTGGGAATAAAGTTCCCATGAAGATGGGAATAAAATTATGTGTAATTATCTATTATAAACCCTATTTTTAAGGTTCCTTGGAATATTATAATGTTAACCAAACATCTTTTTTCTAAATATCTTGGAATAAATTTGGTAAACTTGAAACAAACACACCCTATATACACATATTTAGAAATCCATTCGTTTACTGTTCATAATAACTACATTAATTGGAGTTAATTCTTCGTTCAGACTTATCGGTGGGAAGTGATATATGGAGTTAGTTTTGAGAGTTATTGCTTGCAGACAAATAGCTTCCTAGCAGAATTTGATACGAAATCAACACTGATATCACATATATCGTCCAACTTATGATGTGCTTTCCATGTATGAATTTCAAAATAAACATGGTTAATATTATAGTTTGATGTATTTATGATATAGATCTTGTTAAATTTATTAAGTCATATATCTCATTCAAAAACAAAGAATAAGTTGGATCATACTTCCTAAAAATTTGGGTTCTAATTATATAAGAAATGTCCAACACCACTTTATTTTAAATATGGGTAAAAATCTGCTTATAATTTGTGTTCAGAATAAGTAGATCCATATGAATATATTTCAAATCTGATGAAATTACATTATGAGCACAGATCCATCTATTAATGTCATAATCAATGTAGTTTATAAAACTGTGGTACAATTACTGAAGCAAGTTATCTAAATTGTGATAATTACTAAATTATATAAAGGCTATTAACATATTATAGAAAAATGTCTTCTTAAAATATAAGATTTAGAAATAAGTGACAGATGTACTGAAGGCAGTTGAAAACATGCAGTCACTACATATTAAGAAGGCAGTTTGTAACATGCAGTTGAAATAAGCAAAATATATAAATTAAGAAGGCAGTTGAGCTTGGGTTTTATATCTGAACATTACTACATATTACATTCAGAAATAGATTAAAAATCAGTATCATATGGTGTTTATGGAACATGTAGACTTGAACATTTGACAATTGCTATATATAAATCTTTCAGGTAGAACTTTGAATATGGAAGAGTTAGCACCACATTTTCACAGAACAACAAAAAGGTGATATTTCAGCAGATCTGGTACTTGTATGGTAAGTATATTGAATTAGTATACAAATAATCTTATTAACACATTTTTTGAAAATGGACTTAAGTATTGAAAATATAGTTATAGACAACATTTGTTATGATAATACTTGTCAAACATTTTGAAAGACTTCTTTATAGACTACATTTGTTGTAATGTCTTTGGGTTGGAGATTTTCGTCATGTATGAGTATCTTGATTCCCTTTTTGCTTGTGACTCTTGAGATTACAACATATATTTTCCCATGACTAAATACATCTTTAGGTAAATAAAGTCCAACCCAATCAAGAGATTGACCTTGTGATTTATTGATAGTCATTGAATAAGAACAAACAATAGGAAATTGTCTCCTAGATAATTTGAATGGCCATGGAGATTGAGATGGTGACATATCCATACGTGGAATATAGATAATATTACCATGATGCTTTCCACCCATAATCTTAGCTTCCAATACAT
>Ga0228711_1012553_pt1 | contig 10328 bp, 8 predicted proteins | sample MedpolnodulmetaG_2_FD_177996 | JGI IMG/M metagenome (GOLD analysis project Ga0228711, IMG submission 177996) | Root nodule microbial communities from Medicago polymorpha collected in Santa Monica, California, United States - brown nodules | ecosystem: Host-associated > Plants > Roots > Nodule...
CCGGGAATCTTCCCCCAGAACTTGGAAGTCTTTCCCAGATTGAAAGACTGTAAGCCTTTCATATGATTTTTGTTAAGAGACACTGATATAGTGATCTTTAACAGCATTAATTGATATTTGATGCATGCCTTTAATTTATTCTTTGTTGTTCTTGTAGGCTTCTTTCTTCCAATAACTTCACCGGAGTGTTACCTGCAACATTTGCTAAGCTCACTGCATTGAAGCAATTGTAAGTATCTTACTTTCGTTAATGCTGGATTGCATTGATATGTAGCATCGACACTTCAGGTTTAAAGTGTGTTCGGGTATGGGACATGTATTAGTATTTGACACTCATAGGACACTTACACTTGTGGTTACGTTACACCACTGTTGCTTTCTCAAATTATTACCGGTGCCTATGTGTGTGTCGGTTTCGTGTTTGGTGTTTGTAATTGCATTTGTGAATTACAGCTGCATTGTTATTTACTCCAAGTTGATATTTACTTCTAATTGTTTCTTAATGCAGTCGAATTGGTGACAGTCAATTCTCTGGAGCAATACCCAACTTTATACAAAGTTGGATAAATCTTGAGATGTTGTATGATTCTTTTTCTCCTCTACTACAAAAATTATTTGCTTCAGGTTCCATTAGTATTGTCATTTATTTGAAGAAAATTTTCCTTCCTAAATGTTTTCACAGCACAATCCGAGGGAGTGGTTTGAGTGGGCCAATTCCTGCTGAAATTTCACTTTTGAAGAACCTCACTGACTTGTAAGTATGACACGTGAGTACGCACACACTACATAAAGACATACTTTAAAGCTTTCTTTTTCATTGTGATTAACTATGCTTAAAATGTGATACCTAGGACTATTACTGACTTGAATGGATCTGATTCACCTTTTCCACAAGTTCAAAACATGTCAAAGCTGTCAAAATTGTAAGTTAACTACTCTTGTCATATTTATTACTCTTATCACTCATTTAATAAGGCTTTGTTTTAGGGTGATTTACATGAAACAAAAATAAAGGAGAAATTTCTGCAATATATTTATATATGGTCTTATTGTTTCCAGAGTATTGAGAAATTGCAATATCAGTGGAGCATTGCCCGAATATCTTGGAAAGTTAACTAATCTGAAAGTGATGTAAGTATAGTTATACTTCTTTTCATTTTCTTTGATTGATGAAATGATAACTTTCAAATTTTCCTATAGGCTTTGCAAACACATTTAAGAACTTTTATTCTGTATCCTTGCTTTTTATACTCTTTGATTTGATGAAGGAACGTGACATCATTGACATGCTTCGTTTCTTCACCACATAATAGGGAACTATATTTTATGTTAAATTTTTATTAACTCTTTCTCTGAAGAACATATTCTAAATATTCTTTTCAGTGACCTCGGCGACAACAAATTAAGTGGACAAATCCCCATGAGCTTCGATGGTCTACAGAACATGTATTTGCTGTAAGAATTTTTCTACAGGTTCTGCTATGATTACTTGAAATTGTAGATATAATTTAGTTTTTCTTAGTAACTGGGTGTTGATTCTATTTCATTTAGAAAGGGTCAAATTGGGCTGCTTATCCTAGAGATATATCACTTTGATATGCCAACTACTAATACGTTTGTTTGGATGATAGAAATTGGTACCAAACATAGAATTATAAAGGAAATAAATGACTTTTGTTGAACAATTCGATAGTCTTGCTCTCTCCCTTCCAAGAATTCAAGAGCTCGGTTTCTCCCAATCAATATCCAGTCACAAAATAAAATGGCCATTGGCATTGATTTTTCAAAATCTGTCTAATAGCATAACTTTCTGCCTAATATCAGAGTTCAAATCTTTGATTGGCTTTTATGCCAATTATTATGTACCTTGATTTTACCATTTGGAATTCGATGTACATCCTGCATTTGATTTTCTTATATGTTCTTCTTAAAGCATCTGTCAGTGAATCACGTTACTTCTTATCTGAACCAGATGCAAAATCTGTCCCTATTAAAGCATTATGCATTTGATTTTAAAAATATAGATGCAAAATATGGAAGCCCAACTACAGATACAGTTAAGCATTGGAAATATTTTCATTCATTTATTTTGGTGAAAAGTCTAATACAGAAATTGGTGTCGCCAAAACCAAAGTCAACAAGAACCATTTTGGGACTGTCCAAATTATTTGAGATAGTGTTTACTAGCATAGCATATCTTCTAATCTTGTTCAGCCATAATTTGAATTTTATATATTAACTTTTTGATGTTGATTTTACTAGATTTTTATCTGGGAATCAGTTGTCTGGATCGCTGCCAGACTGGATAGCTAAGCCAGACTTTGTGTAAGAAGTTTCTTATGCTACTTGATTAAATATGAAATTTCTTGTTTTTTGTTATGTAAGAACTGTAGCTTTAGCTTCATGTGTGTGCACTCATTCTCTCATCTTTTTCCGGAAGTTAGCATATTGTACTCTTTTCATTGGAAAAAGTTAATGCCAATCATGTTTGTACTATAAAAACATAAAAGTGAGACAATAAAAAAGTATTCTTCTATTCCAATTAGAAAAATACATTCCCCATGTTTGCTAATGATATTTTTTGCATTAAGATTATCGGTTGAGCCTGTCATATTTATGCAGAGACCTGTCATATAACAACTTCACCTCAGATTCTGAATAAAATTCTAAAATATTTATGCAGAGACCTGTCATATAACAACTTCACTATAACAAACTTTGAGCAGCAGACATGTCAACAAGGAACTGTGTAAGAGTCCTGTCATATGTAGTTTCTCACTTTTAGTTTACTTCTTTGTTTTCTTGGTTTATACTTTGAGCAACTTGAGCCTCAGCCAATTTTCATATGCCACAGGAACTTGTTTGCATCTTCTTTGAAGGGAAACAGATTGTAAGTTTTTCTTCTCATGATAACTAATTACCTATTTAGTTCGATAGTTTACAGTGCTAACTTGTTCTCCCCTTCCATTTTTAATCTTCTCAGAGGAAATATTTTATGTATGGAAAACTATCAATGTCCTAAAAGTAAGTTTACTTTTCATGGATTTCCTATATAGCATTATTTGAACTGGTTAGTTTTTAATGTATTTATATATATTTCTCATGTTTGAGTTACAAGAGAAAATAAAATTTGTCTTTTTATTACTAATTTATAGCACTGATTGATTCCTATTTCTGCTTTTCCAAGCTTGGTATTCTCTCTATATAAATTGTGGTGGAAAGAGCATAACAATTGATGGAAATAAAACATATGATGATGATTCAAATGAGATGGGACCAGCAAGGTATCGTCAAATTGGAGAAAACTGGGCACTTATAACTGCTGGTCACTTCTTTGATAGTGGACGCCCTGACTACTACACGTGGTCTAATACAACAAAGCTCGCTGTGGACAACGATGATCCTAAACTGTACATGGATGCACGTGTTTCTCCGAATTCTCTAACTTATTATGGTTTCTGCCTTGGAAATGGAAACTATACTGTGAAGCTCCATTTTGCAGAAATAATGTTCAGTGATGATAAAACATATAGCAGCATTGGAAGGCGTGTATTTGACATCTACATCCAGGTGCATGTTTTTTCATCTTACCTCACAGTACCAACCAAGTTTTCTTAAATTCATTCAATTCAATATTTTACATTTGAAGGATTTATACATGGCAGAGAAAGTTGGTGGCAAAGGATTTTGATATTGTAAAAGAGGCGGGTGGTGTTGGTAAGGCTGTCATTAAAATTTTTACTGCTAGTGTGACTAGTAATGCGTTGGAGATTCGCTTATATTGGGCTGGGAAAGGAACAACTACTATCCCATTTGGATCAGTATATGGTCCTCTAATATCAGCTATATCAGTAAATTCTGGTTAGTTGTATTTGTCTGAGATTTCCTGTTCTATTCGATCCCCTGTATTGTGCACTAAAAATCTAATGCACATAATAATCTTGCAGATTTTACGCCCCCATCAGAAAATAGTAGAAGCATACCTGCCGGGGGTGTTGCTGCCATTGTGGCTGCGGCAATTGTTATCATCTTGGTAATCGGCATAATGTGGTGGAAGGGCTGTTTAAGACTCAAATGTTTCGGGTCAAGAGGTAATCACTGAGAAATTACTTCAATAACCACCACGAATACCATTCTTTTGAATAAAATTCAGGACATCTTGCGACAGTAATGGAATTTAGCATATGAGGGATATGAATTGATTTTATCACTTATTGATCTGTATTGAACTATTTTCCCTTTCTTTCTGCATAAGCACTACTAACTATCCTTCTAGAAAGTAATAGGAGACAATGAACTTGGTGATATCATTTGTTTCTAAAAGTTCTAGTTTTCCTAATATAAGATATCTCTGATACTGTTTACTTTTATTGCCAGAGCGAAAGGGTCTTGCTTCACAAACTGGCTTGTTCACCTTACGGCAACTTAAAGCAGCAACAAACAACTTTGATGAATCCTTCAAGATTGGAGAAGGAGGATTTGGTCCAGTTTACAAGGTATATTCACAATTTGATATTATTGTTTATCACCATGTGTTATGACCTAAATAATAAGTTGTAATTTAAATGATTTGTATATTGTTTCTTTAAATGCAGGGTGTTCTATTTGATGGCCCCATAGTAGCCATTAAGCAGCTTTCTTCTAAATCAACACAAGGATCTCGCGAATTTATTAATGAGATTGGCATGATTTCTACTTTACAACACCCCAATCTTGTTAAGCTCTATGGCTTCTGTATGGAAGATGATCAGCTGTTGTTGATATATGAATACATGGAAAACAATAGCCTTGCTCATGCTCTATTTGGTAATTACTTGTATGTGTAATAATTTACAATCTTGAACATTTAACATATATTCATAAATTAATGGTACTGCCGTCTAATTTCTAACAGCCAAAAAAGAAGACCTAGAAAATCGTCAATTGAGATTGGATTGGAAAACAAGGAAGAGGATTTGCATTGGTATTGCCAAAGGTTTAGCTTACCTTCATGGAGAGTCAAAAATAAAGATCATTCATAGGGACATCAAGGCCACTAATGTGTTGCTAGATAAAGATCTCAACCCCAAGATATCGGATTTCGGTCTGGCTAAGCTAAATGAAGACGACAAAACCCACATGAACACCAGAATAGCCGGCACTTAGTGAGTTCCCATACTTGATACTATCTTGTTATGACCTTTATTGAGTTTTCATGCTTTCAAGAAGCAAAAGAGTCGAGGTTAAATATTGAAATACTTGTCAAATATAACATCAGTTACTTTTAATTGATATAGAAACAATTTTTTTAAAAAGTAGAAGAAACAATTAAATATGATATATAATGCTATATTTGATTTGTTTTCATGCCACAGTGGATACATGGCTCCTGAGTATGCTATGCATGGTTATTTGACAGACAAAGCAGATGTTTATAGTTTTGGAATTGTTATATTGGAAATTGTAAGCGGAAACAACAACACCGTTAGCCATCCTCAGGAGGAATGCTTCTCTCTTCTTGATTGGGTAACTTATGTTCTTATGCTCTCTTCGATTCGCGCTAATCTTGTTGTCCTTGAGAATATCTGGCATGGTTGTGTACATTGTCTAGAAAGTGGAAAATATAGCAAGAGTTTTAATTATTATATTAGAATACATGAAAAAATATCTCATAGTATTTCATTATATTCTCTTAATATTGTCTGGCATATTTCTTTATTTTTCATGATATATTTTCTTATTTAATGTATATCCCAAATAGAGATTAATCATTGTTAGTGACAAGATTCTTCCAACTATAACATAACTATCCCAAAAAAAGGATAGTATTACAATTTTAAGTTACTATTTTTCTTCTTCCCTCCTTCCTTACCTAGAATCAGATAACTTCAACACGCTATATTTTCATCTTTCGACACCATTGAATGGAGAGGGTTTTTAAACGTTCAACATGCCAACTATGAAAACTGCAATAATGTCTAAAATTTAAGAGACATCATTCAATTTCTAGCTTTTGTTAAGCTATGGTGTTTGGCAAGGTAAATGTGATGAAGTCTTTGTTTGAAAAATATCCAAGCTAGTGAACATATAGTGAACTAAATCATCATCATTAGTCCAAAGAATTGTAGGGGCAGTGAATTTAGGCCTCCGAAAACCTTTTACTCTTTTTTTTTTTATATTAAATGCCACTTGAAATAAAACTGCCATGTAAAACTAGTCATTTTAGTCGATCAATTGTTAAGAGTCCCACATCGAGTACATAAAAGTGTTTGATCTGGTACTTAAGTTACGAGGCTCCACCACCTAATGGACTTGTCTTTTGGGTTGGGCTCTCCTCATGGGTTTAAGTCCTAACAATTGGTGCTCTCGTTGAGATTTGGACCACGGAAAGGGCTACCTATAGGCTGGATTAACGTGCTCCACCAAATACTGATAGGTGGGTGAAGCCGCCAAAAAGGTGAGGGCTACCACTGGGTCATTTTAACATAACATTAAATTTAGAGATAAAACTGTAAAAATTATATCGGTGATTCATTGATACATTATAGTTTTTTTAATTATTTGTCTCGTGCTTATTAAAACACCTTGTATATTTAATATTATGTTATTGTGAATGACTGAGTTATCAGACCTTTATTTGAAACTTAGAATTATACATTTAACAGGCGCGCCTCTTGAAGGAAAAAGATAATCTAATGGAACTTGTTGATCGGAGGTTGGGCGAAGACTTCAAGAAAGAGGAGGTAATGATGATGATCAACGTTGCTCTTTTATGCACCAGTTTTTCTCCTTCGCTCAGGCCCTCCATGTCTTCAGTTGTAAGCATGCTTGAAGGAAAAACAAATGTTCAAGAAGTCGTGGCAGAATCAACTGAGGTATTGGATGATAAGAAATATAAGGTGATGCAACAATACTACAAATATAGAGGAGAAAATAGCACAAGTGAGGCTGGAAGCCGAAGCATCGCAACAGATGAATCAAATACCTTTATATATGATACAGATTCTTCGTACTGGGAACCAAGAAATTAGGAAAACTATAGAACTTGCATTAATTGTGAGTTATGACACATGTTTCTCTTAATTATGTAACATTCTTTTGGAGGGAAAGGGTGTTAAATTGCACATGGGTATTGAAATTTGAACCTGTGACCACAAGTTACACTTTTTTTTTCTTTTTTCAAGTAGTTTAGTGGCTAGAGCTCACACATTTTAATGAGTAAAAGTGGGGTGTCTGGGATTCGAACATAGGCCCCTGCATATAATATGCAATATCCCTACCAACTGAGTTAAGCTTACGGGGATACCACAAGTTACACTTTAGTTGTGCCAATTTCGTAAATAATGAAGTTAAGTATTATTTATTTATTGTTGTGCCATTTTTCGTAAATAATGAAGTTAAGTATTATTTATTTATTGTATAATCTGTCTGATTGAAACCTCTGATGGTTGGTGGTCTGACCTCTTCGATTCTTTGATGTTTCGGATTTGTTGATTTCAAGGCGTCATGTTTGCCTAGAGGTGTCAAATGGGCTGCCCCACCCCGATCACGCCCGATAGACCTGGCTTTGTAAATGGGCCAACCTGGCCCATTTATAATTGGACCGCATATTCTTGAGTCCGGCCCAACCTGTGAGGGGCATGGGCCAACCCGACCCGTGTTAGTTTTCTTTTTTTTTTTCAATTGATTCACTCTTTTTATGTCCGTGAGGGTGACTATTTGTTAGGATAAATTAGGGTTGATCAACTTGGTCTCATTTGTCAAGTTGTATTCCTCGTTTGGGTTGTACCTGAGTCAGGTCTAATGCCCCCAAGTCTATGTATCTCTTTCTTTTTATTTAATATTCAAATTATTGTTCTCGTACGACAAATGTTCTACACAATTTCTAGGACAATGTGTACGATAATTATAGAAGAATAACAAACAAACAGAAATAAAGTAAATTGTGATAAAGAAAAACACAAGAGATTTGGTAACCCAGTTTGGTGCAACGTCACCTACATCTGGGGGCATCCACCTAAGAAAGGAAATTCATTCTCAATAGCATTAGTTCCTGGTCTTATGTGAACAAACTTTCTTCACTGCCTCTTCACCCAATACTAATTGTGTATTTCTATCTAGGAATCCCCCTAAATATGAGAAACCCCTCTCACTTTATCTCAACCATTATAGCCCGTGATTGACTTAATCACGGTTGCAATAAATGGGAGAACAACTCCAATACACAAACCAACACTTGCAAGATGCACTCGAGTGGTATACAATACACAAAATACAACATAACTTAAACAAACCATCTCAATGTTTTGATGATCAATGACGACGCATAGAGTGGTATACAAAATAAAACAATACGACTCAAAACATTGTTCTAGAATGTTCTACATGAGCTTTTTCTTCAATTGGCTAATCAATTCAGCTATCCTTAATTATATTTTCAGCAACAATCTTCTAGAAGTACAAAATATATTTGTCCCAAATCTATTTTGAAAATAACTTCAAGCACACGACAACTTAAACCGACAAATGAATATTTGGAGCACAAGTAATATGACAAAAGCTTCTGGAACATATGTAACACCCTAAACCCTTAAAGCGACAAATCACGTAAATAATACAATCATACAAAGAATTTAGATATTACATCTTCAATAAGTCCAAACATGCATAATTAATTTTTCAAAACCCAAAGCGGAATAATATCACGTCACCTCATCAACGGATAATAAAATCTTCAAAATAGCCATGTCACATATATCATAATACATCACCAAATATAAATCTCAAATCTCAACATAATAAGTGACAAATTTCATAAAGACATGATAAATAAACGACGAAATGCCGACACCCTAATCAGAGCCCTAAACTAAGACTCCAAAGGAAAGAGATGAGGTAGCTTCAAAGCTAGTCCTCAAGCATACTCACACAAGCAAAGGCAAAGAAACTAATCCTGCAAGTTGTCTACCCATTCATACAAATAGGCAGGTGGTCAACCAAACGACCACTGGGGGTTAGATAACATTCCACAAATAAAGTATAATAAAATGAAAGTAAAATGACATATATATTTATCGAAAGGTTAATAAACACTTAATTAAATCATTCACAATGAATTCCACATCATTATAAAACATCAAGAATACAAGCACAATGCTACAACAAGCACAATTTCACATCTTCACATATTCACCAAATTTCACTAAGTACATGAATCACCAAGTTTCACCAAGCACATAGTCAAGTATGACACTTTTCGCCATTAATCAAATGTATGTGATGCGCTTTAGACATGACTCTATATGCATGTGGTACCAATTGTCGTCACTTGCTATAACTGTATCATAATCGTCGTAACTGAATACAAAGTATTCTAATCATCGTCACTGGATACAAAGTATCCTAATCGTCGTCACTAGATATAAATATCCTACTCAACAACTTATGAATGCATGAACATATGACTCAATAATGCATACATTCACCCAACAAATCGTCATCATTAACATCGTCACTTTTCATACATGCGTTCGTCATCAATAACATCGTCACTTTGCATATAAGAATTCATCATCATTAATAACTCATCATCATTAAAATCATCATCAACAATTATCACCTTAGGGAACAACAATGTTTAAAAATCACATTTTGCATAAAAGACGGACAACTAACCACATCATGACATTCATCATATTTAATACCCAATTAGGGTTGGGTGATAACACGTAAAATACACTACTATTTTAACTCGACTTATACATGTTTTGATCTCGGTTTTATAGATTTTTGCAATGTTATGCTGGTATTGTGTGTCTATTTCAGGTATCTGTTGATTAAAGGTCCATGCGCGTCAAAATGATGAAAAATCGGTGAAAAAAGGAAGAAAGCTCACAGTCACCAGAAAGTCAACATTTTAGATGAGAAAGTCAACGCCAGGCATGACGGCCGTCACGACCCATGACCGGCAGACTGTCACAACCCATGACCGGCAGACTGTCACCCCATGTGACGCCCGTCATGGTGTTGAGTTGAAAAAGTCTCCCCACGTTCAGTAGCAGTTTTCCCATTTTCCTGCATTTGCTCCACTACAAGGGACACGACCAGAGGCACCTCAGTTGGAGTTTTTGGCCTATAAATAGACCTGAAACAATCAGTATAGACACGAAACTTTTTAGAGAGAAAACCAGTGATTTAGAAACCGTTTAAGTGTTCATTGTTGTTTAAGTTTTCAATACTTTGTTCTCTTGCAATTTTCGATTCAGTCGTATAAATCCATATTTATTTCAATTACTATCTCCATATAATTTAATTTACTATTCACCCAAATTCCAATCCTTGTTACTTAC
>Ga0228711_1012554_pt1 | contig 10328 bp, 2 predicted proteins | sample MedpolnodulmetaG_2_FD_177996 | JGI IMG/M metagenome (GOLD analysis project Ga0228711, IMG submission 177996) | Root nodule microbial communities from Medicago polymorpha collected in Santa Monica, California, United States - brown nodules | ecosystem: Host-associated > Plants > Roots > Nodule...
TAAATATATATATATATATATATATATATATATATATATATATATCCATGTTTTTCTACTGAAGTCATCAGTGAAAGTTATGAAGTATCTACTACCAGAGTTGGAACTACGTGTGATAGGGCCACAAAGATCAGAATGAATCAAATCAAGCTTTTCTAAAGCTCTCCATTGTGCTTTCTTAGGAATAGTTTCCTATGTTGCTTCCCCAACAAGCAATGTTTGCATTTTGCTTCAATCTCCTGCAATACAGGTAAATCCCTCACCATTTCCTTCTTAATCATAATTTTCAAACCCTTCCAACTAAGATGTCCATATCTTTGATGCCATATCTTAGCATCTTCACACTTTTCAATTTTTAAACATTCAAGAACAATGACTAGTGCAGAGATGATGAACATTCTATTGGTGCTCATCTGTGTTGACATTATCAGACCCCTCTCCTCATGATATACTTTGCAAGTATCTTTCTTAAAAACAATTGTTAGATTCTTCTGCGGAAGTTGTCCAATACTAAGCAAATTGTTTCTAAGTCCAGGAAGATAATACACATTTGTTATGACTTGAATCATGCCACCAATAAGAAATTTCAAGTTTCCTCTTCCCATTACAGGCATTCTAGAATCATCACCTAACTTCACTGATTCTCTAAACTCACTATCAAATTCAAATAGCCAATCCTTTGTTCCTATCATATGATTTGAACAGCCAGAATCAAGAAACCATACCTCATCTTTGGCATTTCTGTTCAAGCAAGATTGAGCCATAAGAAGTAATTCACCATCTTCAAACTCAGCAAAGTTAGCATTTTCTTCCCATAGAGAACACTCATTATGATAGTGTCCCAGCTTGTGACACTTGAAACACTCAACACTTCCTTTGTTGATTCTTCCTCTACCCCTTCCTCTAGCACCTGAACGTCCTCTTCCTCTACCATACCCCACAGAACCTCTTCCACCATTGGAAAACTTCAAAGCTTGTTCAGCATCAAAGTCTTGATTTTGAGATTTCATGCGTTGTTCTTGAACAAGTAAACTACTCTGAAGCTCATCAATTGATAGTGTAGTGACATCGTTTGATTCTTCAATGGAACACACCACATAATTGAACTTACTTGTTAAAGATCTCAGAATCTTTTCAACGACCAGCGTTTGATCCATCTTCTCAGCATTTGTTGTCATCTTATTTGCAATAGAGAGAGTTCTTGTGAAGTAATCATCTATAGTTTCACCTTCTTTCATTGCAAGAATCTCAAATTCCTTGCGTAAAGCTTGCAATTGAGCACGTTTCACCTTGGTAGAACCTTGATACTTTCTACGCATGGCATCCAAAATATCCTTAGCTGAATCATTAACCAGAATGGTTTCCATGATTGTTCTATCAATGGATTGAAAAAGATAGTTTTTAACCTTAAGATCAAGAAGTTTACTATCCTTTGCAGCTTTTTCTTGTTCTGGTGTTGGATTCTCAAGAGCAATTGTAACCCCAGTTTCCACTAAATCCCAAAACTCTTTGGAACGAGAAGATTTTCCATAAGCATGGACCAATGATCATAGAATCCATCAAACTCTGGAATAGAAGGTTGTGCGAAATTTGCAGAATCCGCCATGGATGAAAGCTTAGAAAGGAGGAAGATGAAGAAAGAGGAATATGCATAACAAACTGTAACAAACTTTTCCTGCCAAAAAGTTGCGCTTTGTGATTTGTTCTACAAGCCCTTAACCCAAGCTCTAGATACCAATTGCAAAGAGAAAAGTGTTTTTCATTATTCAAGTTGCCAAAAACAAGTAATAGTCACCTATTTATAGTAAAGGTAACAAAACAACTAAGCTAGCTTGCACTACAAGCAACTGTGCAAAGACTAACCCTAATATCACTAAACATGATTAAACTTGCATATTATCAAACTACTTAACCCTGACACTGATTTACATATAGTTATAGATAGATTTGAAAAATATAGAAATTTGCTTGGGTAGAAAGGGAAAAATAGTAAGTGAAATAGTTTCAATGAAGGATAAAATTGAAAGAGAAAATTCTACGTCAAAACCAAATCCTCTTTAGGTATACTTTAGATAAAATTGGAATGTTTTACTTGCCTCATCAAAGGACTGAAGATCTCTTAAACACAACTCATTTCTGGAATCTACATCAATATACTCTCCTTTACAATTTCTCTGCAGTGACTGCAAAGATATAATGGTAGACCATCAAGCATAATAGCATCACTCTTTAAATTCAAGTTCAAACACATCATCATTGTAATCAACAGGAAAATACAATGTTCATAAGCTTTAACAACAACAACAATATATAATACCGCATAGAGTTCATCAGAGATGAGTCCCATTCCATGAGCATACTGGATTTGATAGTTATCTTCTTCGAATGTTGTCAAGGGGTTCCCTAGCAGATATCCCTGAAAATGTTAAAACTTGTTTAGGCTTCATAATGCATATATCAAGATCTATGGTATTTTAGAAATTCCTATTTAAATTAATTTTTCGTCGGTAGTAGAAGCAACAAATAGAGATTGTGGTTGGAAACCTGGAGATTTATCAATGGTTGGAGACCTTTTTCATTTCCTGTTAATCAAAGAAATGGAAAAATATCAATAGTTTTTTTTCTTCTTCTTAACCGTCCGGTTCATAGGGGACGGGGATCCTGGTAATCCAGACAGTCCCTTTAGTATGCTAAACGTTTTGCACTGCTTATTGTCAAAAGAGAATGTGAATAATCAATTTATTCGAACGAGGATGATAAATCAAAATGATTAAGAAAATTTCTGGCCTCATGATCATTATAATCATAAAGAAATTTACCATTAGTTAATGACTAATCCATCTTAAAAATTTTACTTTTTAGGATTTCTAACCATTTGAAATTTCTTGAAGAACGGCTGGGACAGGAATGCCTGAGTATGAATCAGCTCCAATGTAGAATTCATTTGAAAGAAATTCAGGGTGATCAGTCAGCCACTGTACAAATACAGATAATTGTCAAAATATCATTCGCTTTGAGTCATAGTTAGGATATGATTCTCCTAAAGTAAATATTATACAAACAGAAATAGAAAATTGTGACAATGAATATGGCAACAGTAACATGATCGGCTATTCTCAAAAGAAGATCTGTCGGCCTCCATCACGAAAATAATTAAATATGAAAATGTGAAAGAAACTCTATCTTGCACGTCAGTGCCCGTCTTCACCTGGTTAGCATAATGAACATACCTTCCTAAGAAATTGATGAGTATGGTGAACTAGTTTCCAGTCACTCCGGTGATCCGTGACATTTTTTGCATATGAGAAACCAGTTCCAAGTGGCAAATCTACAAAAATAATGCTGCATAGCTGACCAAAACATCATTAACATTATTACCAGAAATCACCTTCCAATAACAAAATCATGCAGAAAAAAAACATATATAAAAAAGTATGAATAATTATACTTGTACAGTCATCTCAACAAAAACTATATGAATATTACCACCACATGACATGACTGATATATATAAATCGTAGTTCTTATTAGTACAAATTTTGAATTAACTTAAGTAAACGAAATCAGTGTTGAACTATTAATGTGCTATAAACACCTTTGTCCATGACTCTGGCCTTGAGACCAAACTGGGCATGCTCCCATCGTACTCCTTGATTTCAAATGCAATTGGACCTATTAACATCCAATTGAAGATTTGCTTCATAACATGTTAAAATTTCAATAGTGATCTTGGCACAATATTTTAAAAAACTATCTATAGGAATATTGGCTATGAAAGAAACACTTGCTAATGCAATTTATAGACCGAGTGCACAGATGGCCAAATTATCAGCAGAAACAAATGTGAATCCTATGTACAACATGTAAGTATCTAAAGAAAAAGAGTATGATAGATGGAAACAATTGAATGACTTAAGAGTTTAAGCAATTCTATACAAATGATAAGATAGTCCACGTAGGTAGCTCGGTTGATGAACTAAGAGACGTTAAAGGGGGTCTCGGGTTCAATCCCCAGAGACTAACATTTTTCCCTCCCCTCTAACAATATACTAACAACTTGTTGCCTTAAATTTCATAGTTTTTTTTTAAACTCGGTTTCTGGCCCAAGAGCCGACTAATCCGAGGTCCAATCCCACCGTCTAGCTGTGGGGGCCCCATTTAAAGTCAGAATGTAACTCTGCATGGACTTAGTCCACCGAAATTGGCACCAGGGAAAATTGAACCTGAGACCTTGAGAGGAACACACTCCAAAATCACAAGCTAACCACTAGACCAACCCAAATGGGTTTAAATTTCATAGTATGAATTGTTTTGTAAAAAATATCCCTAACTATTTATTGTCAAGCGAAAAAAGGTTAAATGACATCATAAATAGATAAACATAGTATAGGTAAAAGACAAATAACTATGAAAAGTAGCAGTTTATTAGTTTTCTTGGTATGAAAAGCAACTGAGATAATAACAAATTTTACTAACTTACAAACTAAACCTCTTTAATAGTAAGAGAATTAGCATATCATACTAAGGGCCCGTTTGGATTAACTTATTTTAGAGTTTATATAAAACAGCTTATACAAATAAATAAGTTTTTAAGGTAGTTTATGAAAAACCCGTTTATAAGATACAATTTTCGTTAGTGAGAGTTTATAAATTAAAATAAAAGCTTATTTATTTACATAAGCTATTTTTCATAAGCTCAAAATAAGCTCAAACCAAACGGGGCCTAAGTGCTTCTTTGGATTACAATGTTTTGTATTTCTTAGAACTTGGGTTGAGTCTAACTCAAATCCTACAAAATCAGTTTATTGAGTGAAAAAATATCTCTCACTTGTAAATTCATTACCACAATGTGTCTCATCTGACCACTCGCCTTCGATGATGATGGAGGAGGGTGGACCAACAAATCTTGGATAGAATATAATACAATCTTAAAATTTAAATTGTATCTAATTCAACTTATAAGACCATTTACAATGGCAAAAAAACTCAACACCCACTTTTTCAATTCTCAACACTCCACATCATTTTCTCTCTCTTCCACCTACACTCATTCAACTTTTACCATCTCCAATGGTTTTTCATTCAACACTCTACCCCATCATTTTTTATTTCGTATTCTTATTTAATTTTATATTTTTGTTTTTATGATTACATAAAATTACAATTATCGATTATAATTAAATTAAAATAATAATCACTTAACAATTTTTTTTTTGTTTTTTGTAAAATGGGTAATTAGAAGAATTCTGGGTGTTGAAATGATTATTATTGGGATCCATTTCACTAAAAAGAAGATTAAAACTTCAAAAGAAAAGCTAATAGAAAGATAATAATCTATACTATATATAAAGAAAACTACCCATTTCAGCACACTTTTGGGTTGAACTTTTCTTTTCAAAAATATCCTTAATTTTTAATTTTAATTTTAAATACAAATAATATATGTAACAAATAGATAAAAATAAATTTTAATTTAAGGAGAAAACTTACGCACAATTTCTTATGAACTGTTCTTACTGTTAGCCAATTATAAAATAACACATGGATTACTAATCCATGTCATTAATCGTCTTCGTTAACCCTCTTTTACCTCCGTTAATCATAGATCAAACTTACAAAAAACTAGCACAAAACAAAAACTCATGTTACTTTTTCATCAACCAATTTTATGTTATACATCTGTGTTGTTCCCCTCAATACAACCGACAAAGATTGCCATGTATTTTCATATCCCTTCCACAAAAAACAGTATTTCCATATTATTTTATTACTTCCACAAAAAACAGGTGTATTTTCATATTATTTTATTATTTTATTAAGTTACTCTTCCTTAACCTTTGATCAATTGTAACAAATGTGAGCAAAAAATAATGGTAAAGATTGGACTTTAAATCCTTTAAAAAAAATTAGTAACAAACGTGACCAAAAAATAATGTTATATATTGGACTTTAAATCCTCTAAAAAAAATATTAGTAACAAAAGTGAGCAAAAAAAATTGTTAAAGATTGGACTTTAAATCATCTAAAAAAAAAGATTAGTAACAAACGTGAGGAAAAAATCATGTTAAAGATTGAACTTTAAATCCTCTAAAAAAAAATTAGTAACAAACGTAAGCAAATAATAATAATGTTAAATATTGGACTTTAAATACTCTAAAAAAATATTAGTAACAAAGGTAAGTAAAAAATAATGTTAAATATCCTTATTTATTAATTTTATTAGGTCTGCAGTAACTTAACCTAATAATTTCTCTCTAAAACGCTGCATTAGGTTATGAGCAATTTAACCTAACGAATTCCATCTAAAATGCAGCGCACCAATTTAACCTAACAAATTCTCTCTAAAATGCATCAATCCATAATATTTCTCCTCTCACTGATAAGCTTTTCATTCCTATCATGTTGTGTCATCGTTTGTATATATCTATATATCTATTGTTTCTATAGACTTTTTTTTTGACAAGTTATTGTACACTTATTTAATACGTTTACAAACAGAATACCCTAATTTCCATGCAAACTCGGCTACCCTAATTTTCATGCAAACTCGGCTACCCTAATTTCTATATGGAGTCTCAATACTTAAAAAATGTTTATTTTATTCAATGTGAATTAATAATGTTACTAAATCCAATTAAGTTCTAGTTTTATTAGGTTTACAGCAACTTAACCTAATAATTTCTCTTTAAAATGTTGCATTAGGTTAGCAGCAATTTAACCTTACAAATTTCATCTAAAATGCAGCGTACGAATTTAACCTAACCAATTCCCTCTAAAATGCAACAATCCCTAATATTTCTCCTCACTGATGAGCATTTCATTCTTATCATGTTGTGTCATTGTTTGTATATATCTATTGTTTCTGTAGATTTTTTTTATTTATTAATTTTATTAGGTCTGCAGCAACTTAACCTAATAATTTCCCTTTAAAATGTTGCATGTTAGCAACAATTTAACCTAACAAATTCCATCTAAAATGCAGCGCACCAATTTGACCTAACAAATTTCCTCTAAAATGCAGCAATCTCTAATATTTCTCTTCACTGATGAGTTTTTCATTCATATCATGTTGTGTCATCGTTTGTTATATCTATTGTTTTTGTAGACTTTTTATTTATTTATTAGTTTTATTAGGTCTGCAACAACTTAACCTAATAATTTCCTCTAAAATGCAGCGCACCAATTTAACCTACCAAATTTCCTCTAAAATGCAGCAATCCCTAATATTTCTCCTCACTGATGAGCTTTTCATTCCTATCATGTTGTGTCATCGTTTGTATATATCTATTGTTTTTGTAGACTTTTTTTTTTGAAAAGTTGTTGTACACTTATTTAATACGTTTACAAACAGAATACCTTAATTTCCATGCAAACTCGGCTACCTTAATTTTCATGCAAACTCGGCTATATATAGCAAACCCTAAACCGTGTTTCTCTCCAAAAAAAAAACCTGCCCCGTTCTTTGGAAGATACTAATGTGACGTCTAACGTCGTTTATGAGGAAGAATTTCGCAATGTGTGATGAAACTACATGCCAATGTACTAAAATTTTCATATTTCTTTTACCGAATTATTGATAGGATTACCGAATTTTCTTTTATAATATTTTCAGAATTTATATATTTTATGAAGTGTTTTATTTTGTCTACTATGGATTATCACATGTTCTTTTTTCACCGTTGCCAATTATATATTGCATTTTATTATTCGTATGTCAATCCCTTAACAAAAACTTGTGCGACGCACGGGTCAACAATCTAGTTGGACTTTAAATCTTCTGAAAAAAAGATTAGTAACAAACATGAGCAAAACATAATGTTAAAGATTGAACTTTAAATCCTCTACAAAAAAGAATAGTAATAAACCTGAGCAAAAAATAATGTTAAATATTGGACTTTAAATCCTCTAAAAAAAGATTAGGACTCAAAATATTTTAGAAAAAGATTTGTTAGTACTATATTAAATTATTAATAAGTAGGGTTCTCAAAGTTAATAGTTCGTTCCCGCATTGTTTAGTTTTTCTCAACCTCTCTCAGTCCTCTGCATTAGAATTAACCTGTAAGTTTTTTTCTTTTTTTTTCATGTTACAACTAATCAAAGTCAATTAATTTTATGGATTATATTTGACTTTGTTGGTTTATAAGTGATTATGAGTCAAATTATTTATGATTAATTTTAAGGATTATTTGACTTTCCTGGTTTATAATTGCTTATACAAACTATGATGGCGTGAATTTTTTTTTATATAAAGTGAACCGTGGTTTTTTTAAATTATTATTAAATAAAGGAAAAGTAAGCAATAACATCCCCTGCCGTTAAGCTCCTTCCACTACCGTTTAAAGGAATAAAAGCATCGCTTTTTTCTTTGTGATTCCAAACGTTCTACACGTATACAATTGATAAATTGCTCTCATGACCTCATCCAATATCCAACAAAATACAATAAAATCAAAGTGTTAAAACCATTTAAACAATTCAAAATTGTAAAACTTTAATCACACTCATGTTACCAACAACTAAAAACAAAAACACTAGAAAGCTTCAAACCACCATCTTTTGTTTTTGGCTATTTTCAAACCACCATCTGAGAGGTCATTAAAAGAGAGGACCGCTAAAAAGTATGGATACGAACACCGACACCAGATACAACACGGATACTGACACATCAATAATGTTAATAATTTGAGAAAATCACATGATTTATGGTAATTATATTTGTGGATGCGGATGCAACACATGTTCAGACACATCTAATATGAGGAGTGTATGTGATCATAGGCGAGGAGTAATATCATAATTCGTAATCACAATATAGAAGAAGAAAAATCAAATAGAAATGGAAATAGAACTGATGGATTAAAGATAAATAAATAGGGTAGAAAGAAACAAATGGCTACACTACCATATGAATAGGAATTCCTAAACTCAATTGCTCAAGGAAGTATCCCACCACATATTTTAAAGGTAAAAAAAAGGTGCACCTTTGATGTTGTTGCGAAACATAGACCCTAGATATGGCCTGTGTAAAGGGACACGATTGTTATGTCGTGGTTTATTTAAGAATATGTTGGATGTGGAAATCCTAAAAAGAAGCAATGATGGAAAAAGAGCATTCTTGCCAGGATTAAATTAAAAACAAATGCGAGTTCAGGACTTCCCTTTGTGCTTAGTAGAAAATAGTTTCCCGTCAGACTAAGTTTTGCTATTACCATAAATAAGTCACAAGAGCAAACCATTCTCAATGTCGGAATCTATCTTCCACGGCATGTTTTTAGCCATGGTCAATTATGTGTAGCTCTATTAAGAGGAGTTTCTCAAAATTCAACAAAAGTTCTCATTAAAGAAGGAAAAATAGAAGGAGAAGATGAAGACTTTACGAAAAATGTAGTTTTTAAAGATATTCTTTTATCGCAATCATATTAATGTTTCTTTTACATAACATGTCATTTTTACATTTATGTTATGATGTTACTAATTACTATTAGAATAAGCAATAAATGTTCATTATTTTATCTTAATTTTATATGCAGGCAAACTAAAATATTTTGAGTTCAAATATAATTTTGTTATATGCCTTGACAATATTTTTTTTTCATAAATCAATCATTTCCATTAATATTTAAAAATTTAAAAATTTTAATCAAAATTATACAAACAAACATAATAAAATAATCACATGCGTTAGCGCAGTAGTCGTGTCCGTCTTTCCGCTAGTATTAAGATAGTGAAAAACTTAATTTTTTTTTCCTTTGCCCAAATCAAATGAACAAAGTCTCTATTTATAGACAAAAAAAAAATTGCAATAAAATAATTGAGTTTAAATTATTAAGATGAGATAAATCCAGACAATCACGATGTGCCACGTGTCAAACATTATCCATCACATATTCTCTCTCCACCCGTTTTGACCAATAAAAACGCGACATGTGGCATTCCGTGTCTGGCAGTTTTCAAGGCTTCAACATGTTGAATGGTTTCATCTCCTCTTTCCTCCACCTCATCTCTCAACCAACTTCAACACTCCATTGCAAGGTCGAAATTCAACACCACCATTGTATGTGGTCTAAAGTCATAGATGTATCCCCCCCGATATAAACTCATTTTACAATAGTAAAGACACACGTGTGTAATATACATAGTCAGATTGTATTATCAACAAACTGTTATAACAAGATTAAAAAATTAATAAATTTGTAATTTGAAAATTACCTATTTGATAGGCAAGGGCAGAAAAAGAAGAACAACCAGGACCACCAGATAACCAAAGCATAAGAGGGTCGTTTTGAGGATTATTTTCTGATTTGACAAAATAATAGAACACTTGCATG
>Ga0228711_1012555_pt1 | contig 10328 bp, 3 predicted proteins | sample MedpolnodulmetaG_2_FD_177996 | JGI IMG/M metagenome (GOLD analysis project Ga0228711, IMG submission 177996) | Root nodule microbial communities from Medicago polymorpha collected in Santa Monica, California, United States - brown nodules | ecosystem: Host-associated > Plants > Roots > Nodule...
CAAGTATCTCCAATCTCAAAATTCTTCCATAAATATGAACCTATTGCCTCTAATACTATGGTGGTAATAATTTACTTTTGCAAAACACGGTTGTCCCGCCATTTTAATATCCAAATAATTTTCATGACATCCTCTATTCATAAACTCCTTTAATTTGGCATATTCTGCAAAACACATCGTGTCATTCTAAATTTGGAGAAACATAAAATGTTAATGGGTCATGCTAAATTGGGCTCTGAAGGCACATGTTAAGAAATTAAAAAATGAATTAACCAATAAATACACAAATTAAAAAGATAAAATTTAAAACTCAAAATTTAGAATACACAATTTTCAAGATTTTATTTCTACTTTTAGTTTATTATCACAAATTAGCATTTCCTAAGTGTTCTAGTATGACTCAAAATTTGATGGATGAAGAATATTGTTACTAAAAATATAAAAGATTTGTTTCAAATATACTTTGTGCTGAAAATATATTTATGGATATTAAATATATTTTTGTACTGTATGAAGAACGATTTGATGCAAATATATTTTAAAAGGGAATATTACATTTTTTATGCAAATATTCTTTCACTGAAGGAGAAAAAAGAAACGTATCTTTAGTGTGATATTCGTTCCAAATTTTTGAGTTATATTTCTCTATAAATATAGAACTTGTATCAGAGTAAACCTTGAGATAGAAGGGGTTGAAAACAAGGGTTTAGAAACAAACAACAAACTAGGGTTTGTATAGAGTTTGCTCTAGGCAACAAACACTAGGGTTGGGGTTGAATCACCTTGGAAAACACTATTAGGATTGAGTCTTTTGGTCACTGATAAGTGCCAGGAAGTAGTTAATTTCATGTTACATTTAAGGCACTTCTGTTACTTGTTTCACAAGTTATCTAGGGAAAAGCCGAGAGAAAAGTGATAATTGCCCTATTACGCTTTATTTATCTTACTCTACCCATTTGTGCAGGAACTGAACTCAAGACACCAAGCAAAGAAGTAAAACAAAGAAAAAGTGCAAAGGTTAGATGGCGAGTAAAAGGCGAGTAGATGGCGAGGAGTTCTAGAGAGCAAAGGTTCAGAGTTCGCCATGGCGAACAAGTCTACACGCGAGGCAAGCTAAGGCGGCCAAATCTCCTCAGAGCTGACGTGGCAGAAACCCACTGGTGAAGGAACCACTACTTGCCATGGCGAGCGTTTCTACTCGCAAGGCGAGTTGAGACAGAACAGGCCATATAAAAGCCCATTTGTTCATTTCAGGATGGGGAGATCATATCATAACAGAGATTATTACTAGGACACTTTAGGGAGAGAAAACAAAGGAAAATCAGAGAGAACCTAAGGAGCAAGGAGCACAGGGATTGAAGGGATTTCCAAGATCATTGAGACATCATGGCTTGCTCATTTCATCTCTTCTTTTCTCCTTGTAAGGTTACCATGACAATGTGTAACTAAACTCTTTTTGTTGGGATTAAATGTAATCAACTCTATTAGTATGTATTCCCTTTGATTATGATGTTGTTGGTCTTAGTTATCTTTTGATGTTGAGGTTGTTCTTGTTTTTCATTTTAATCTTACGGATTTGAATTGTTATTGAAAAATACCTTTTGAATCTATGTTAGAATAATCCTCTATCAAATCTTTTGTTCTAGACATGGAATTTAGGTTTTGATAATCACTTTAACTATTGGAATCCAAAGCTTTTGTATCATTGAATAGTTTGGAAAATCAAATATACAATGATACAATCGACTATTGAATCGTTTAGTAGTTTGGGAAATCGACGACTGAACGACTCAATAGAAATCACGACATCATTTGGACACGAATGATGTTGTTGAGCAATATGTGATAATATCGATTGATAATTAGAATCAGCAACACTAATCCGAGAATATGTATAAGTAGGTTGATGAAGTTTAATCCCAGCATAGTTATTTCCCTGTTAACTCTCATATCTTTTACAATTCCGTAGTATTATAGTTCATGAAACAAAACAATCTTGAAACCCTAACTTTGAACGATATCGATTGTTGAACGGCTTAGAATATCGCACCAATCCCTGTGGAGACGATAGCAAAAATACTTACTTTTGATACTACATCAGTCACGGGAAGAGATTGAGACTTTGGGTAGACTTAGGCGGAAGACTTGTTCTTGTAACCCATTGATATCTCTTTTGTAAAGTTACTCATCATTATAGTGGAACGGAGGGCTGCTCTCTCCCCCATACTAGGTCAGTTTTGGACCGAACTAGGTAAACAAATTTCGTGTGTTCTCTCTTCTTTCTTTTCTCTCTCGCTGTTTTCTACTTTTGGTTTGTGTTTATAACTTCGATACACTTTGTTTTGCTTGCTTGATTATTACTTGCTCCACACATCAAGTATTTTATTGGTGTCATTTTTCATCGAATTCACAACACCAAGGTTAATATATAAATTTTATACAATAAAAAGAAGTTCCTAATTATTTTGAGAATTTAAATAGGTCTTTGTACTAAAAGTATACTCTCAACTAAAAGTATAAATTTTATTATACAATAAAAAGAAGTTCCTAATTAAGATTTAAGTAGGTCTTTGAATTTAAATTGACATGCCCTTATATTACCCCAAAATTTAGCAATGATACACAATTAAGGCCTCTTGCATCTATCTAATCTTTGGTGGCATGATAGTTTTGGTCGGTCAGAGTTGTACCAATAAAAGCATTGAAGGTTTAGATCGTGCCATTACTTTATATTATTCTTATATGATATTATTTATCTTTGTATATCAGTAGAAAAACATGGTCAAAATAAGTTAGGTCAAAATTGCATATTTTCAAATGAGTCGTCTAAGGGAGTATTTACTTTCATAGCTTTTCTAGGAATGATTTTGTATATAGATCTATCAAGTTTAGCAAGTTTTCAAAGCATTATATGGTTTTTTTTTTCTTTTTTCTTTTTGGTCAGGTAGCCTAGTGGCTAGAATTCACCTTATAAGGTGAATAAGTGGGGTGTTCGGGGTTCAAACTCCGACTCCTGCATATAATAATGCATTGTCCTACCAACTGAGCTATGCTCACGGGACATCATTATATGGTTTCTTGTTGATAAGTGTTGCAAGTCCCACCCACTACTTTGCTACTTCATTGGGTGACAGAAATTATAAGAAACTATGTTAATGTGTGTCTCTGGAGGTGGGCAAAGGCTTTAAGAAGTGAAGTGAGGTGAGGTGCTAGGGATTTTAATTTTGTGAACTTTAAGTACTAATAAACAAATGTTTCTTAAAAAAAAAGTACTAATAAACAAATGTGTGAGATCAACAAAAGAAAGCAGGCAGCATGATGGATCAGCCAACCTTTAGGTTTCATTTCATTGAAAGGGAAAAAATTGGGATATGGATTTGTCAAGGTTCTGTGTAAGTGTGTAGAGGTGAGGTGCTGGGAAGTTTACTTTTGAGAACGAAAAAGCAAAGTCACTTTTGTAGCATATATTGTCAACTTCAATTATTTTTTATCCTGGTCAGTAATTTTTGGTGAAAATATCATGTTTTGATAAATATAATAATTATTAAAATTAAAATATTATAATATATTAATTTCATATATATTTATCCTTATACTTTGTTTAATCTCTTTGTTCCCAATTTTATACTCATAATTCCAACTCTCTTCACAAGAACCCTAAAACCCTAAAATATTAAAATCCCGAAAGAAAATTTCACTGGTCCCTTTCTTCATCCAATATAATTTAGCATCATATCATCCCTGAATGTTCAAAAGGTTGTGCAAAACAATGTATATATCTTAGGTTCATGAATATTGTGTTTGTGAAGATTGGTTTCCATTCAAAAAGGTTTGGCGACGTAACTTGTTGTTTGTTTGTCTCTCACTAATGTGTAATATTCTGTGTAATATTGTGTTTGCTTGTTTGCCTCTCACTCGTGTAATTATTTATCCTTCTTCTTCATTCATTTTAGCAACATATTATTTGTCCTTCAATTTTGATTCTCCTTCCTGCTTTGATTTCTCATTCTATTTCAATTTCTACTTATTGTTTCAAATTTCTTATGTTTCAATTCGTACACCATATTCGAATTCATCCATTTCTTCGTCGCACTTATTCCATTACACTCTAGTAAATCATGAAAAATGTGTCCAGAAAAAGAAAATGTTGTTTTTGCAGAATTGGTTCACCATTGACGACAGCTTGAACGAATGAAAACCCTGTGGTTCCCATTATTTTGGGTGTGGTATGTTTAAGGTAGACATTGTTTATGTAATTTGCAACATTACCATCGTTTGTTTATTGAAGGAAATTGATGAGCTAAAGAAGATAACATTTACATCCAACTAAAATGAGGAAGACATGAAAAAGATGAATTCTTAAAAATGTTTTATGAGTGTTCATCAATAATGGAACAAACCAAAAAGATTAATAATTTCACCATGACTAAAATCAAACAATTTTTTTTTAACTACTAGTAAAAAACAATATATTTGCATGTGCTAATAGATTTCCAAGGAATCAAGTTGGGGAAGAACCTAATGTTTAAAACAACCAAAAAAACATTACAAACAATCCATAGAGCAAAGGTTCAAAGGCTGATACGATACAGTTTAGATTCGAATGAAATACAAATGTTTGCAATAATAGAATACAATGCTTATAAATGTTCAATTTAACATCTAGTTATTAGTACCTTGGAGAACAAACAGCTAATGGATTCTTTCCTGCAATTGAAACATCAAACACAAATTTTCGTTCATCAATCAACTTAAGGAGACAAGTATCTCCAATCTCCACTTTGCATTCTTTCATAAATTTTCTCCATCCCTTACTGAATCTGCAGCCACAAATACTCTCATAATAATTGACTTTTACAAACCATGACTTTCTCCCCATTTTTAACTCCACAATATTTTCATGATATCCCCTTTTCATAAACTCCTTTGGTACACTCTGCAAATACAAACAAAAATATCATTTATTTATTTTGTAGTTCTAACATCTCTATCTATATATGTAACTATATTTTATTCAATTAATCCTACCGGGGCTGTGTTCTTCACCAAAACCTTGAATGTGTTATGCTTCATCACATCAGGATCTTCTGTACAATACAGGCATAAACACAAAATGATATCATCTAATCTAATTTTTATAAGACCCAAAAAATTTAGAGATATTTGAATATATTTTTGAGCTAAAAAATTTCAAGTATGAACTTAAACATACAATATATAGTTAGGTTTTAAACTAAAAAAAGAAACTGAATCCTGGATAAGTTAGGCTACCAACTATTAAAAAAAGAGACCCCTTTCTTATAACCTTGTCATGGACAAAAGATTTTAATCAAATATCAAATAAAACAAATTATAACAAACAAAAAAGCAAATAAAAGAGAAAGAAAGAATTAAAACCTAGTAATTTCTTTGGGATTGGTTCGTTTCCAGCACGAGTAATAGTAACAGTGAATGAAAACGGTCTCCGTTGAATCATCTCAAATTTACAAACATTGTCAACTTGCAAATTATACTTTTCCCTGAATATTTTCCAACCACCACCCAAACAAGATTTTTCTTTGGTATCATAATACCTCAAACTCACTTCCACACTCCTTTCTTTACCAACCCTTATTGTTGCAGTTCCATTAAAATATTTCAAGTGTTTTCTTGAAAACTCACATGGTAACCACTGTTTCAAATGATGGTTTATTAGAGATATTAATTAAAGCTAAAATTATTAGATACTTTGTATAACAAACTTACCAAGTAATAGCCATTGGCGTAAGTATGGGACATTGTAACTTCAAAAAAAGGATTCTCATTATTGGCTCTCTCATTAACAGCTTCAGATTGTGCCATTGGGTATTTTTTAGCCTTCTTCACCATGGATACTTTGTTATTACCTGCAAAGTTTAAAGATATATAATCTATTTTGTTTAGGCATTAACTATTTATTATACATTTGATTTAGAGATTATTTTTAAACGATTTTAAGAAAACCAATTTTTTTTTAATGATATCTAATAAAAATCACATATTTTTATAGAAAAAGTATCTAACAATGCTTCTCAATTTAGATGCACTTCAAGACACTTTTTTTTCCTTAGATTTACAAGCTTTCAGACAAAAAAATTACAACAAAGTACAAACCATTGAATAACTCTTAAAAGCAATTATTTCTATAAAAACTAAGGTTTTTTATTTAAAAATAAAATAGAGTAACAGACAAGCCTAAACTCACCTGAGAATTTTCTCTTGCCATTTCTAGTCCTTTGAGCTTGCTTTGGTATTTCAACCTCATCTGAACTCTCATCACCGACTTCAACACTTTCTTCATCATCACCTGATTCATCACTTTCTATACCTTCTTCTGTGTCTTCAGCACCTTCATCAAAGGATTTGATATTTGCATAATTTATTTCTAAAGTATTGGCACCAAATATCTTAACCTTAAAATATGATCCACCAATGAATTTGAAAGTTAAGAGATATCCATATTTCAGAAACTTTGCAAAACTTTCCCAATTTTTTTGAAACCAAATGTCACCATTACTCTCCACCCAAAATATTTCTTGTTGAACACCATTTGGAAATTTAAGGAATATAGGGTTTGATATTCCTTTCCAATATTTCTCCACATATTTCTTTGGAACCCTCTGCAACAAAGAAATTCAGAAATTATACATTCATTTTTAAAACAATGAAACATAAATAATAGGGTTTATATTATAAATAAACAATGAAACATAATATAATTCTTTCTAAGATGCTTACAAGTTTCTTATCTTGCAAGATTATCCTATGAAAATCCGGAACATGTTGAAATGACATGATTCAGAAACTCTGATGATGACCAAATGGTAAACTGATGCTAGTGGTGAGTATTGGGCTAAGGCTTAGAGAAGTGAGGTGAAAGATTTTGAGTGTTAAGTCTGTTTTTCTCTCAGGTCTCAACGTTATAAATCCTGTGAAGTGTGAATGTTATAAAGTTAAAGGGAAATGCCCCCTCCGTTAAGATAAATGATACATTTTCTATATAATTTTTTCTCTCTCACGAGTCACAACTGGTACAAACACACTTGTTTTGGTGTTACTACTTCGGTGTTGGATGAGCTTGGCATTTATGACACAGTAAAAAGTGTTTTAACAGTTGGTACAATTCAGTGAAAATTGGCTGGCTATAATTACTCAAGCTTCATGCTTCTGATCAGATTTACAAGCCATGCATACACTCAAAAACACATTGGTTAGATTACAAGGCCGTGTATCTTTCCCTTTGATCCCTTAATCTGCCATTTGTATATAAGGTACTGTCTGGTCCATCTTTCAATGTAAGCTAGAAATAGAAACAACTTTTAATTTGCCACAAAAGTAGATTTGCTTTGTCCTATTTGTGTATCATCACAATATCTGTCATACTTTAGGCTTGTAAGCATTTTCCTATTATAAATAAAAACTTCATTTTAGGCTTTTGTAGAACTTAATGTCTATATTCTTTTTTTATATAGTTTATGTTGAATTTGCTTTGTCCTATTTGTGTATCATCACAACTGCATTTGTCATACTTTGTTAAGTGTCTATTTCACATGCAGAACACACAATCGCACAGAATCAATCTCACTAGTTATTCTTCAAGTAAGAATGCATGTATCTCAACATTGCATATGCTATGCTAAGAACAAAATACTCACTATTATCACAGTGACATAGCTAAGTTATTTCATCGACAAACTAGAAACTCCTAACTATAATATCCATTGAACCTATTATTTCTTCGGCAATAAAATCCAAATAATTGCTTAATAGTAAATGAAAAGGAACATCAATAACTGAAATGAATCAGTCTCAGTTCTGAAATCTTATTCTGTTCTTTCGTTACACTAAGCAAAAAAGAATTTCTCAAATGACAAACAAACCACTCCTCAACTCCTAATATTAGTATAAATATTGGTTGTGTTTGAAAAGTTATGAACCGATTGATAAGTCCAATTCCAATATCTTGATTTCTAACGACAATGCACCATGATCCGATATATATTGTCAGCTACTACACCATCAATTAATGTTTGTATAAAATTCTTTCTGGTATCATTCCATTTCAGGTATTAACAGAAATCCTGCGAATCGTACCGCAATCTGTTCGACGTACAACAATGTGTTGAACCACTTCAATATTTATAGCAACAGAGAATTCATGTGATGTGAAAAATACTTTTCAGTTTTTGAACACTTCAATCTTTATAGCAACTAAGATAGATTCTAATACCATACTTACAGAAAACAAATCGATCAATAGAGGTTGTGCGATAAGTCAGGTATATGAACACTATCACAGATAATTGTTCAATTATCATAGAATTAGCATAATTATCCCAAAATCCAGTTGAAAAACAGTATCACAGAAACTAAATTGAAGAGTTACAATACAATACTCAATAATCATACATAAATGAGAAAGGAAAAGGAAGAAAAAAAGAATTTCCTTACCGAATTGGCTTGGCTGAACTGCAATCGGAGCAACGATACCGCCATTTCTGTTCGAAGAAGATGAAGACATTTTTGCTTCTTTCTTCTTGTTTCAGTTTTCCTCTTCCGCCGCCGCTGGAATCAGCGTTTTCTTTCACTTCCGATCGATGTCTATCTTCACCATTGCATCTATCTTCAACAAAACAAATTTGGTCTTTGTCTTGAGAAGGTCTTTTTCTATCTAAGTCCCTCTCAAATTAGTTTATGATACTATTAATATTTTAAAATGATCTATCTTGGTTAAAAGTTTCTCAATTAAGGACAATGCATAATATATGCAAGGTCCGGTTTTCGAATCTTGACAATGCGCATTATTGACGTAATATATTTTGATCATATTTTTCTACTAATATACAAAGATAAATAATATCATATAAGATGTTGTTAGATTCGTCTAAATGAATATTTTTAAAATATTAAATTTTCGTAATTTTTTCTAATAGAGAATTAAAGATAAAAAAAATATGCATCGGTACGTGTGATAGAATCAACTATGCCACTTAATATGGGATGGAGGGAGTATGAAGTACACAAGTTTTAAGTCAAAATTATTAATTTAAATTTATTAACATGTGTAAATTTGCACATGATAAAAGTAAAATAAAAAAAAAGCTCTTTTCAATATTATTATTGTATTCGAAGAGACTATTCTCTCAAAATATCACTTTAGATTAAATAGAGAAGATCTTAACTCACCCTACTTGGTCATCAACAAATTCTTAAAGAGGGATGCTATTAACAGCGAACAATTTTATCTCGAATTTGTCCCGAATAAACTCCAATCGCTGGATCTTGTGATTAATGGACAACAAAGGGCTGGTGGAAGTAAACATAAAGGTGTGATTAATTTCTCGTGAGTTTTTTCTCGCGTCAAGTAGCATTAGTCATTCTTAAATAGCAAAACTACCGAACATATTGAACTGAATTTATAGCATGTCCCATGTCCTATTGTACTTATATACCTTTTTTTTATTTTTTATTTTTTATTTCTCAATGTCCTATTATACATATATATTATATACCCTTTCGTAACAAACAAGAGGTAACACCCGCGTAAAATTGTTACCATTCTTCTCATACAACTAATTCTTATAACATTTTCTATACAAAGTGTCACCCGTATATATGGCGCCATCTTCGGTACGAGACTGTCATGGGTCATGTACAATACATGACCACTTTTTTGTTTTTTTGTTTTTACTGCAAAACCAGTTATAGCCATTGGATTAGTTTGAAAGGCAATAGATGGTTGAGATTTCAAGCTCTCTTTACCTACTAAAATGTATGCAATTCAAATTTGAAATTAAATGTAGTAAAGGGTGTTTTGGATATTCTCTTCAAAATCTAAAAATGTTTTTTAGGACCGTTTTTTATTTCCCAGTTTAATTTTTGTAATTTTTTTGTTCGTTTATTTTAGTTTTAATAGAAATTTTTTAAAATGCAATTGAACTTGAAATTAAATGTCGTAAATGATGTTTTGGGAATTCCTTTAAAAATTTAGAAATGTTTTCCAAGACCATTTTTTTTCCAGTTTAATTTTTGGAATTTTTTTGTTCGTTATAAATTTATAATGTTTAAAACATTAAACCATTGTCAAAAAGTTTCTTTTTATTATAATCATTTGAACTTCATTTTGACTCTTATTAACCATATAATACGTTAATATATTTTTTTTTTTGAGCAAACGTTAATGTATTTAAAAAAGAAGAAGTTATATGATGGTAATTTATAAGATATTAAATTGGCATGAATAAAAATTTGTATTATACTAACTTTATGAAATTGATAGTAATAGATTTTTTGGGGTTGACTACAAAACT
>Ga0228711_1012556_pt1 | contig 10328 bp, 4 predicted proteins | sample MedpolnodulmetaG_2_FD_177996 | JGI IMG/M metagenome (GOLD analysis project Ga0228711, IMG submission 177996) | Root nodule microbial communities from Medicago polymorpha collected in Santa Monica, California, United States - brown nodules | ecosystem: Host-associated > Plants > Roots > Nodule...
AAGGAACCCAAAAAGACTTTGAATGGACTTTATGTTTTTTTTTTTGTTGGAGAAGGGTGGGCTATAACTTGAAAATTGTTGTTCCCACTTGTGTTAAGGCTAAAAAAAAACCAGTAAAATACGCAAATACCCCTCGGTAGTTAGTTGCTGCCGGTTCCATCGGCTGTTAACTGTCGATGTGTCCTGAACATATACAAAACCAGAAGCATCAGTTTTCATTTCAATATTTTTTCCAAAACTTTTCCAATTCCTTCAATTCCATTTTGGACGAAATCAAGTGAATCATCTCCATTTTATCACAAGTAGTTTTACTCATTTTTAATCATAATGTTAGTTTGTGTAGGTTTTTTTTGTGTGTAAAATTTAGTAGTTTGCATGTGGTTAGGGTTGATGTTGAAATTGAACTTTTGGTAGATTGCATTTGTAGATTATGATGTTATAGATGAATGTAGTTGTTGTGAATGTTGTTTGAATGGTTTTTAACTACAATGTGGTTTTGAATGGTGTCAAATTAACACAATGTGAATATGTTTGATACTTTGCACACAAAGTGTTTGACAAAATGCCCAAATGAGAATTGCATTGATTATTTAGTTAGTTTATGTAGTTATGGATAATTGTAGTTGCTCGGAATGATGATGTTTAGATTAAGTTGAAGTTCAATGTTGTTTAGATTGTGTTGTGAATGGTGTTTAGATTTTATGCTAATTTTCTTTGTTCAATGATGTTATGATATGGTTAGTTGCGTTGTTTTCTATGCTGATGAGCACTTGGGTCAGGAGGTGATGAGCCTTGAGCAATTGTATGCGGCCTTGTGCCATGTTAGGGAGCAGATAGTACCGGTATTGACCAGGAGGCGAGCCCGAAGGCCGAGGAGGCAGCATGCCGAGCAGGAGCAATAGTAGCAAGACGAGTAGGAGGGAGGGGTTGATGTTTAGGCCTGGTGTTTATGACTTGTTTTTAGTTTTTGTGGCATTTGTTGGTTTCTTGTAAATTTTCATGACATTGGTTTCTTGTATTTTGATGACATATTTCGATGACATTTGTTGGTTTTCATATCATATTTTCAATTTAAATGATGTTGGTAATTCCCGTTTATTTTAATTTTATGATTTGGTATTGAAACAATTTGTTAAAACACGCATAACAAGTTATACATCATCTGTTTCGCCCAATTCAGAAATTCAGGGTGCATCGGCAGTTAATTGTCAAGGAAAAAGGGACCCGACAACAGTTAACTATCGAGGATTTTCAATCCGGCGGCAACTAACTATCGAGGGGTATTTACGTCTTTTACTGGTGTTTTTCACCCTTAACACAAGTGGGAACATCAATTTCCCTATAACTTAACCTTCTTTTACTATTGCCCTTTAATAAGCTTAAAAAAAAAATCTCACCCTAAAATGATCTTAATACCCCCGACAATAGTTAACTGCGGTTTGTTAGGGGTAGCGAATGACAATTAACTTTCGTTGGAGGTACTGAAATAATTACAGAGTGCATGAGATAAATATTTGAAGCTTAAGGGGCAATTTCACCTTCTTTTTTTTTTTACTGCATTTGTCCACATTTTGGTTAAACTTTATATGTTGTCTACAATATATATTCACGTGATTTAATTTTTTTTTTAGAAAATTTATGATTTAAAATAGATTTTGTCTCCACCATTGATTTTTTTTTTATTTTTGAACCATCATAAAAAAAAATATTACCAAACTACCACACTTTTAGAATTAAGTACATTACTACCATCGTTTTTCATGATTGGACAACATTCACATCAATTTTATTGGAACATACATGCGTGAGGAAGAAAAACAATCACACCATTAACTAAGTACCATTTTTATTTATTTATAACTAGGTAAGAAGGTGGAAAATCAGTTACCCGGAGTCTGATTTTTCACCTAGTTATAAATAAATAAAAAGGAATGGTACTTAGTCAATATGGTGTTATTGTTTTCCCTGAACATGTACGATTCCCACAAAATTGATGTGAATGTTGTTCAATCATAAAAAAGAATAGTAGTATTGTATTAAACCCCAAAAGGGTGATAGTTCTGTAATTTTTTATGATGATACGGTTAAAAAAAACACCCTTTTAGGATTAAGTAAGCTTTCTTCGAAAAAAAGAAAAAGCATTAAGTAAGCAACTACCATCATTTTTATGATTGACATCATTCAAACCAATTTTAGAGGAACCAAACATTTTGTTTCCCCAAAATTGATGCTAATGGTGTCCATTCATAAAAAAATGACGGTAGTAGTGTACTTAATTCCAAAAAGATGGTAGTATGGTACTTTTTTATCGTGGAACAGTAATAAAAAAAAGGGAAATGCTAACCAATGCCTCCGGGGCACTGGTTAAGGATATGAAAAAGGAAATTATATAGTAGTTAATGCATTGAAATTGTGTAATTAATTTATAATAAAGTCAAAAACAGTTTCCTTTTATGATAATAATTCCCTTTTATGGTATGCTTAATCAGTACCCCGGAGGCACCGGATAGCAGGACCCATAAAAAAAAACCTAAAATTTACACTGAATTTTACGTTAGGTTTATTTTAAATTAAAAACATTCTTTCATAAATCACTTTATTGCAAAGACAAGTTTTATTGAAATTTATGTTCTTCTAAATCAATATATTCAAACAGATACGCTTCATGGCACAATTGAGAAGACTTTTTTTGATGCAACAATTGAGAAGACTTAATACCTAAAGATAAATTTTAAAATAGGATTAAGTACTTCCACTGCCATGACAAAATATAGTTGCTGCAACCGAAAGTTGAAATTCCAATTGATTTGAACAGATCCCAAAAGGCTGGCTGATGCTAAAGTAGTAGTGTAGTACTACTCTATGACAAATTTCAGAAACAATTCAAAAACTGAACCTATCAACTGTAACCACTATTGGATACCATTGCTAGTTGAAAGTGGAAACTGACAAGTTGCATTGTTTGGAAATTCGGGAAAGTAGACACAGAACAGATAACTCAAATTCGGGAAGCATGATTGTCATGTGTGTTGGTTCAAAGTGTGAGTGGTTGCTCTCACATCGACTATATATGAATGAGTTAAATGTTCAATGTATAAGATATGTGACTCATATATCTAATATCTTAAGAACCCTCCAACAATTTGCAAACGGTATCAGGATGACATTGTGCCTTGATCAGTGATAATCTATTTATATTAACATGCTTTGATAATTAAACAATAGTAGCAACTATTTAGCTCCAACATTTTAGATCGAAAGCATGTTTTGGTGTACGTTGTATGTGTTACATTCAATGACTTTTTTAAAAAAAATATTATTATTAGTATCTACGTATTTCTGTTAGGGCCGTGTCCGATATTTGCACTTGTTGTCTGAATGCTGGTTGATATACTGAAGATCTATAGTTGCTTGTTTGACTTATTTCAATCTGTTTTAAGACTCAATTTGGAACTCTTTCCTTATTTGACATAAATTTTACCTTTACATTTCCAAAACTTTCTCTATTCATGTTTACTATATCAACTTATTCTTGTTGTCTACTTACAAGTTGAGCCTGATTCTAAAAGAAATTCCAAATGCTAGCACTGAAAATTTTGGAAGCAGTCAAAAAATTGTTAGAACATTATTGCAGGCTTGCAGCAATATGTACAATAATTTAATGTTCACAATATTTGTTGCTGTTTTATGACCCGTCATTGTAAAAGCTGCCAAAGAAGTATCACTGCAACACTTTTCTTATATGCAAATGTTTGTGGTTAAATTGTTAGAGGAAGAAAAAATATTAGTAGCAGAAATCGAATAAAAATTGTATTTTAAAGGTTCAAATGAAAAATTGTAGAGGAATATAAGTTATTGTGGACAAAAATAAATACTAGTTTATAGCTATTTTATCAAATTATACACTTGAAAATGATACTCCTAATACATTAGAGATTCATATATGTGTATGCGTATAATCTGATCCACCTTGCTATCAACAAAATATCGTGCTTTCAAAGTATGAAATCTATGTAAAGCTTTGTGTTTGGTCATCTATCAAATAGTATATATTTGATGGAGCATGGTTTATCCAACTAACTTTTGATGCATTTTCGAACCTTCAAGTTCAATTCATATTGACAAATTAACAAGGACCATGGAATGAGTCATTAGCATAGCAACTGCCAAAATATCCTCTGTATCAAAAAGATTTCATCCTCAGATTACAAAGGTGTCTTAATTTGACATGTGCGTAGTTGGGGAAAATTGGAATTTAAGAAACCAACAAATTTTATTTGTTTTTTTACCTTTTGGCAGTACTATATAAGATCTTAATTAATTTCATACACTTAAAATATGATTGCTTCCTCTAAAAAAACAAAATATGATTGCTTAGCTACACAAGATGAATTAAGAATATCCAAAGTTACTAAATTGTTAAAGATTCCAAGAAATTAGATTAACCACGATGAGGCAAAAATAAAGGACTGATAAGTGGAAGTGAGTGAGATCCTGAAAAAAGGTATTGTTTATAAGAAGATCAAGCACTAAAGGCTAGGGTAAACAACTTATTTTATTTGAAATTTCAAGATTGACGATGGAATTTCACAAGTAAATAAACGATATATTGACATAACTTTTGGTCTATCTTATGATGACAAAATCTTCATGAACAAAAATAAGATGGGATTATTTTTTCTTTCTTTTCTTCATTTAATTTTCAGTTGGCAGAAAAAGGAAATCCCCATAAATATGAAGCTCATTTATACATAATTACCCATGTTATGGTAGCTGTAGTACACATTATTTACTAGGTGAGGTGGGGGAGATGGTTTTACATTGTTGGGAGTTGGGGAGTGTCCGGAGCTACGACGGACTAATGATATTAAACCACAAGAGATACGGACACCATATTTCAATCAAAAATCTTAAAACATCATTTATATGTGTCCAGGGGCGGTTTCAAGGCCCGGCTAGCCTAGTTGCCCAGGCTCTGGTCCAAATTTTTTGCAATTTCTTATGTAAATTTCTCTGAATTTCTTATATAAACCCTTATAAATTTGGCAATTTCTTTAGATTTTTTTTATTATTTGCTTGCAATTTCTCATGCAAACCCCTATAAATGTGTTGCAATTTATTTTTACACCGACTGTATAATAATCCTCGCGCCGCCACTGTATGTGACAATTCTCTCGCATTGTATCTAATGTTTAATTCACTTATGATCGATGACCGACCACACACAGTTAAATCCTAATATGTTAATAATATGAGTTTCAACTTTCAACTTTGCCTCACCAATCCTAAAAAAAAAAACTTCACCTCAACTAAAAACAAAAGCATTGTATTCGACTTGTATTACTAATATACACAAACACACACATATATATCCCCGATTTAATTCTAAATTTTTAGACGAAGAACAATTAGATTTACAAAATTAACAAATTTTAAAATAATCTCTGAAATTATTCTAAAAAAAATAATCTCTGAAATCTAAAATATTTTATTATATTAGTCTTTTGGAATTGATTAATTTAATTTTTAGAATTATCTTTAAAAATAATGTGCTCAAAGATTTTTAATTATACCACAGCACTAGGAAGAGTTGGACAGAGTTTTGAGTAGATTAACTAATTTGAGATAACATATAAGAAATTTGAAGTTTGTTTACAACAAACTCAAACAAACGAGTAAGTATTAATCTAACGATTAATTACTAATATTTTTCATTTAAAAATAAAAAATTAGTAGGAGTTGTACAACAGTCCAAACAACCGATTAGTGAAGAAACAATAATTGTAAGGTAGGTGGTATAAGATAAATGGAATGAATATATCTAGAGAAACTATGCACTGTACACAGTTAATTAATATAGCAAACAGAGGCAAGAAAGAGACCGAGAGAACAATGTTTGAGGAGTGCAACAACGATATATCTAGTACTAGTAGTATTTGTAACAAGAACATGTGGATCACACGTATGCCTATCAATGTGGGGACTCATCCAACATAATTTTGAACAGTACAAGTCATCACTGCTTGTTGCTGTTAAAATCATGATGCTGCCATATATTTTTTCTAAGGAAATAAAGTGAAGCATAGAGAGATTCAAGTACTCCATATCACCATCCACTAGATAATAGTAAGTAATGGGATATCATTTTCATTTTGCGTGGGGATAGTTGATAAATTAATTAGAAGAGGTAGGAAAATTATATATTCCAAATTAATCTTTTATGTTAGTTAAACAGGCTGTCTTTAACCTAAATCATTTATGTTGGAATGACATATACTGACTATGTATATAATGTATTACTATTGAACTATCGTTTTTATGTTCAAGTAACTAAATAAGGTGAATATAAAATTTCATATGAGCTTTGAGAGGTGTGGGTGCCAAAACTATTTTTAAATGGATGCATTGATTAAACCGACCACCAAAGAATGGTTAATTATGGTCAAATTTGCGTCCATATCAAACAGAAAGGTTGCAATGGGATTTAGTGGGGAACCCACTATCACAGCCCCATGATGAGGAGGCCAGAAAAATAATCTACTATCTTTCTAAATCAACTTTTCAACTCCCTAAAAAAATTATCAAATTTTCAAGAAAAAATGTTAAGTAGAGCCTAACCAATCATAGGTCTTTATTTAAAATGTTAAATATGTTTTTAGCACTACAAAATCTCGAGCTTTAAGTTTTGGTCCCTCAAAAAAATATTCACTTTTATTTCATATTTACATTTTATAACAACCATTTTGAAGATTAAAAGTATCTATCTGTTATAAATAGTCTTCAAAATAAAGATTATTCTTACAAACAACAATATTACATATGATTAAAATTACCATTAAAATTTTATGGAACTAAACTTGAAAACTCTAGATTTTGTATGGGCTAAAAAAACATAATTAACCCTTGTCAATAAATTATAAATATAGTTTTTCTAAGCATGTTTTGAAAATATATTGTACAATTACATTTAGTTATAGTTACATATTAATTATAGATTGATTTGAGTGATAAGTTAGATAGGCTGTTTAATTTGAATAATGAGAGAAGCTTAAAATATTGGGTGATCGTTGTATCGAGATAAGAGTAATCACATAAGTATTTGGACATTATATTTTCATTCAAAATAGTTAGATATATATATGTCATCTCACCTGTATACAACTTTTTTTTATCTAATATAGGACTCTTAGTCACACTTGATATATATACCACCAATATGGAGTCCTAGAGTTTAAATTTCCTTCATTTAGTATTCATTTATGAGGGAGATAGACACACATGATAGTTTAGTGATTAAGTGGGTCTCATCCGTGGATCAAAGCTATCACATATGTATATCTATCTTATAAATGGAAGAAAGTAAATGAAGCAATGTCAAACTCGGAGTCCTATGGTATTGTGAATTTGAGTCTCCTAATAATCTTGTGAATTTGAGTTTCCTAATAATTCTATTAGGAGACAAACTAAGAAAAATGTTAAATTGTGCCAAAAGAACACGAGATAAGGATCTTAAAATATAAATAAATATTGCATTGAAAAGATAAATTTTTAAATTTTTAATATTATGAATGTACAATTTCTAAGATTAAATTTCTACATTTAATGTCTTATCTTGTGTCTTAGGACACAAGTTATAAGTACACAAGTTAGCAAGACTCTAAAACTAATATGTTACATTTATTGTTCAAAACAATAATTTATTTTTTTTAATAAGCTAAACTGAGATGCAACGTTAACAAAGGTGTTGCATCTCGCACAAAGTGTGCAGAGAGAAACACCCAAAAACAATTACAAAGTCAAGTCACTAGTGTCATTTCAAAAACTTTTACGTCGTGAATAAATCACAATCAGTTTTATATGCGATTTTAGAAGTTGATTAGGACTAAAATTAGACTTTTTTTAATGATAAGACGATTTCAATTGATTGACGATAGAAAATAAAAAATCTTTACACTAAAAAGTATATGAATTAAATCCATAATAGTACTTGATTTAAAATAGTTCTAACGATGTCAAAAAATGTTTGTATTTAGCAAAAGGAGACTAATCTCGCACGCACAATTAAAATTCGATTGAAAGATATGTTTCCATTTGGGATGCTACAGTGTCTCAAAGAGAATCATCTCTTATGTGGAATACCAAAAATGTATCAAAGAATATATATTTTTCTAACTTGTTGGAAGATATAATTTTGGAGACTCTTTAAGAAGCAGAAAAGTGAGTCAGATAGAGGTAGTGGAAGAAAGGGAATGGTGGGGGATAAAAATGTAATAAGATCAACCTAATATATGATCACATTGAACCTGCTTTTATGATAGTCTTAATTTACACCATAAATATACATCTAGGATTCCTTTAGAAAGGCCAGTATCATACAGATAAGAAATTTTTCATGAAAAAGCACAAGTTTTGCTACAACAAGTGATTCTTTTTCTTTACTGTGTCATTTATTCTTTGACAGTGGAATAATTGAAACCTCCTTGTGGAATCTGTCAAAGGTCATTTTCTTGCTAGAATATAACTCAATGACTCAGGTCTCAGTGGATTTTTATTCAAAGTAATAAAAATACAGTACTATGGTTGATGGCTGCATTTCTGGCTTTTTAATAGTGGACAAGGGTTCAATCTACTTCCCTAACAGACAAGTCTAAATTCAAGACTAGACCTGTCAATATAATTGATCATGACATTAATATTTACTTACCATACCATTATTATTACCAATAGTTATTTTCCCTGGCCGGTAATTTAGGTGCACCCATGTGTTACTTTATTGATTGTGTACGTTTGGATTTGGATAATAAATAATTCATAATAGGTAAACGGAAACTAGTAATTAGTTATATTGATATTAGGCACAACCAAACATACAATGATTATGGCATGAATTAATTAATATTCATTATACAAGCTAAAACTATTGTTGGACCAAGCATATGTTTTTCACTCTTTTAAACCAAACAGAAATGTGGTTGAAGACTTGAAGTGGAACGTTCTGAAATGAATCTTGACAACATTATTTGTTGTATTTATTTTTTTTATTATAAAAGTGAAATGTAATGGCTAAAAATTGACCGAGGATCCTGTTTTGGTGGAATAGGGATTGAGCACGTGTCTAGGATCAGATTCTTAAAAGTGCATCAATATACAATCATGTACCATCCGTTTGTACTCTGTACCTAAAATCTTAGAGATGAAGGCCAATATTTGCATTGCACTTTGCATGAGAAATACTACTACTTTATTTTAGAGTTTTTCTATTTTTTCATTTTGGAGTTGTACAATACGTATGAGATTATATACTATTGATGTAGTGCTAATTAGAAGTTGTACCATTGTTCTATAAAAAAAAGTTGTACCATTGTATTTAAAAAGTGATATCATAGGCATAGGTACGAAGTTTCCACCGCCATGGTAGTCCTCCGTTATCACAGGTAGCACCGTTATCAACAGGAAACTTACAAGGCTTTGGACAAGGGTTGGCACAGGAAACTCAATTTTCTGGATTAGCTAATTGACAGTTTTAATCACTCGTTCATTTCCTCAAAATTCTATAGTAATTCTCTCTTCAAAACCCTAATTTCTCTCCCCCATCTTCATACATGTGAAAACAAAGAACCCTTCCATTATTCCTCTTCAACCTTTGATTTGTGAAATCCTTAGAAACTCAAACACATCTTTCATCCATATTTTACATATACTCATTCCTACTAAAAAATTATAACTTTGTTCATCTTCCTTTCATAAAAAAAACACCATGAATCCACCAACCCTTGTCAATTCTTTGGTAAAGAGAATATCTTCAATGACCAAGAACCATTACTCCTCATGCACACTCTTTCCAACAGAGACAACCACCATGCAACCGCTGCCAATAAATCTGTTGAACAATGTTACAAGGAACAAACATGAACAACGTAAGGGTTAATTTGAGAGAAAATAATAGTAATTTAACAAAACAAAACAAAAAGGAAAGTTTGAACGGATAATATTCCAACTAAGGAAAATTTGAACAAGTCTCAATCCTAACATGTCATTTTCTTGAATCTGCAAGAAGTATAAAGATATGCGACCGTCCAATTAAGATTAGACGATTCAGATTTTAAGATTAACTTTATGTTTAATAAATATAATAAAAATTCAATCCTAAAATACAACATCCAATCTTAATCAGACTTTTAAAAGACATGATTTAGTTCCTTAAAAAAAAAAAAGACAGGATTTAGTACTAAAGATGATGAAGATAATAAAATAACATGAAAACAAGTATTAAAGACAAAACCTCATTGCATTCAATGAGCTAGAAACCAATTTTATGTACTAAATTT
>Ga0228711_1012562_pt1 | contig 10323 bp, 8 predicted proteins | sample MedpolnodulmetaG_2_FD_177996 | JGI IMG/M metagenome (GOLD analysis project Ga0228711, IMG submission 177996) | Root nodule microbial communities from Medicago polymorpha collected in Santa Monica, California, United States - brown nodules | ecosystem: Host-associated > Plants > Roots > Nodule...
TTAGTGACGGAAAAAATGAAATTCCTCACAAATTCCTTGGTCGCAAAATTTAGTGACGAAATTAGAGAGGGATTTCACGTTTTCCCTCACTAAATATCCCTCACTAATTTTTGTTTTTTTAGTAGTGAAAGAATATAAAATGGATCTTGTTAACTAGTGTCTCAGGACCACTAACATTTTAAACTAAGTAATTATTCTTTAATAATGTCATGGTTTTCAATTTCAATGCACTTTATTACACAAACTTTCATAAAAAGTTACCATTTAAAGTCTTTAATCAATGACTCAGGACACTAGTTAACAAGATGAGCACTTAAATGTAGGGGTGTTCAAATCCAAACCGATCCAAAATAAAACTACAAACCGATCCAAAAAAATCGAAAACTGCAAAAAACCGAATATTTTTGGATGTGTTTGGATGTTGTTTTGGAAAAACCGCTATGATCGGATCGGATTTTGGATTGCCTTTTCAAAACCGAACCGAACCAAACCGAACCGCAAAAGTAAATTTTTATACTTATTTATTATTTTATTAGTATTATATATTGCATTAATATATTGCTTATTGGTATTTAATCTTATATATTGCATTAATTTAATCTATATTATTACTACTTCATCTATTTCAAATATAATAATCATTTTCATTGTGTAATGTTAACTTTTTTTAATAAATTTGTGTCATATTTTGTATCAAAACTACTATTTTAATGTGTATGAGTAATATTAATATTTATAAAAAAAAAATACATGTTACTTTACTCAAAATAAAATAAAATTACATGTTACATTTTGGATATCCAAAAACCGGTCCAAATTAAACTGCATATATTTGGATCGGATCGGTTCGGATTTTTTTAACATAATCATCCAAACCGAACCGAACCGCACGTGATTTTTATTTTGGATCGGTTGAGTTTTTACCTCAAAACCGATCCAAACTGGACTACGAACACCCCTACTTAAATGAATGTATTATGGAAGAACACTTGATGATGATGATGATTTATACTACTCTCTCCGTTTCAAAATACATGTCCAAGTCAACCATTTCACATATGCCAATGCACAATTTTGACTGTTAATATCTTTAATTATCTAAAGTAAAAAATTATAAAAATTTAATATTTTGAAAATATTTGTCGAGACAAATCAAACAACATCCTACATGCTAATATTTGTATTTATACATTAGTTAAAAGTATGGTCAAAGTAAGTCAAATTAATAGTGCACATTGCAAAAATTGGACGTGTATTTTGAAACGGATGGAGTATATATAAAGAAAATAACCCATTTTGACTCTTTTGGGTTGGTTTTTTCTCTTTTCTAAATTGGACTCAATTTTAAATACAAATAGCACATATAATAAATAGATAAGTGTAAATTCAAATATTAAAAAAAAATATAACAAATTCAATCTTGATTGTCCATGATATATAAATATTTTCCTTAACCTTTATATTCATTAACAAAGATAAGTAACTGATGGGAGTGAATTCAAAATTAAAAAAAAAATGTAACAAACACAATATGAATATATGTCCGGTTTTTTTTATTTATGCTTTAAAAAATGTAACAAACTAGATAGAGTGTATATATATAAAATTTTGGGCTGACTTTTTCAATGTCCCATTGTAACAAACAATTTTTTTTTTTTTTTTTGGAAATTCAAATGTTCTAACTCAAGTTCATGCATCGGATCGGATCAAGTTCATGAAGGAAATTCTTCGCCTACTACAATAGCAACAACAATTGAATTGTAAGTCGAGAGAAATTCTTTACGTACTCTCAAAATCTTAAAGGACCGTCATTGAGAAGAGGAATAAATGAGTCTCTGAAGTGCTGGAATTCAACGTTCAGTATCCTTCGTTGTTGTCTTCTTTGTATCGGAGTTCGAAATTGACTAGACCGAATCAAACTGTATTGGATGCTCAAACCAGGGTTTGTACTGGTCCAACGCAAAGCAAATCGCTTGATGAAGAACAAGCCTTCAAGGTGTTTGATACAATTCTTAGATCAGGAATTCAATTACGTGTTGTTAATTGGTGTGCTTGTTGATTCACGATTCATCTCCAAATTGAATTTTTGTGGACGATTGTGAGTGCTAGCTTCAACGTAACATCATTGGTTTTTGCCCGATTCAATATTCTGCTTCCGATCACAGCCACCATGTTTGATTGGCAGGCTAAGATGTCTTCTCTTGCAATCGCTCCCAAAGTTGCAAGGGTTATTCCGCCGCCTGCACCTTCTGTCTTGCCGGATGTTTCTTTTGCACAGGCTCCCACGGCCTAGACTAAGACCGCCCCCAATGCTAATTTGCTGAAGCCAACAATTCTTGGGGAAACACTTAGTATCAAAATCACACAGGACCTATATGAACGTGGAATGAATTTTTGTAAGACTAACCTACGGGGGCATCTGGTTTTAAACAAAGGAGAGAAGTCCTACTCTACAAAGGAAATTGAATCGAAATTACAGAAGCAATGGAAGACTGCAGGAGCCTGGCGCATGATGTCCCTAGGAAGAGGGTATTACGAATTCTTCTTTGCTTCAGAGATGGATAAGTGTAATGTCTGGGCAGCGGGCACAGTTACCTTAAAACCAGGTGTCCTTAGGCTTTTCGAGTGGTCCAAGGGTTTTAATATGCACACGCAGAGAAACACTCACGCTCAGGTTTGGATTCGTCTGCTAGAACTACCACAGGAGTACTGGATGGAACAGACTCTCCGGGAGATTGCAAGTGCGGTGGGCACTCCTCTTTTGATCGACAATGCAACATCAAAGCGATTGTTTGGACATTATGCAAGGATTCTAGTCGATATGGACTTCTCCCGTAAGATTTTTCATGAAATTGTTGTCGAGAGGGAAGGATATGCTTTCCCGATTGCAGTGGCCTATGAATGGATGCCCGATTTCTGTTCTCACTGTCAGAATATCGGGCATGATGTAACTGTCTGCAGAAGATTGTACCCTATGAAGCACCAATAAAGGAAACATCAGCTGCCAAGGAACAAATAGCACTTGGGAAGAAGCAGATACAAATAACAAAAGCTAAATGGGTTCCAAGGACTGATAACCTTTCAGATATAGGCTCCTCCCTGGCTTTTGGCGCAACACAAACCATTACTCCAAAACCGGTTCTTGTGGAAGAGGAAAGGGAAAGAAATGATGAACTTCAGCATGATATACATGTTTTCGGCCATAAAGAGACAGAAACAGCAACGGCTTCATTGCAAATTGAAACAATTCAGAACCAAGGGGAAGCAATTCCGATCCAAGAAGAAACACATGATGCGCAGGAGGAAGTAGTTCCTGTTAGATCAGAGGCAGTGCCCACGATAATTTTAGGGGAAATGCTAACCGGTGCCCCCGGGGCACTGGTTAAAGATACTAAAAAGGGAAATTATATAGTAATTATTGCATTGAAAACTGTGTAATTAATCCATAAATAAGTCAACAAAGTTTCCTTTTATGGTAATAAATTCTTTTTTTTGTATGCTTAACCAGTGCCCCGGGGGCACCGGTTAGCATGACCCTAATTTCAGTATGCCTCTTGAGAATGTTTTCGATGAGATAATTGAAAATAATATCGAGGGGAATTATATGCCTGTTTTATCTCCCGTAAAAAATACACATCTTGATATCAGTAGCATTGTAGCCCCGGATAATGCTAAGATTGATCCGGTGCTGCAGAAGGACTTAAACTTTATGCAGACTTGGTTGGCAAAGGCAGCAGAGACCGAATCACCATTTATAAAGGTTGTTTCCAAGTCACAGAAAAAAAAAGAATTTACAGACTTTACAGAAAACTTCACTCAGAACCCGCTCTCGACCACCATTCAAATGAATATATTATTGGAACATCTGAGAAATCGACAACAATGATTCTCGGCTTGTGTTTGTTGTTTCATGACACAGTGTGGTTCTGGAGAAATTTGTTGTTTCATGACACGGGATTGTTCACTTTGTTGCCTTCATCTTTGGGGGAAGATTTTGCTAGGGACAGGAATGAGATCCGAACTTTATTTCCTTAATTACTTATGTTCCTAGTTTTCTGTATATATTTCTTTTTCTTTCGAGGGTATTGCCTTAGTCCCCCCTCTTTGTACTTTTTTTCCTTTTTTTAATAAAATTTATGTATTGGAAAGGTGGTAGAGGATGGGGGAATCTGTTGGGTGCCAACCTAGTTGGGATGCTTCAGATTCTCCCGGATACCCAACCTTTCTCTTGGCCTTATCGAAAAAAATAATGATTTTTTTGCGTTATTAAAAAAATAAGAATTTAGATTATTTTTTTATATTATTGGTGTCACTGAAATAGATAAACAAGGTTAATTTAGTTTGTTATAACTTGAAAGCAACAATCATTTATATTTATACTTTTAATCAAAATCAAAATTTCATAGAAAAACACCGTTCATAATTTTTAAACTTTAGCGCAATAAAAAAACGGAAAGATGGGCACTTGAGTGTCCGTCTTTTTGCTAGTAATAGTAATAATAATAATATATTATGGCATAACACTTTAATGAAATGATAATTAGAGTATATAGTTAACAATTTATAAATAATGGGCAATGCTAACCAGTTAAGGAAAAATTAATTTATAGATCACAATTGTTTTACATTAATTAAAGTGAGAAATTAGTCAAGTAATTAAAATTAGTAAATGTTGTATTCAATACACTCTCAATTACACATTTAATAATTTTGTATTTGATATTTTAATTGGCTATGTTTTATCTTTGGAATTGCTAATTTATTTTGGACTGTATAATATCTTGTCTTAGTTTAATTATTTTTACAACTTTTAATTAAAAAAAATAAAGAAAACAATAGACTTTTTTCACGGAAAAAATTTGGATACAACTTTTTGGAAAAATAATCACGGAAAAAAATTCAAGAAATTGAAAGGAAAGGAAAGGAGTTGCGTGTGTGTGTCTATATATATATATATATATATATATGGGAAATAGCTTTGCTTTTGAGAGAGTATTGAATATAGCATTTACTAATTTTAATTACTAGACTAATTTCTCACTTTAATTAATGTAAAATAAGTGTGATTCATCAATTAATTGTTCTTTAACCAATGTCTCCGGAGCACCGGTTAGCAGCACCCATAAATAATTACGATAAGTCGTTAAATGTATGCTCTAATTAATTATCATTTCATTAAGCCTTACACCGATTGGTTTTGCTAGTAGTCATTTCTTGTGTTGATTACGTGAATGAAATTCAATTACGTGAATCATGTTGCCGACAGAAAATAAGTCTTTCGTTCAGGTTGTTTCAAATGCAATTGCAGGGCAGCACGAATCACTTCATGTTCTGGTGATTAAGAGAGATTTTTTATGCGTTAAGATAACTCAACATGTGTATGAGCTTGGTTTGGCTGATTCTCAAGGGAAACTCAACGGACGGTTGGTTCTTAACAATGGTGATAAGTCGAATACATCAAAAGAGTTATCCTTGAAGTTGTAAAAAATATGGAAAACCTTACATCCTAGGCTGAGGGTTTTTCGAGTTTACTTTCGGTTTAATAGAGGACCTTATATTGGTTTGCTCACAAAAAATTTTAATACACACTCTCAAAGACAAACTCATGCCCAGGTTTGGATCAGACTGATGAAATTACCTCAGGAGTATTGACACGATCACACTCTTCTTGAAATTGTTGGTGCAATAGGTAGACCCCTGACTATTGATACTGCTACACAAAAAAGAATGTTTTGGTCATTATGCTCATGTTTTAGTGGATGTTGATTTTTGACGTCGTATATTTCACGAGATCATGGTTGAACAAGAGGGTCTTCCTTTCAAGTTAGAAGTTGTTTATGAATGGCTACCATTATTGTTTACATTGTCAGATGATTGGGCACAATGTTACGGCTTGTCGTTGGCTACACCCTAAGCAGGTTGTTGAAAAAATTGATCACGGTAAAAAACATGTTGTCCCAAAACGTACTACTCATAAATATGTCGAAAAACATAATCCAGATGGGATTGGGTCCTCGAGATCATTTGAAGTACCTCCTATTACTAATGTAGTACCTATTATCTCTCATGCGGAATCTGTCGTCCCTAGTGCAGACCCTGATGTTACAATCATCACGTCTACAAAACCATCATTGCAAAAAAGTATAGAAGGTTAGACTGTATCATATGAACATGTTGCCTCTTAGATAACTCATATTGAGCAGCCTCCAAAGTCAAGCACCGCTTTTCATTTTCCATTATCAAATGTCACCGATAATATTTTCGATACTTCTGCCTTGCTTGGAAAGAATGGTAATGAGCAACATTTTATTTTGGAACCAGTAGCAAATATGGTAATGGTCAAGTCTCCTGGCGTGATCATTCTTGCAGAAGTGGTTATGCCTTTAGAGTATACACAGGTAGTTGCGCATATTGATCTGCAACATCACAAGGAACTTGATCTTGTTAGAGAATATCTTATTCAAAGTAAAGATGTCGACGCCCCCTTTACACCTTATATGACAAAGAAGCAGAAGAAACAACTAAGTAAACTCAATTCCTGCTAGGGCCACTTTTCTTTCCTTTTTTTATTTATTTATTTTTTCCATTTTCTTGTTTTTCTTGGCTTTTTGAAGGTTTTGGTTTGGCCCCCTCTTGTATATATATTTTTCCTTTTTTTAATAATATACTATGAGTATTCCTCAAAAAAAAAATTATACTATGAGTAGGCGGCATAAGATGTGAGTTTGTCTTTCGGACACACATTGACGTCTCACCTATCTCTTTCCCTATCAAAATAATAAGGGTTAATATGTCTTTACCCCCCGTAATTTGGGCGAGTTTTAGTTTACCCCTTGTAAAAACAAAGTTTAGATTCCAACCCTGTAATTTGAAGATTCTTTCAAAATAGACCCTGTAATTTGAATATTCTATCGTTTTAGACCATGAGGCCATTTGACTGTGCAAACATGATGATGTGGCACGTTGAGTCAGTATTTTGGGATGATGTGGGGCGCTGACTATATAATTAATTTTGTTTTTAATTTATATTAATTTTAAAAAAAACTAAAAATTAATTTTACAAATAGAAAAAAATTCAAATTATTTTTTTCAAAATTGAAAAAATCAGGAAAAAAATAAGATCTTTTTTTAAATTTGAAAAATCAGAAACAAATTCAGATTTATTTTCAAAAAAAAATATATGAAATTAAGATTTTGAAAATTAAAATAAAATCGATTTTTTCCAGATTATATAATTTTCAAAATTTATTTCATATTTTAATCTGAATTACAAAAAAAAATATTTAGATTTTAAAAAAAAAACCAGAATTTTTATTTTTGGTAGCAAAAAATTTTAAAAAACTTTTTTATTTCGAAAAAAATCTGAACTTTTTTTTTCTCAATTTTTTTTATATTTTAAAAATTAAATTCCTGAATTTTTTTAATTTCTTTTTAGAAAATTCGGTTTTTCACGATATTTTTATTTTTGAAAATTAATTTTTCAGATTTTTTAAATTATTTTTAATTTTTAAATTAATATAATTTCATTTATATTATTTTTTATTTTAAAAAAATAGGCAAAATGCCACGTGTGCTTTTAAAAAAATTAATTATACAGTCAGTGTGCCACATAAGCAGATATGCACAGTCAGCATTTTGTGCAGTCAGATGACTTCAAGGTCTAAAACGGAAGAACTTTAAATTACAGGGTTGGAATCTAAACTTTTTTTACAGGGGGTAAAACGGAACTTGTCCAAATTACAGGGGGTAAAGACATATTAACCCAAAAAATAAATAATAAAATTGAATTTCATATCCATGCTATAATTGCAAATTTTCAATTTCAAAACAAATAAAAATTTATTATTTACATTAAAAAAAAATTTATGGTGTGGAACATTTCTTGGTTAGGATAGGTTTTACATACTTTTCGGTCAAACTCTAGATTACTGGGATATATTTTCCCTATGAACAAGAGGGTTAACACAAAAAAAAAGTTATGCCGTATTTGGTTCATATATACATCGAATAATTATGTAAATATAGAAACAAATATTTTCTTTTGAGAAAGGAAACCAATTTGTACATGTTTTGATAAAAAAAAATATTCCTGTGATTACAATTTCGTAATCTATATTATCCAAAATTAAAAGAATCAAATCATAATTAATTTTCCTACTACAATATTTATCCAAAATTTAAGGAATAGAATTAGACGATAGCTAAATAAATAATATATAATTTTCAAGATAAAATAACAATTTTATTAACATATATGAAGCATACAATGACATTTTGGAGGGGGGAACCAGTCCTAGTCAATTGAAAAACCTATAATTTGGTAAACCTCCAAAATCGTAACATACCAATGGTGAATAAATACTTATTTGTCTTATACCATATATGACAAAAATAGCAGCAAAAAGAAAATTTGAATGATGTTTAGATAGAAATTAAAATATAGATTATGTAACTATATTTGAAAATTATGCTAAAAAAAAAGATATGATTTTTTTTAACATTTTCCACTTCAAAACAAATCAAGTACCTCAAATAAAATGCAAATATATATTTTCTAACAACATTAATGCATTTTTTATAACGATGATCAGATCGGTATATATATACTATATATAAAGAAAATAGGGGGTTTCAGAGAGATTTTGGGCTGAATTTTCTATTATTTCAATTATACCCTTAAATAATTTTTTTAATAATATTATATTATTGGTGTTATTAAAAAAAATATAAAAAATTTGTTATATTTGTTATATTATTGTTTTATTTTACTAAATTTGTTATATTATTGTTGTCATTGAATTTCTTTTAAAAGACATTGAAAAATATTAACATGGTCCGTTGAGATTGTTACATATGAAAGTCACAAATATCTATACTTATAATTTTTTATCTATGTCCAAAAATTTATATAAAATATCGTATGTAATTTACACGCAAATATTTTCTAAAATATTGTTGATAATGTACAAGCATCAGCGGATACTTTTTATACATATTGGATATTTTTTATACAAAGAATGTAATCGGATATTGATTCTTTTTTATTTAGGATATTGCTTCTTACTAAATTCTTATGTTTGGCAAAATACCTAAAAGATTAAAAGTAATTTTTTCTTTAGCCAATCACAAATGTGATTTTTTTTTCTAGGAAAATATTGATTTGGTGAAGCCGTGATTTAAAATTTCCTTCCTAGGAAGAATAATATATTTTTTTAATTCTTAGTAATTATGCTCTTTTCCTCCATTTGGTACTCTAAAATAGTCTATAAATTGTAATCATTTCTGCACTTTTCACTTCACAAATCTATACCATCACATTTTTTCGATATATTATATTAGTATTTTCATATAAAATATGAAGAGTCTATTTACCCTTTTAATGTTTGTCGTTGCTTCACACTGCTTGCATGCCAGAATAACACCTAACGATGATTCTAACTTTAATGTTCTTAAATACGGTGCCACTGGGGATGGCAACACTGATGATTCAGATGTATATATTATTCTTACTTATCATTTCATTGTTTTTTCATGATATTATCTTGCTTATACTTCATATTTATTCTATGATACTATATTTTTTATGTTAATGGATTTTTGAAATCTAACACCAATTTAAACTATTTTGCACCTTACAAAGGCTTTTGTGAAAGCATGGAACGATGTATGTAGTACTACTAAGGGCACTCCAACACTCACCGTACCCAAAGGAAAAACATTCTTGTTGCAACCATTGTCTTTTCAAGGTCCATGCAAATCTGCAACCATTCAAGTTGAGGTACTCTATATTTGAAAGAATTAAAGTTGATCTATTTCAAAATAAGTTGGCACTTAGATTTTAAAAACAAATAGAATAATTTTGTTAAATTATGGTTTTCGTTAGTATAATTTTTAAATCATGATATACAATTTAATTCGTATACATACTACATTTTCACAAATGCTTTCAATCAAATTACACAATGTATGTATTTCCAATAAAAAAATAAATATTGGTAGAGATATTTTAAAAAACTAACCTAAAATAAAAGGCAATATGATTGGATACATGTGCAAAAATAGTTTACGCAGTCCATGCAAAGAAAATAATCTTTACAATTATTATAATCTCTTTATTGAAATATTAAAATTAAAAATTTAATATTTCCCTAAAATTTTATAATGTCATTTCATATGAAAAAAATAAGTCAAAAAATTTATCTTTTTGACAGGAGTGTTTGAGCATCCATAATGGTGGTTGTTTCATCTATTTTATCGAATTTTCTATTTGATATGTAGTTGTGCACATTTTTTAGGATGCTTTTTTTTTTTTTTTTGGCTTGA
>Ga0228711_1012565_pt1 | contig 10322 bp, 10 predicted proteins | sample MedpolnodulmetaG_2_FD_177996 | JGI IMG/M metagenome (GOLD analysis project Ga0228711, IMG submission 177996) | Root nodule microbial communities from Medicago polymorpha collected in Santa Monica, California, United States - brown nodules | ecosystem: Host-associated > Plants > Roots > Nodule...
GAAGCTGTACAGAGGTATGATTGGTTCTCTGTTATACCTCACTGCATCTAGGCCAGATATTTTGTTCAGTGTATGCTTGTGTGCAAGATTCCAATCAGATCCTAGAGAATCTCATTTAACTGCTGTTCAGAGAATCTTCAGGTATCTGAAAGGAACAACAAATCTTGGACTCCTCTATAGGAAACCCTTAGATTATAACTTGGTTGGATTCTGTGATGCTGATTTTGCTGGTGATAGGATTGAAAGAAAATCAACCAGTGGAAATTTATCAATTCCTTGGTGAGAATCTGATATCCTGGGCTAGCAAAAGACAAGCAACTATTGTTATGTCTACAACATAAGCAGAATACATCTCAGCTGCAAGTCGGTGTACACAACTACTGTGAATGAAACATCAATTGGAAGACTGTCAGGTAAATGCTAACAGATTTCCCATTTATTGTGATAATACTGCTGCTATTTGTTTGTCAAAGAATCCAATTTTACATTCAAGAGTCAAGCATATTGAAATCAAATACCAGTTTATCAGAGATTATGTTCAAAAAGGAATTTTAGATATACAATTCATTGATATTGAACATCAATGGGCTGATATATTTTCTAAGCCCTTAACTGTGGAAAGATTTGATTTTATAAAGAAAAATTTGAACATGCACTTTATGTTTGATTAAATCTACTTGCTCCTAAATAGGAATTTAGGTCCTGAAGTCGTTTAGAAGCTACAGTCCATCAGAAGCTCTTTCGTGAGGTTCTAAGGAAAATGTGCTTTTGAAGATGACATCAGCATCTGAATTCCAGAAGCTGGACTTTGTGCTCCTGAATAGTAGAGTTAGTGGAATCGCTGGAAGTTTCTTTCAGTAACACATGTCCCACTAACTAAGCAGTTACTCTGAGATCTTCTGACGTGGCTTAATTGTATTGGTGTATAACGTAAAAGGGCAATGATGAATTTATGTTTTGAATGTACTATCTCGCGCCCCCTAGGTCATTAATGTTGTGTTTGTTTGTCCCCTTGTCTGAATTGCAAACATTTTACTCAAAACACTTAGACAAAACACACACTACTCACTTCACTACCTACACTTGAAATTTTCTTTGTGTATCTGTGCGAATTCATCTCTTTCAAAAAAAAAACCCTAAGAACCCTAAAACTTCACTCATCATCAATGGCGTCCTCAAGTTCATTTCAAGAATCAAACATGCAAGAAGCAGTTCCATCTACTCAAGAAGCTCCTGCTTACCAAATCAGGGGAAGAACCATGTCTCTTGAAGAATGAGAACTTAATGTACAAGTTGAAAGCCCTGTTGATTTTATCTCATTGGCTCATCATGGATGTGAGCTCAGAGACATCTATCATGCTCAAGATCTTGATGACTACTTTGGAGTGCTGAATGGTCCAACGTATATGAACCTAGTAAGACATTTCTGGGTTAGAGCGTAAGTATACGATAGGAAAGCGGCTCAGTTGGAGATGGATGAGAAGGTACTCATTGATCCTAGTCTACAAGGCAAGACTAGAGAAGAAATGGGTTTGGAACCCTTCAGATGCATAGAAATCAGGTCAAGCATCATGGGGATTCCGATGTTTATTTCAGAAGCTGTTATCTCTTGGGTAATCAGAAGAGTTTCTGAAGGAAGATTTACCAGTGGCCTGGACAACAGCAAGACAAGTCCTTAGAACGACGTTGTCAACAAAACCATGTTCAACAGTACAAGAAAAGGATAGTACAGTGAATTGAGCATGAAAAACAAGATGCTGCTAAAGATTCAAAATGAGAATCTCCTACCAAAAGGTGGTGGTGGAGATCAACCATCTCTTGACCATAGAGTGTTTCTACACTTCCTCTTGACCAAGGAGAAGTCAAATATGCCCAAGTACATCTTCAAGCACATGATTAAAACATTCAGGGAAAGCCAAACCATTAAGAGGTCCTGGATTCCTTATGGAAGGCTTATTTCAGAAATTCTTCATCAAGGAGGAATTCTGAATACACTCAAGGAGGTAAACATCTTTACTGATGCTCAGCTAGGCAGAGTAACTGGAAAACTAATCAATGGTGGTACTATGGAACACATGAAACTGATAAAGAAAGAGGACTACACTGTGCTAAGTATAGATTTGAAGGAGTTTGCAGTTGTATCCAACCTTATGGAAGACTTCCCTCCAATCTGTAAGCAAGATCCTCTGGATGTCAGAGTCCACTTCATCTTGGAATATTTTGAGAAGACTGGTCAAACCATCAAGCTCAATGACATTCCTTACACCATGTATGGTGGTGCCCTTCCCATTGCTAAGAGCAGGAAGTCCAAGAAGAGAGCTATCTCAAAAGCTGAGTACCTTGAAGATGCTCCTGAACTAGCTTCAAAGAAAACCAAGAAGTCTAAGGGTGCTTCACAAGAACAGCTAACTGCTCCTGAAGTGCTCTCTATTCAACAAAAAGCACAAAAGTTAGATGCTTCTGAGGTTGTGGACAAGAGAACCAGAAGCAAGAAACCAGCTGATGCCTCTCAAAGCTCACTTCCTCAGTCATCTATTCCAAAGAAGAAGAGAAAGATGGTTATTAGGAAACTGAGGCAGGCAAGCCTTGCTGAGGAGGATCAAGAAGAAGTTGCAACTTCACTGGTAACAAGAGAAATCTTCAAGAAAAGAGCTGAAGAAGCAGCAGTGAAGAAAGCACTTGAGATTGCTGCTCAAATCGCAGTGCCCTCAGATGTGTTGTTGCAAGAAGCATCTGTTGAAGCTGCTCAAGCTGGGATTGAGCTTACTGAAAACCTCCAACAGCTTGTGGTGTCTGGTGAACTTCTGAAGGACTTTGAGGAGAAAGCTGTTGGATCAGAAGATACCACTTCAAAAACTACTGTTTCAGAAGCTGTTAGAGGTAATCCTGATTCCACACATTCTCCTAAAGTGATTGAAATAGAATCTGGTACATCAACCTCATCCTCAACCTCTACCTCAGACTCATCTGATATAGATGATGTCCCTCTCAACAAACTCTACAAAAACATTTCACCATCCACCAAACAAAAGCAAAAGGCTAGTGATGAACCGTATGAGCCTTTGTACCCTTCTGTCCTTGATAGAATAGGTGCTTTGTCTCAAATGAGAGTGGATCTATGTGAAAAATTACCAGCTGACCATCCTTTTCAACCACCTATAGTTGATTGTCTTCAATCAATCCCTGCTGATGCAGAAGGTGCTGATGAACCAGTTGGGCCAGTAAACACTTCCACATCATCACATCCAAACGAACCACAAATAGTTGAACCCTTAAACTTTGCCCAAACTGAAACTGAAACAACTAAACCATCTGAACCACAACAAGAATCATCTACCAAAATCCCAGAATAATCTGTTTTGGAGAACGTAGTCAGTCACTACTCAGGTGAACTACCTGAAGTTGAGTTTGTACTACAACAAGCCTTTGAGGTAGCTTCTGATGAAGTTGCTTCAGAAAGCCCCCATCAACAAACAACCAACCTAGAAACAGCCTCAACCATTTCCCAAATCATCCCTGACCATATTGAGTCTATGTCATGTACTGAAGAAGTCAGTGAACCATAAGCAACTGACATAGAGATTGAGATGACCAACTCTTTCTCCACTTCTGCTTCTGATGACATTTCAGAGACCAATATCCCCACCATACCTATCATCACCCCAACCATCCCTACAAATAACCAACCTTCACCATCAAACCTAGCCATTCAACCCATTGCTCCTCCAAAACCAACAAAAATTCCTTCTCCACCCATTATGTACCTAGATTCATCACTTCTGGCAGATGTGCGTGAGAACCTCTTTCAGGAACTCAATAGGCTGATTCAATCAAGAAATGATCTTATCCATCAGAATAGCTATGAGAAGTCCTGGAAGAGACTGAAGGAAAGAGTTGATAATGTCTTGAATGCACTTCAGAGGACTTGTATGGATGATCAAGATATTGCTCAACAGAAGCTCAAAGATTGGCTGAAAGGAGTTATCAGCAATCTTCAAGAAGTTAGAGTACTGAGAACTTGGGTGCGGAATCCACCATTTTTAAGACAAAGGAATGAAACTGATTTCATTCCAGCAGGAATTCATCCAAGAGAGCTCAATGTCAACTGGTTGACAAGAATGAATATCAAACCAGTTTCAACTGAATTAGCTGTGCTGCAGCGAAATGTTGAATTGGAAAATGAAAACAGGCAGCTAAAGAAAGAACTTCTTGATCAGAAGCTACTTCTGATAGAGTACAAGTCATCTACAGAAGCCAAGCTAGAAGAAGCTAGAGTCAGAGAAGAGAAGTTGATCAAAAGCAATGAAGATTTCAAGAAAGAAATGAAGCAACAAGCTGAAGAGACCAACAAGATGATGAAACAAATGATGGAAATGTTTCAGAAATAAGCCCAACCTTAGTTGCACACCTTAGCTTGTTTTCTTTTATATTTGTTGTCTTTTTGCTTCTGAACTTTTTTTTTTTTTTGCTTATAAACTGATGCTTCTGAACTTAATGCTTATGATCAATACTAATGCTTCTAACTAACTGTTTGCTTCTAAACTTTATATGTTCACGTAATTTTTTTTAATATCTCACTTTATTTTTTTTTCTCATCTCTTTCTTTTTGTCTTTATATTTTATACTTTTTGTTGATGACAAAAGGGGGAGTAGATGCATAGTATTATAAGCGCTGAGCCCCATTAATTTATTTCTAAACAACTTAAATTAATAGGACCATCTTCTTATCTCTTAATCTTTCTATGTGAGATTATTCTTAGTGATTATTGTGCCTTAAGGATAAATGTAATTAACATGAATAGAACTCAGGGGGAGCTTACAAACCTCACCTTAAAGTACTATTGGACTCAGGGGGAGCTTACAAACCTCAAACCCATATAGCCAACGTGTTAATTAGATTAACAACAATTGAACATTTTTTAAATACTAATGTTTGTCATCATCAAAAAGGGGAAGATTGTTGGAACAAAATACGTTTAACAAACACTACCCTTAGAGTGGGGGAGATTGTTAGAACCAAAAATGTTTAACATATGTTACCCTTAGAGTTTTGATGATAAAAAGGTATTAAAAATTGTCAATTGGATATGCTAATATTTGTTCAAGTGTACAGGACCATAGACAAAATTTTATATCTTTATAAGGTTCTGGAAGAACAAAAGAGAGCAAAAGAATCAACGAAAAGGAAGTTTAAAGCGTCTGAAGAAAAGTGCTCCTGAAGTACAAAGTGCTCCTGAAGTGATGACGTCATCAGAAGCAAGTTCATCAGAAGCGCCTCATCAGAAGCAAGATCACCAGAAGCTGAAGTTCATCAGAAGATGAAAAATCTTAAAGCATTGGATGCTTGTTCTATCAAGAGCGTTGACAAAGGACAATTGTACTAACTGTACAACCACTTCCTCCACTACTCTGTTCGTGTCTCTGCAACAAGACAAGGATAACAGCTCTGCCTGCAGAAATGTTCCTTCATACAAGGAATGCATTTGAAATTGATCCTTCATAGGACAATAACCATATTAGGAAAAAGATCATTGGTGATTATCAACAAGCTTCATGATCAACAACTACATAGTCCTATTGTCCTGAGCACATTATCTTCTATTGAGGAAGTCTCTTCATGATCAACAACTACATGGTCTTGATTAACAACCTCTCTCCCCCTGATGAAACCAACATTTGGGTGTAGCCTCATAGAAAACATCTCGTTGTCTTGGACCTCATACTTAGGGCCAAGAGATGTACACAGTGAAATGCTTACCATATGTTTGTCAAAGTTGTTCTTGGTAATGTTATTCACCTCAGCCAAGAAATAACTTTGGTCAGCCTCAATATTCTCCACCAGACCATCTTCTCTCCATATAGCAACCCTCTAATGTAACGTCGAAGGCACTACTCCCACGCCATGGATCCGTTCCCTACCCAACAGCACTTTGAAATTGGATTTGGATGGGACCACCATGAACATGGTTGTCCTACTGACGCTTCCCACTATCAACTCAACTTCAACAGCACCGAGTGAATTTCCAGTCGTTCCTTCATAATTAGTGAGAACCACATTATGAGGTTTCAAATTGGAATCGACAAGGCCAATCATGCTTAAGAAAGACTGGGGCAGCAAGTTTACAGTTGCACCACCATCCACAAGGACCTTATTTACGCCAACGCCAACAGAGGTTTAAGATGATGATTCATTAGATAGTCAGGCTTCTCGAAGATGGTATGTTGATTTTCAACATAGCCATTGTTCATCACATAATAGCATAATGGCTTGTGATTAGCCATCTCCTCTGTGAAATCAATTTCGACTTCATTGACCTCCGATGTGATATCATACACAACTGGCAATATTTACACAACATTGCACACTATGTCGAGGGTAGGTTCAGAATCAGAGAAATTTGAGGTCATTTCTTCATCTTCTCTTTAAAGATCTTTCTTAATAGTTGACAGAGGGGGAAAAATTCTTTCAGTGGTTGGTTTCTTAACCATTTCGAAAACTGACACTTGCTTTCCTTTGGTCTTGCCAACATTAGTAACGTCTTTCAAGGCACCTGCCTTTTTCTGGCGTTGATATCTACGCCATTGTGTTTTGGTCATAGGGTGTTTCCCTTTGTAATTGTTGTTGTAGGCATACTGGTTATAATGCGATGCCTCTTTCTGATTGGATGTGGTGGCAATTCTTTTAACCCACTTAGTTGGTGGGGCAGAATAGCCAGATTTCTTGCCGCCAGAAAACACCCACGTGTCTGTGGGAGACTTTGCAGGAGGGTTGAAAGTCTTTCTTTGATTTTTGTTTGTATTCCTCTCTGTCGATTCCATCTTGTAGGGAACACCTCTTTTGTTGAAACCAAACTTTTGACGGTTGTCAACCCATCTCCCTTCCCTCTTTGATCTTGGACGAAAACCTTCCACAGGCATTGCTGCTTCTTTGTCAAAAACTGCACTGCACCTGGGGAAAGCATATCATTAGTGTTGGAAATCTTGCATCTATTGAGGAAATCAATCAAATCTTCCTTAGCCCTTGGGTATGCTACTGTCATCTTTTCTGCAAACTGGTCTTCAGTAACCACTGCATTGTTAGATTGATGGTTTTCAGTAACCATCTCAGCATCCACTTGCACTTTTTCTTCGGGCATTGAAGCTTCAATAGGAATTCCAGTATCCACTGCTTCAGAGAAGTCTACCATGTTTATATCAACTATCTCAGCGTACATGGAATCAACTTTCTTTAGGGGGTCAACATCAACTTGCATTGGTTGTTTGGTTTTGTCTCCAAATTTCAGCCTCCCCTCATCGAGAGCTTTCTGCACAGAATCCCTGAAACGAGTACAACGAGACAAATTATGGCTTAAGAAACCATGAAATTTACAAAATCCTCTCTTTTTCTGTTGCTCCAAAGGAGGTATCTTTAGATTTTTTTGGCACTAATATTATGTCATCAGCAACTAAGAGATCAAAGATTTCATCACATTTAGAAACATCAAAATTATATGTCTTGGGTGGATATTTGTCATTTTTAGGCTCTTCAGGATTCTTTCCATTCGATGGCCTTAATAACTTACATGAATAAGGCGGTCCATCTTTTAATTCTGCTAGATTAATTTCATTGTCTTCGACAGTGTCTTACCCCCAATCGAATTATGGGTCACTGTCGCCTGCGTCTACAAAGGTTATTTTCTCCTTTTTTGGAAACCTATTTGTCCTGGCTTTCTCGGCCTTAAGCCTTTCGACCTGACGGACCTTATCTGCCAATTGTGTCATATCCCTAACATATTGAGTATCCGGTTTCTTTCGAACAGAATAATCGCGGCCACCAGCAGCCATTTCGACCAACTCATGTTCAGGCACTATAGTGAAACATCTAGCCTTAAGGAGTCGAAATTTATTCAGATAATCATCAATTGACTCGTGCGTTATGCGTCAAACGATGGCTAGTTCCTTCAAACTAATTTTCGATTGACCCACGTAAAATTGTTCATGGAAAGCCTTTTCCAATTGATTCTCAATTGCATACATAACACAAACCAACAATTTTGATCAAGTAGATTTTGAAAAGAAAAATTTCTAAAGAAAACGCACAAAAGGTCCCACCGGGCGTGCCAATTTGTTTACACTGATTTTTGGTAAACAACCACTGGTTTAAAAATAGTTACTTGCAAGATCAACTAGTAAATCTTAAGGACATATTGTGCTTTGTCTTTTCCAGAAATTCATGATTGTTCTTCAATAATATAAGAAAATTATGAAGATGGTCCTCGAATTTAACTTAGTCAAATCCGTCGAAGTCACTTTCGAAATACTAATAAAAGATGTTGCTTGAAATAAACATGTAAATTGCAAAGACACTTAAGAAAATAAACTTAAATTGCATTGATTGAATGTAAGTTGGTACACATGTTCATACATTGCAACTTGTGACTCGTTTCTCTCTTGAATGCGGATAGTTTGAGTGTAAGTTTTTTGTATGATTGAATTGTGACCACTTTCTCTTGCGAGGAACTACTATTTATATTAATAGAAGTAACTACCTACATAGGATTTGAAACTATAACTGCTATAAACGGACAACAGATATCTATTCGATTTAAATTTCGAATATATGCTCCTTGGAAATATTCGTTGCTTGACCTTATCCAAAACAAACCGCTTTTCAATATACTTTGTCTGTCGAACTGAAACACGTGCCTTGAGCATTTCCAGCAAGTCCAACTTCGATTAAATGTATGAGAATAAAAGAGCATCACTCATTTCTTCGAGCATAAGGTCAACCTTGGTTTGACTGCACTTAAGATAACTCTTTTGAAAATATAGGCTAACACCATACCACTAGGTTATTGGGCTTAGTTCATATGCTTCTCTGTTTCCCTATAAATAGAGCTCATTGTAACATTCAGAAACACATCCGTGAATAAGAATACTTCTCCTTATTCTCTCTTCTTCTCCTTCTGTCTCTATTGACTTATATTCATAACATGTTATCAACACGCTCTAATCACTGAAAAGGTATTAATATAATATTTTTCACTAATTCATAGTTTTTTTTCCTTGGATATCATGTAGTTGTGTATATACGTGAATAGGATCATTAGAAATTGACTTGTTTTTGTTTTTCTTTTGGTTGTCGACAAGTGTATAATCATGATATCTATGTGCCTATTTAATTGTTATGATAATTATACTCTTGTATCGATGATTATAGGTTACTGTTATAATTCCATCAAATGGAATCAGTACCTTATAGATACACACAATTTTTTTATGCAAATACTAATGCATCCTTGAAGGACTGCTTAAAAATAAATAAAGAAACTCTAATAAATTCTTGTAGAATTCAATACTAATGCATCCCGGAAGGATTGCACAAACATAATTTTCTTAATGAATTCCTGAAGAATTCAATAGTAGTACTAATGCATCCCTGAAGGATTGCACATACAAAATTTTCTTAATGAATTCTTGAAGAATTCAACACTATACTAATGCATCCCTGAAGGATTGCACATACAAAATTTTCTTAATGAATTCTTGAAGAATTTAATACTAGTGCATCCCTGAAGGATCACTTAAAAATCATTTTTTATTATCGAATTCCTTGTGAATTCAACGGTGATCAATACCTAAAGGATTGCACAAATGATTTATCAAACTTAGTATATAGTTCTTATAGAACTCAAATATTTAATAAATATACATCCCTAAAGGATTGCAAAAGTACTACCATTTTCATTATATGTGTTTAGTCCTTGCAAATAGGGGTCATTTAAAAAATGGTCCCTGTATTTCTTAATCCTGGCATTTGCACTGCCAAAATTTAATCACTTAAAAATTGGTCCCTCAGCCCAGTTAATAACTGCCACATAACTGTAATTACACACATGAAATTACAAAAATACCCCTCTAATTAGTGATGTGGCAGTGATTAAGTAGGGAGAGGGACGAAATTTTAAGTGATTAAATTTTGGCAGGGCAAAATGTCAGGATTAAGGAATACAGGGACGAATTTTTAAATGACCTCTATTTGCAAGAACTAAACACATATAAAAGCCTTATGAGAATTATACTTCTCAATTTTTTTTTTAAAAAAAAAGGACACGTAGTCATTTTTGCATTTATCACGAAAGAAGTGTTTATCTCATATTCTTGCATCACTTATTTTTTTTAGTAATTATCTTATACATTAATTAATATTTGTGCTCCTGATTTTGGGTATCAATCCATTGATTGGTTTTGAACCTTCAATCTTTGAACTTTCTACTTTTATTTTTGGGAAGGGAAAAAGAGAGAAAAACCCTTAGAGATTAGGTCCGGGGGTTGGTTTCGAA
>Ga0228711_1012566_pt1 | contig 10322 bp, 8 predicted proteins | sample MedpolnodulmetaG_2_FD_177996 | JGI IMG/M metagenome (GOLD analysis project Ga0228711, IMG submission 177996) | Root nodule microbial communities from Medicago polymorpha collected in Santa Monica, California, United States - brown nodules | ecosystem: Host-associated > Plants > Roots > Nodule...
CTCCAAGAGACTTCCTTTGCTCAATCACAACTGAAAGAGACTTATCTTAACAATTACAAAGAATTGAATAAGGTTTTGAATACTTGATATACAATTAGAGGTATTCACAATACAATACGAAACAGAATAGACTCTGTTTTTCTAGACACTTAAGAATTCTACGATATGAACAATTGAAAGAATTCTCTAAGTTGTTGATGTTTTGTTTACGACGTTTTGCACAGAGTATTGGCCTTATATATGCGCGTGTGTTTTTTCTTAAGTTCTCCAAGTCTTGATCCCTATATATAGAGGATTTGAGAGACGTTGAGAATTTAGTCGTTACATCAACTTGTCTTGTTTGAAGCTTTGATTCTTCACCATTGATCCTTTGCCTGATTTAATAGTTGTCCTATGAAGAACTAATTTCAAATCCATTCCATTACAAAAGGAACAATGTCTGCAGCAATGTTACTGTTATCCTTGTCTTGATGTAGAGACAAAGATTGCAGAGATGGTGGTTGCAGAGTTAGTGGTCGTACACTTCGTACATTGTCCTTTGTCAACTCTAGTGAAGTAGCTTCTGGCGAGGTGCTTCTGATGACCATTGCTTCTGATGACCTTGCTTCTGCTGACGTGTCTTCAGGAGCTCTTCTTCAGACCCGTTTCTTCAGATGCATTTCTTCAGACGCTTCTAAGCTTCAAATAAAATTCCTTTGCTCTTGAACTTGTTCAATCAGAATCTTTATGAATAGTACTTTGATTATGGATCCTGTACACTTGAACAAACTGTTTAGCATATCCAATTGATGATTTTTAATACCTTGTTATTATCAAAACTTAAGAGGTGATTTTGAGAAACACCCTTTGTTCCAACACATTGTGGGGTGGGGGGTACACTGTGCGTGGAGCTTATCGAATTCTTACTACCCAGGATGAGCCTTTTCGTGATGAAACGACAGATCTTGTTTGGCATCAGCAGGTACCTTTGAAGGTCTCTATTTTAGCTTGGAGGTTGTTGCGGGACAGGTTGCCAACAAAACGAAACTTGTTAAGGCGTGGTATTATTCAACCCTCGGCCAATCTTTGTGCGGTGAGGTGTGGGAACATCGAATCATCTCTTCATTTGTTCATTCACTGTGATATTTTTGGTGCTTTATGGCAGCATATTAGGAATTGGCTTGGTATTACAGGAGTTGATCCCTATAATATTCATGATCATTTCATTCAGCTTACTAACACTATAGGTACTTCGAGGAAACGTCGTTGATTTATGCAGCTTCTATGGCTATTGTGTGTGTGGATTTTATGGAACGAAAGAAACAACAGGTTATTCAATAATGTTCTAACTCCGATGACAGACTTGCTGGGTAAGGTTAAATGTACATCTTTGTGGTGGCTAAAAGTTAACAATGCCACTTTTATTTATGGTTCTCAAAGATGGTGGTCGGACCCTATGCTTTGTTTGGGTATCGACTGATCTTTATTATTGTCATTTGTTCACAGACAAATTGTAATTTTGGGGTGTCCTCTTGAGTACATTTTGTGCTAAAGGGGGTCTACCACCGTTGTTAATATATATCCCATTTTTTATTCTTAAAAAAAAGATTATAATTATAAATGATGATGATGATAGAAATAGAGTTATGGAAGGAAACATGGATAATGGTTTTTTTTTCTTTCATTTTTTTTTTGATTAATAAAATGATATGGAGGAAAAGTTTGGAATTCCTTCAATTAATTGATAAAGGAATGTGGGTGGGTAGTTATTTTTAGCTTTTTTTTTCTCAATGGAATTGAAACGTGGGTTTTACTTCTATACTAATTTCTATTTTATATTATTATTTTATTTAACTAATAGGAAATGAGTTTTTAGAGGGAAAAGATGAATTTTAGAGGGAAAGTGGGGTTATTTTCATTTTTTTTTTGGTACAATTCATTTTTATTTTTTAATTAAATTAATAGAACTAATAAATGGTTTTGGAGAGAGTTGGGTTATTTACATTTAGAGAGTGGGGTTATTTTCATTTTTATTTTTTAATTAAATTATGGAATTCAAATGAAGATTTTCTTGTATTTGTATATGGAGGAAAAGTTTGGAATTCCTTCAATTAATTGATAGAGGAATGTGGGTGGGTAGTTATTTTTAACTTTTTTTTTTCAATGGAATTGAAACGTGGGTATTAATTACTTCTATACTAATTTCTATTTTTTATTATTATTATTTTATTTAACTAATAGGAAATGAGTTTTTAGAGGGAAAAGATAAATTTTGGAGGGAAAGTGGTGTTATTTTCATTTTCATTTTTTAATTAAATTAATAGAACTAATAAAAGGTTTTGGAGAGAGTGGGGTTATTTTCATTTAGAGAGTGGAGTTATTTTCATTTTCATTTTTTAATTAAATTATGGAATTCATCATTTTCATTTTTTAATTAAATTATGGAATTCAAATGAAGATTTTCTAGTATTTTGTATTTTTTTTATTAATTAACTAAATTAAAATTGTTTTGGAGGGAAATTGAGGGAGACCTTGTAGGATTATAATTATAAACTAGACACTAACCCGTGCATCGCGATGCACGGGTATCGCACGGGTTTTGAAGAATATAAATATCATATTGATTATACATTCAATACTATGTTATGAAACGACTGCAAAAAGGATAAAAAAATGCAAAATATATATCAATTTAAGTTATTAACTTTGTTTTCTTACCAAATAATATTACCAGTTGTGTTCCTGAATTTCTTCTTTGTTAATAATGAAAAGAAATTGCAATCAGAAAAAGAACTGCTAGGGCATTTGTGACTTTAAAAAAAATGTTTTAGTACGGTATATCAATTTTGGAAGCAACAATATATCAATCAAAATGGAAGTGGCTTAGTGATGAAAATTGTAAAGTGTAGTCATATGGTACCTGGTTTGATTCCTTGCAAAACCTTTTTTTTATAAAATTTATTCAGACCCGCCAAAAAGGGCGGGATTAGGGTTAGGTCAGACTGTCTAACATTTATATATATAAAGATGACGCCCTCTGCAGTTCGGATTTCATAATCCGGAAGAGTTCGGATTTTATAATCCAAATTATGCTTATGTATAATCAGCAATCATAGTCTCTCCCATTTCAACAATTTTGAATTTTGCTTTTTTTTAAAAAAAAGGTTTTATCCATGTCAAATAAAATCATAAAAACACAGGGATGAGAATTAGGAAGATTAATATTGTCTGTAAAATGATCATCCATGTTATAAACATGTTCAGAATTGGTGCTGATGCAGTTTGAATTACGTAATCCGAACTGCATTAGCACTATGAAAAAAGGGTCTAAACGATGAAATTTTGGATTTTGAGGGGCGGAGTCCCGTAAGAAGTCTCATCTAAGGGAATCTTGATCATAAAAACACAAGGATGAGTTAGGAAGATTAATATTGTCCTTAAAATGGCTATCCATGTTACAAACATGTTCAGAATTGGTGATTGTGCAGTTTGAATTACGTAATCCGAACAACATAACACCATAAAAAAAAAGGTGTTTAGGGGGTGTTCGGATTCTATAATCCGAAAAAATCAAATAGCGTGCCCTATTTTTTGAGATTTTCGGATTTTTTCGGATTATAAAATCCGAATTGGTGAATAACTCATTTTTTTACCTTATAACAAAGAAAAACACCAATTTGAATTTTAAAATCCGAAAATTTCAAGGACATTTTTGAATATATATACACACACATTGGTTTGTCATTTAAATTTTAAATATTAGCTATGTATTTACAAAATAAAAAAATAAAAAAAATGATAATTATAATAATTTGCTTAGTTTTGTAAAATTAACTTTTATTTAAAGAAACCTAGTTCATCGAATAAATAAAGATCTATAGGACCGTTACAAGATAAGAATTACTTTACTCAACAAAATCTTTTTTTAGTTGTACTTTTGTCTGAGTTTTAGAAGAATTTTCTCCTTCATCTATATTACCCGGAAAAATGTATTTTCCGCATTTATCTGTAATTTTGTATTTCATTTTATGCCTTTTCTACGAGCAAAGTAAAAGCATGTAACAACTAATACAAATGTTCTACTTTGTAATTTGTAATTTAATGTCTGCAGTGCAGGCTCATCCTTTCTTTCAATAACAGCTTTAGGGTAAGCTGTTCCGGTTGCTCATAATTTAACAAGGGTATCTCTAGGACTCATCTTATGGTCTAACAGTGGGAAAATCGATAGTTTAACCAACTCTTTGTATTAAAAGTTTATCCGACAATGGTGGTGTTGTTGTAAGACAATGTGTCTTGTTGATGGAGCAACAACAACGCAAGTATATGCAAATGAAAAGCTTTTGCTTGAGAGAAAATATACCTAGACGGATAAATGGACTTATACCTGAGAGAAAAATTGTTGGTATATCAAGTGTGAATAAAAGTCCTACATTGCATGAAAAAAATAGATGTTAATATATAAATGAGATGACTCATATGCATATTATCTTAATCTTTTAGATAAAAATATTGTAACTAAACTCACTTAACTGCTCAAAGTTCAATGTGATGATCTCTCATACTCCCTTCATAACCCATCTCACCCCATATTGTCTAAAATGTTAGCACAATTGTTGACATAAAAAAGTTTCAATATTTGCTTAACCAAACTTCTTCCTCTAATACTAGCATTGAATTCTCCTTTCAAACCCTGAATGACCACCATGATTAGCCAATTTAAGACCCTCAAGATAGAACTCCCTGCATCTCTTCTATATAAGATAAGGCAGCCATTTAAAACATGGGTTACTTCAAAAACCACCACAACTAGCCCTCCTAGAGTCCTTTCATTGAACCACTCATCTGTCGAGGTCGAAAATCCATGCAAAATGGTTTAAAATCTCTTCAATCTAGCCCCTTTTTTGTGGTGAGACCAACTCACATCAACTCATATACCTTCACATGCATATAAGAGAAAGATCATTGCAAGTGTTCTCCCAAATATTATTGCTCTTTCATTTCAAGCAAAATTGTACTTTGGCAAGCACCATCTCTTCATCCATATGACGAAGAGAAGTTAGAGATGTGCTGAATTTCTCCCCACTTGTTGCTCCTACTCAAATTTTAATTTAAAAATATACATCATTCATATTAAAATTATATATAGGTGTGTCTAAAAAAATAGCACAATAAAAAACTGGAATACTAGTGTCCGTTTTTCCATGAGTAAATATAAGAACAATGGTAATTAATGGCCGAATAAAGCTCCAAATGATGTATTACAAAACAAAAGCATTTCAAATAATGAATTGATTGTGAAATATGCCATATATATGAATCATAGAAGGTGTACAACATAGCCTATCTCCCGAGCGAGAAGTCACTTGATTGAGAATTTCTCTCTTCAACCTTGAGAAACTCGGTTTGAGTCCCGACACCCAGAGAAGAAGGTGTACAACATACGGTTTATAATAATTTATTGAAAAGTTATTGGTTAAATTTGAATAATTCTATAATTTATTTATAAAGTTTATTGATAATCTAATGACTTGTCAATTCATTATTCAATCTGACACATTAGTAAAAATAAGGCCAAATTTAGTGGTGGAGAAAATTTCTGAAATTTTAAAAATTAGGGATAATTTACAATGTTATCCCAACCTTTTCTAAAAAAATACCCAGAAATAAGATTTCATCATTATATCAGAAATAAGATTTCATCATTATATTTCTTGGAAAGTTGTTCCTAGAAATGAATTTAGATGATTTCAAACAAACACCCCAAATAATACTGCATACTAACAATCAATGTCAACAAACAATTAAAAGATTGGCATTATTCAACCTGTAATATAAAATGTGATAATTGTCTGAAAAAGAAGTACAAGATTGTTACAAGGAAGCAATGAAAGATGCATTATATCACTTCATTTTAGCTTCTGTAAACAGCACATGACGATTAACTCTGGGATCAAACTTTCGAAACTCAAGTTTCTCTGTAAACTGTCTTGGTTTCCTCTTAACATAGAAGAATCCAGTTCCGGCAGCAGACACAAGTTTCACGAACATCTGAGCCTTCTTCTTAGCGTTACCCATTTCTTACTCTAGAAGGAAAAAAAGACAAATGAATTATATAAAATCAATGTGCATTTTGAGGTCCATAATATATTACAAATTCTGTTTCCATCATAACTGCGTAAATAAGCTTTGAAAATCACAAATCACAGCTTTCATAGAGTTATTAAAAAGGTTGATAAACCTGAGATTACTTTGTTCTGTCACCTAAAAACAACTTAAAAGCTAAAAAAAGAGTTTAACAATAAATAGAAATCATAATCTGTCACACTATTATATTCCAAAAGAAACAAATTTCTACCACAATGGAGCTCCTAATCTAAATTGATACATCTTCCCTAGTTTTCTTTTCAAATTTCAAACTAATCCAATAAAAAAAAAGATTTTCTTTCATCAAAGTCGTGAACCTTAAATTCAAGCAATCAAAGAGTAAGGATCACGGTACAAAATCCACAAATAAAAAGATTAAATTTAGATTTAGAAGACTAATAAATCAAAATCTTATCTCAAAAACAATAGAAAAAACAGCAAAAATTGAAAAAGGAAGTAAGTTTGGATATCACAACAACACAATCAAAGGAAATTCACCTCAGCTATACTATCTTCAACTCATCATACAATTCCTATAAATAAATGCTAAAACCAAAAAAAGCACAACATAAACAACAACACAGTAGAAAAGGAAGTTAGTTAAGACATCAAAGCAAAACAATACATGTACCAGAACACGACAAAAGTTTTTCAGAAAGTTCAACTCAGCTATTTATTCCAAAGATTATCAAGTTTTTTTGAGTCCAAAGCTTTCAAAACAAAAATGAAAACAAAATTAACACTAGTAAGTAATAATAGAGTGACAAGTTCATGCTATATGACTTCATGTAAGCTGAAAAAAGCTCGTTCGAACAGTCACACAAGTACTAATAATAAAAGTAAGTTCATACTATATGACTTGGCGTAAACAATTTGAAGTCCACCATTGAAAACCCTGATTGTTTCAATACACAATTTGCGCCATGTTTACTTATCCAAAAGAACTATTTCTTTGCTCAACATTTCTAGTTCTAGTTTATATCAAGGTAGTTTGTACGCAATTTACCACAGTAGTTCTAATCCTTACAAATTTGTGTAGAGATATAAAATGTTATAAACTTGGGTATTATTCTGCACATTAATTGTGGGTTTAATTAGAACTGATTGACAACTAATGGCAGGGAGAAACTGAAATTAGTTTATGAGGCTGCAGGGAAGGGATGGTGGTCCCCGAACCCAAGTCCCTGATCATTCCTTGTAACCCTCCGGATCCCTGACGGGTGAAAAACAGAACCTCATCCCTGTACCAGATGGGGGTTCAGGTATCCCTGCCCTACTCCATCCCCGCAAAACAGTAGATTGTAAAAAGAATAGAGCTCTGCCCCAATTGTCCTAAACCCGCCCCTAGCATAAAAAGTAACAGGAAATCCTTTCTTCACTATTTCATCAACCACAAGTTTGATATCAATTTTGAAGGGGTTAAAATTGATTCTAGAGGTTGTAGAATTGATTTTATCATGTTTGGATGATTTAGGCCTTGTTTAGATAAACAACTTATTTGCAGCTGATGTATAAGCTATTTCAATAGCAAAAGATAAAATAAAGTTAAATCATTTTCATACTATGAGCTGTTTTCACAAGCTAGCTAGGAGAACTTATGAAAATAAGTTAAAAACAGCTTATGAACAATACCATAAGCTGTTTTCATGAGCTCTTCCAAACAGTGATAAGTAATTAAGATACTTCTCATTATGTTACTGATGTACTAAGCCTCTTCATAGTGCTGAACAATATCAGAAAAATTAAAATCAATGCTCTGATGAACAAACTATAAGAAAAGAAAATATATGAATCCTAAAAATTTTACAAAATGTTATTCTCGTTGATTTTTATCGAGAAGCCTTCTCTTTAAGTGAATCAATAATATATTTTTTTTATTATCAATTATCACATAATCAAACAACCATAGGTATAAAGCGAAAAGGTAGAAGAAGAAGGAGTTCAGATTCGTCATACCCTTTTCGAAGCAGAGAGAGAGAGAGAGAACAAAGGGGCTGTTCGCGTGAGAGAGAAGAATTGATCTGAGGTGTGAGAAAGAAGAGAGTAGGGTTTAAGGATTCGGACCGGTTCGGTTCGGTTTTCAATCAAGGATTTAGACCGGTTTGATTTTTGGTTAAAAAGTTTAGGGTTTTGTTAACGAGCGCCACCGGGCACTCTTTAAGCATCCTAAATTTAAAAATTATTCTTATAAAAAGTCAACTGTTACAATTTTCAATCTATTCAATACACAACTTTTTATTAAAAACTTATCATTTAAAGTGCTTAAAGAGCGCCCCGGGAGCACTCATTAACATTTCCCAAAAGTTTATAATCCGACCAAATCTACGTTATTCGGTTTAGTTTAGTTTTTAGCGTTTTTAGAAGTGAAACCAAATCAAACTAAAATGATGATATTTGGTTTGATCTAGTTGATTAGTTCGTCAAAAAATCAAACTAAATTGATAATCTTTGGTTTGATTTGTTGATTGGTTCGTCTAAAAATGTCACTAAAAATGTTGCTTGTTGTATTGGTGTGAGAATATTGACAAAATGTTGGCTCTCAGGTAAATCAAAGTGAACTTAGTAAACATATCGATTCATCAATTCATGGGATTTCAAAATTGAAAATAGAGAGTCGAACCAATCATGTTATGCTTCTTATGATTCGGTTTTTGAACCAAACCATAAAGGATCGCACAATTTTTTTATTTGGTTTTTATTTTATTTTATCGGTTCTGTGTGAACTACTTGTACGGTCGTACCCGTAACTAGGACATGTTCCAGTTGGGTACTAATGTCTTCTTATATAATCTTTGTATTGTGAAATTGGGGAAAATATGAATCCAAACTCAATCAAGACAAAGTTTCTCCGTCAATGTCAGAGTGGGTTTAGACAAGTAATTGCGTGTATATGTGATGTTGCCATGTCTAAGTAAAACTATACCCCAAACATGATTTATCTTCATTGAATTCCCTTTGATTAAGTTACAATTCATATTCGTAATAATTATGTTTGGTTAATTAATTTTAGTCAAACACTTTTTTAAATAGACTAAATAATATAAGATCTTTTTTTTTTGACATAAACATAAAATTTATTCAAAATATAAAATAAAGATAGTACGGTGAAAATGACCATAGGTTGGGACATTCCCCATCCATATTTTGGGGTCAAAATCAGTGATTAAAAAAGCCAAGATGAATATTGCATAGGGTCAAAATATATGATTTTTTTTTTCTTCTATTAGTAAAGCTTAGTAAATATGTCAGTTCAACGATTATTTGGATTTCAAAACTGAAAAATCATTATTTAAAAAAAAATGCTGAAATAATATACACTGAATAAACTTCTTTACCAAGTAATTAGACACACTACAAATTTGTCATGTCGTGGAAGTTTAGTCCCTTATGCATGACTACTCCATTGGAATGGTGTTGATGCTTTAGCCAGTAATAGATTCTCTTTGATTTTTCTATTAACTCCGGCTTAAATTAATCACTTGTATAATTCTGAAGTTTTCAGATGATTGTTTTATAATTTTTTCCCCGAGCATTACACCCTCGTTCTTTCAAAAAAAAAAAAGTTTAAAAAGATTGCGCACATTGATGTAATTCTTTTGAAACTGCACTATCCACAGTCTTATTGCTTTCCCACGTTAGTACATGAATGAGAATCCGATGCTCTTTAGTTAGTGCTTACGTTGAAAAGCAATATTCCACTCACCATATCAATATTTTCGTGCTGCAATTCCATCATATCATACCATATAAACATACATTTTAATTAGCAACACAAAAATTTCCCCTAGCATAATTTTTTATCATCTTAATCAATCTTCTGAATGGAATCTGAAGTTAATAGGAGGGGAAGCAAAGTTTCTTCTTTTGAGAGAGTAGCAGCCATAAGCTTAGTAGTTCTAGCAGTGGCTTCTCCTCTATACATAGATCACAGATCAGAGAGTGAGTTGGAAGATGATGAGCAACCAATTAGTGTTACTTTATGGTTACCAATGTTGCTTTTTGTATTGGTTTTAGTCATATCTTTATCAGCTTTTTTGGATAAAAGCTTCACAAGGTTTGATCGTAATTGGATTCATAGAGTTGGTGGTTCTTCTGGTGGTATTGTTTTCATTCTTATTCTTCTCTTTCTTGTTTTGAAGTGTAAAGCATCTCTGTAATGTAAAAACCTTGCATTGCATGCATCTTGATGGAACTTTTGT
>Ga0228711_1012567_pt1 | contig 10322 bp, 7 predicted proteins | sample MedpolnodulmetaG_2_FD_177996 | JGI IMG/M metagenome (GOLD analysis project Ga0228711, IMG submission 177996) | Root nodule microbial communities from Medicago polymorpha collected in Santa Monica, California, United States - brown nodules | ecosystem: Host-associated > Plants > Roots > Nodule...
TTAATTTTTTTTTTTTTTTGTTTTTTTTTTTTTTTTTTTTTTTTTTATGTCGTTTTCAAATTTTATGATGTATCTGGACTATAGTATATAAACAACTGACGTTTTGTGTATTTCACAAGTATTAACTATTAAGAAATGTAATTAATTTTGCGAATAAGAGATATTGTGAGTTATTTTACAAAATTGTCCTTAATAAATGGTATGCAAAAGATAAATTAAAGTATTGAAAGAAAAGAGAGTAATAAATAGTTAATGGTATAATAGAAAAAGTAACATCAATGTTTCATTGATATTATTAAGTGACTTTTAATTTATTATATAGATATGTGGAAACTTATTTTAATCGACCTAGTCAAAATGATGATTCCTTTTTTATGGAAAATTCAAGTCTTTTTAATCCTAGAGGTAGACCGTTGGGGAGAAAAAGCCACGTTGGGTTCAAAGTAAAGAAAAGAAGAAGAGTTTCTCGAGTTTCGCTTGATAAAAAAGCATTGCTACAAGCACATAGATATGTGCTTTTCAACAACAATAATGTGGACCCCTTTCAAAGAGAACACATTGACCTTATCAAGAGACAAAATCGAAATCGTCACTCTTACCATATGAAATCGACAGAACTCATAGTTGAACATTTTCTGATTGGTTTCGTGAACGAGTAAGTTTTATAAAGCTTTTCCATCAATATTATATTTCATTTCATAATCATTTAAAATAAAATTGTGTTAGGTCAAATGATTGGAAGAGCAAGGAAGTGCTATCGTCACAGCTGAAATCAAATGGTTAGCATGTGGTCCATTAGAAATAGTGAGAAACTATATTGGTTTATATTGTTAACGGGGTTAGATTCCGTACAGAGAAGAGTGAAAGGTAAGACTCAAAACAGTGGGATTTGTGTTACTGTTAAGACAAGAAGTTATGCTAGTTCAAGAGACAAACACCCTAAGGAAGGAGAAATAAATTACTATGGCGCATTGACAAATTTAGTTTAGTTGGATTATGCAGGCAAATATAAAGTTGTACTTATCCAGTGTGATTGGGTTGACAACATTGATAAAATTTGGGCTTTCCATTAGTAAATTTTAATTATTTGCAGCATACATGCAATGATATATGTGATGACCCCATTATTTTTGCTTCTCAAGCCAAAAAAGTATTCTATGTGGAGAATAATAGACAAAAGTACTAGTCTGTCGCTGTGCACGCTAAAGTTAGAGATGTATATGATTTGGGTGATCTTCAATCCAATGATATAGATAATGGAAATGAACAAGTCTTGGAAGGAATAAATGATAATGACTTGATTAGAGTAGAAGTTGATGATAGTGATGATATCATTGAAGTTCAAATTAATATGGAGGATTGTGATACAGGGGATGAGAGTGAGGAAGACTATGTTTGTTTTCCTCTTAAGGTGTGTATAACTAGTTTTAGATCATTTCATTTCAATTAAAGAGGAGATAATCATTGTTTTACATACTCTTATTTTGAATTTCCATCAACTAATTCTTATTTTACATGTTCAGCAGCTAAATTAATTGTTTGATCTTTTAGTTAAAGCAAGTACCATGGGGAGACGGAGAAAGTTGAAGGTTGTTCAACATGATGGCCCATCACTAGCAAAAGAGAAATCAATTGATAGTTCTAATGAAGTCAACAAAGAGGGAATTCATATTGAGACCCACTGTAAGTATAGTTGCAAGATTGTAACTAAGTATTGCAAGTTTCAACTTTTCCATAGTTATAACAATTGCCCTATTTCCATACATTATTTAGGTGAAAACAGGACTAGAGGTTATACACATATGTTAGATGTATGGGATATGCTTCATGGAGAATTTATACTTGTTAAAGTAGATACTTTGGGTAATCCTATGGGTTGGGAAGGGAAAACTCTACTGAATGCAATAGGCAGCTTGGTAAGCAGACACCAATTAATGTCCTCCTATCAAACATATTTCCTGCTGGTAATCTATTTGGAAAAGCAAAATTCATTAGTTTTTGGTCACATTATGAAGTTAATATCTTTATGTTTTTGCACGACAAAGTTTGATACTTGTTATTCTGTTTGAAACTGCCATGATGTGATAAAACAAGTGTGGCCTTCTGTTTTAAATCTAAGTAGATAATGGCTGATTTCTCTTTTGTCATGGTCTTATTTGGTTTTCTTAATCTTGGTTTTTTCTTTATTGTTTAGGTTAGTAAATACATTTTCTATCCACATGCTTGCATTTTGTTTTTATATTCATGTTAGGGAAATTTATTTAGAGTTGTGAAAATAACTTAAACAATATACTGCTTCGGGTGCACATTGTTGATTCTTCAAGTCCTCAAATTATCTTATGATTTTATGAGTTGTGTTTTTAAAGTCTTAAATCATGAATGAGTTAATGAAAGAATGAAGCTGGATGTATTTTTGAGTGATGGAGATTTAGAACTTGCTTATTGGAAATTTACCAAAAAGTTTTGTTGATGCTCAAGCAAGTCATCTTATTTTTATGTTTAAGGTGGTGTCCCTAAATCTGATTTATTTAATATAAGTTCCATATGGTTAATACAAAGTGGTATTTAGATGCCATTACATCACTACAGTGAGATTTATATTTTGAGTTATATCATTGATGGAGAAGAGGAAGATGATATGGTTTTGGTGGAACATGATGTGAAGAAAAGGATATGATTGTTCTTGATAGGGTAAAACCATATAAAAAACTGTATTTTTCAGTTTCTGCATCTTATAAGTACTAAAACTCAGTTTCTGTGTATTTTGGTGTTGTCTTTGGTTTATATGATTTGTCCATATTGGTGAATAATACCTTGAAAATATATTTACATTGAGAATATATTCTAGCGTTGACTTTAGTTTATATGATTGGTTAATAATACCTTGAGAATATATCCCACATTAGATGTTTATTGTTTGGAATAAATGTTTTGATGAAATATAAATGTTTCAATAGGTATTAACCAAAATATATTTACATTGAGCATATATTCTAGTGTTGACTTTAGTTTATATGATTGGTTAATAATACCTTGAGAATATATTCCACATTAGATGTTTATTGTTTGGAATAAATGTTTTGATGAAATATAAATGTTTTAATAGGTATTAACCCACTACTAGAAAAAGCAAGATTAGCGAGGGAAATTAGTGACGGAAAAAATGAAATTCCTCACAAATTCTTTGGTCGCAAAATTTAGTAACGGAATTAGAGAGGGATTTCACGTTTTCCCTCACTAAATATCCCTCACTAATTTTTGTTTTTTTAGTAGTGACCAGTTTGTATGATGGAGAAAATTATAATGTAGTACTGCAACAATAAATAATAGAAAAATTTAGGGTTTCACGTTTGGGTGGGGGGGAATTTATACAAAAAATTGTGGGACTTGCTTTTACCTACGGCCATATAGACACCTAGGTAAAAGTACTAGTCTGTAGGTAAATCCTGTAGAGACACACAATCCAGCCGTAGGTAAAGGTACTATCCGTAGCTAAAACATGCACAGATAGGCAGAAATCCGTTGCAACTTGCTAAGTATAGTGCTCGCCAAAAATACCAACGGAAATTAGCCTGTAGTGACAGTTTTTGCCCGTCACTATCTCCTCATCATGATTTACTGCTGCCATGCTTTGTCTTGCCGCCGCGTTGGATCTCGCTGCCATGGTGTTACGCTATTTTGTTTAGTTTTGTTTACCTCTTCTCAATTTGTAGAATTGGCTTCTCAAGTGAAAAGGAAAAGAAGAGAAGAACGACATAATTTTTAAATAAATGACAAATGTTGCGATGAAACAAAGTTGTTGCCCAAGTTTCTACAATGATACCTTTTCTAGGGATGATGAAACTGATACATTATTGGTATTTTATAATATAAAAGATAAAATTGGAAAAAAAAAACTCAAAAAAACTTATCAAACTCATAAGTAAACTCAAATATTCATCATACAAATATAGAAATCCAGTCTTCATTTAGTATATACTTCCTCCGTTTCTTTTTAAGTGTCTTTTTAGCGTGAATTTTTCGTTCCTATTTAACTGTCTTTTTGGTATTTTAAGGGTACGGTTTGTCAATTATACCCTTTGTCAATTACTTTTATCTTTTTCAATAAAACTAATTAATGTTATCTATTTGGAAAACTAAAGTTTTTTTTAAAAACAAAGTTTGTTGTTATCTTCAAATTTAAACAAAATTTTGTTCCAAACAATGGTTCCAAGAAGAGTTAAAATTCTATAAATAAGATGAGTAGCAATTATTAAAAATTCAAGTGTGACATTAGCATTGGTTGAAGTCATAGTTGAAGCCTTAACTTTGATTAAAGGAGTTGAAAGAAAGTTAATTTTTTCTTAACTTTTGATTAATGTGAAGTTGAAATAATTTTTATATTGACTTAAAATAATTAAAAATATGTGCATGATATATTTAGAAAATTGACAATTGTTTGTTATGAGAGAGAGAATGCACAAAAAAATAGGAATTTATTGGAGAAAAAGATAATAACTGACAATTGTTTGTTACGAGAGAAATATAACATATTAAATTTATTGGAAAGATAAAGTGAGTGCAAAAAAATAGGAATTTATTTGTGGATTAAAATAAAGGTATAATAGAAAGAAAATGTGCAAAAATACACATCGCTTTTTTTGTGTTAATTTTCTAAAAAGACACTTAAAAAGGAACGAAAGGAGTATTTTAGAACATAAAAGATAAATTCGAGGAAAAGAAATATAAAAGACGAAAGTGTTATTCCAAATTAAGTTAAAGAAAGAAGTGTGTAATTTCACCTATTTTAATGGAATAAATATATATATGGAAAAACATAAATTAGAGATCGATTTATTGACTGATTGGTTTAAAGTTTGATAAATATTGTTACAAAATATGTTATCCAAAAATATAAATAGAATCACATTGTTTCAACAGTGAAATTTCGTGTTGATTTACTCAGCAGTTGAAGTAACAGACGCAACCAGATCCAAGGCCATGATCAGGGTGACAAATCCCAGTAGTAGCATTTTCCATTTTGGTGCACTTATTTTTACACCCTGCTGGGTCGAAACAATGCCCTGGAAAGTATTTACTGTACCTCAGACAAACTTTTGCTTGTACCTCTACACAACCAAGGAAAAATAAAAGTTAGAACATTAAGTAGATCAATTCTCAATTTTCATAAATTATTAAAATCATTTCATATTTTTTCAAATTATTTCAATGAAACGTATAACTTTTTTTGTATTAATGGAAAATGTTAGTAATTATTTCATAGATTAATATTTACGCATTTGTCTGGGTTTGAACTCAGGATCAATAACTTTTTACATTTATCTCAAATCAGTTGACCCAACGAACTCACTCTCAATGAAACATATAATAATTTAAAAATAATAATACATTTACATAATCATATATGATGATAACTCTTTATAAAATTTTACAATATTGATATTGATATAATACAATTATTTTTTTCTTAATATAATGCATTACAGGGGGGTAAGTTATGATAAACAGAATAAATAAATAAGTCACAGTATTGTAAAATGATTATTTTTTTCTAAAAAATTTGATGTACGTGATATTAATATAATACAATGATAACCAAAGGTTCATTTGTTGAAGTTCAACGCATATAGTAATAAGCAAACTAACTGGCTATATCGATATTTTATATAAAGTAAGTCAATACATATACACACACACACACACACATATATATATATATATATATATATATATATATATATATATATATTAATCATTAGTCATACCCAGTGTGGAGAAAAAGAGGACTGCAATGGTGAGAAATAGAAAAATGGTGAAGAACTTGCGAGCATAGGAAGCCATTATTGCTTAATATAATTAAATGGAAGTTATGTTTTATTCCTTATGAGAATTGCTTCAACAAGTGTGTTATATATATAAGGATATTGGAAGAGACTATGTTGCTTTTGTCTTCAATTAGAACATGATATTGAAATTCATCAATAACTAGCTTGCATTTTAACTTGCTCGATCAAGATATTTGTGGCTCCAGCTCCTGTAACTTGGGAAACTATGTTGCAATCCAGCTGGATCGTTTAAGCTTTGCTAGTATCACCTTTTACTACGTTGGAATTCACTGTTTTTGTTTTCTTCAACACTCCAACCAAAATGAAATATAAACAAAAATTATAAGTGAAAATTTGATGTATATGAACTACATTTTTGTTTATATATCAGTTCGAAGGAAATACATGTCTAATTGTCTTTTTTGAGGGAACATGTCTAATTGTCTTTTTTGAGGGAACATGTTAATTGTCTTGTCACCCTCTTGTTATATTAAAAATTGGTTTAATTGCACTTTTCACCCCTATCTTTTGCTAATTGTGCGATTTTGCATCCTTTTTTTTTGAGCGATTTTGCACCCCATCTTTTGTTAATTGTGTTTTGCTCAAAATCATCATTAAAAGAGGGAAACAGGGCAAAAAATGGGATGCAAAATCGGTAAAAAAAAAAGAAGAGCGGGTGCAAAATCGCACAATTGGCAAAACGATAGGGGGCAAAAGTGCAATTAAACACAACAAGGTCTATATAACCAGGAAGGGGGCAAAAAGATGGGGTGCAAAATCTTTCCAAAAAAAAGAGGGGGTGCAAAATCGCACAATTAGCAAAAGATAGGAGGAAAAAATGCAATTAAGCCATAAAAATTTAATATTGACGAAAACTACTGATAAAATAAAATAAAATAACTCTCCAAATTTAGTGTTTCTAAGATCACAACAACAACAAAGTTTCCTTATTTAGATGCTTAAGCAAGTCCCACATGTACACAATCTTACGACCAATACATCTGCAAAATTTACTAAATAGGTCATATCATTAACTCTATATTAACTATATATATTTTGGCAAAAAAAACTATATTATTATATTTCAAACACACTAATTTATTTTATGATATATATTAAATGAAATAAAAAAAGTTTATATATATGGATAGGAAGAGACTATGTTGTATATAAAGAGAGAGTCCATCTATAGGTGCAATGCTCTATAAGCACCAACAAATTTCACTTCACAATAGAGATGTTTATTTAGCATAGCATGATGCTAAATAAGTGAAAAATACACTATTGTAGATGGTCTAATATGATATTGCTATATTCCGTTGCATTGTGTTAGATTAATTATTTTACCAAAAATACTAACACTTCTTATAATCAAATTTTGTAATAAGGATAGGAAGAGACTATGTTGTTTTTGTCTTCAACATTTTGTGGGTGCTCCTCTTGTACCTTACGAAACTATGTTGCAATCCAGGATTGTTTAAGCTTTGCAAGTATTACTTTTTACTTTGGGATATTCATCGTTTTTGTTAATGTTTGGTTTTTCTATTGTTCCTTTTCCAAACATAGATGACAATTTGGCTAACGTAACTGCAATCAAGGGACCAGAACGTATGTAAAGAATGATAGTTATTAGACCAAAATGAAACTAGAAAATTAGTTAAGAGATTAAATATCGAATTTAACCTATAATTATTAGAGTGAAAAATTCATATTAGTCCCGACAAAAAATTCAACATCCAATTTGGTCATCCAAATATAAAATACCCATTTTAGCTCATAAGAAATCTTTTTTTCCATGATGTCTGTCCTTTATTATACCACTCTTATGTAATCGGAAAAAGGGCAATATGGTCAATTAGAATAATTGAAAATGGTCAATTTAGTCCCTATACCTAATTTAAATATCTAAATTTTATCTTCTTCCAAAAAAAAAAAAAAGAATGAACCTCCATTGAGTATGTTTAACATTAGATGTGAGACTAATCCATAACAATTAAATTCAAAAAAATATAAATCATATTATTCAAATTTAGGCAAGCACATAGCAAGGTCAATACATTATTAAAATCATGCCAAACACATAGTAAGATAGTATAGATTTCTGTCAGCAAGTTCGGAGATGCAAAACGGATACAAGAAAAGAAAAGGAACATTTTCCTCCCATTATTATTAGGCTTATTACATTATAAGTAGGATCACATTGCTTGAACATAAATTTAGTGATGATAATTTGTCAGCAGTTGAAGTAACAGAAGCAAGCAGGCCATCACGGTGACATGCCCCAAAAGTTGCATGTACCACGGTAATGCACTGGTCTTTACAGTTTCCTGTGTCTAAACAAGGCACCATGTTATGCTTTTCCTTTGACAAAGATTTCCTTGTACCTCTGCATAAATACGCAAGATTCAAGAACCACAAAAATGTTAGGGGTCATCCTAACATAATGATTCAACAAAATACATGTATTTATTAAAAAAATTAATTTTTCAACTTTTAAAGAAAAAATGACACAATTACAGGATTTCTATTTTTGATACACTGACATTTGTTCTAAGAGCATATGTGTTAGCATTTTAGAGGTTGTTCCACCTTTAAATTAAAAGTAAGCAGGTCAATTTTACAAATTTACATTAATTTTTACTTTAGTTTGCAATTTATCAAATAATTTTAAATGAATATATAATACTCTTTTTAAAAACACAAATAAATATTGACTAATATATTACTCCTTTTGTCCTGCAGTAATTGATCTATTTGACTATGTCAAAAAGATAAAAAAATTAAGTGAAGAAAGGGAATAATATTTTTACCAAATTATCCTTATCAAATATTAGTAAAAAAAAAATTGGTGTATTCACAAATATCATAAATATTAAATAGAAGATATTGACTTGAGAGAGATTCAAATAATACATGGTACAGTTGGAAACAAATAATAATAACTCATATTGAAACGAAAGTTAAATTAGCTAGTGTCCTTTATTTTTAATAATTTTTAAAAAAAATGCAAAGAAAATTAAATTAGTGTCCTTTATTTTAGTTTTTTTAAACAAAAAAGTAAGTCGACAATTATGGGACAGAAATGAATGTTATTTGGGAGATTAAATTAGTAATGAATGTTATTTTTTTTCTTTCAAAATTTTTAATTTTTAATTTTTATGTTATTAATATAATATGTGGTTAACCAATTGTTTGATTGATTTTTTTTTTTGAAGAACAATTGTTTGATTCTTGAAATTCAAAATCTACAATAAGTTACTCTGCAGAATAATTAATTATACCCCATTTGGAGAAAAAGAGTGCAAGGCTGAGAACCAGAAAGATGATATAAAATTGACGAGCAGAGGAAACCATGCCTGCTGAATGTCAATGTAATGATGTTTGTTTCTTATGAGATTACTTCAACAAAGTGTGTGTGAGTGCATATATAAGAGTAGGAAGACACTATATGTTGCTTTTGTCTTAAAAAATTATTTAACTTCCTCGACCTAGCTATTTGAGGTTCCTCCTTTTAAATGGTGCAATCGAAGAGTTAATCGTTGTAAGCTTTGCAAGTATATCACCTTTTACTTTGGGATGTTCTTTGTTTTTGTTCTTCTCTAGTAATTGTCTTGCTTGTCCCTCTAGTTCCTATTAGGAAAAAATTGAATAATGATGAAAGTTATATGGCCAAAATAAATATATATATCATTCACTAGTGTAAATCAGGGATACAAAACCTATTTTTTTTTTAGATTTAAGACCTGTTTTTTGCCGGGGTTATATCATCGGGTGTTGTAAGTTTGAGATAGGACACCTGTTTTTTATTGGGTATAAAAACAACATATTGTACCTGTTTTTTCTAATAAACTGGTGTGATATATGTATTTGTAACTCCACTTTTACACTAAAATAGGTGTAAAACCGCACATATAACACCTGTTTGAATACAAAATCAGGTGTGATAACAAACATATAACACCCATTTTATCAAAAAACAAGTGTGGGAAAGCTAGTAGCAAATTAAAAAAAAATAACCTGCATTAGAGAATTGATGGATGATTTAGAGTAGGAGAATGATGGAGAATTATATTGTTAATGTAACAAAATTCTGTCCAAAATTGTGTGTTGTTGTTCTGTTTTCTTTCTGTCAAACTAATGCCCAAATGTCAAGCATTTATAGTGCATTATATGATCCTTCAGATGAAAGAAAACACCCATTTGACTTGAATCAATGTTATGGTTCATTAAGCACCTTTTTGTCAAAGGTTATGATCATACACACTTGAATCAATGCTATGGTTCATTAAACACCCCTTTGCCAAATGATAATCATATACACACTAGTGCAAAATTGACATAAGAATTATGTGTATTATACCTATTTTATTAAAAAAAGGTGTGAAATATAAATAAGGTGGCAATTTTGTAAATATATTGTAAATTTTGTTTTTGTGAGTAAATTTCAAAACCTGATTTTAAGAATAAATGGGGTCAAATATGAAATAAAAACAAGGT
>Ga0228711_1012570_pt1 | contig 10318 bp, 3 predicted proteins | sample MedpolnodulmetaG_2_FD_177996 | JGI IMG/M metagenome (GOLD analysis project Ga0228711, IMG submission 177996) | Root nodule microbial communities from Medicago polymorpha collected in Santa Monica, California, United States - brown nodules | ecosystem: Host-associated > Plants > Roots > Nodule...
CTCGGAACCAAACATGAGGTATTTTAAAATACCTCTCTGCCGAATTTTTCACTGAAACGTCAAAGATCGATCAGGGTCAAATGATGTGTGTCAGTGGTATCTTAGGTCAAAAATTGGGGTATGACATATATATATATATATATATATATATATATATTTTTTCAAGTTCGGAGGGCATTTTGCACATAAGTGCAAAACTTCAGGGGGGGTATTTGCAAAACATCATGTTGCCTAACAGAAGAATTTGACGGAGGGGGTAAATTGATTAACGTTGTACAATTTCAGTGGGGTAATTGAAGTTTTGTTAATTTCAGGGGGGTAATTGACGAAACTTACAATTTCAGGGGGATAATTGCATATTTACTCCATAAACCATCTATCTCATTTCCTTGTTGGTTTCTTTAACTCCCGAATAAGAGAAAGGTTTTCCCTCCTTTCTCCCTTCCCCTCCTAAACCTTTCCTTCCTTTCCACTCAAAACTAGCGAACAAAGCCTTAGGAGTAATCATTTTGTAATTGTTGGTAGGGGCTAACACTCATCTCTTGAATAACAAGAAGCTATGATTTAATGGAAATGCATAAACTTTTGAGTGTCAAGAAAAAAGATTATACAGAAGTCGACTCTTTAAATTCACTTATATAGTATCCGCTCATGAATTGTTCAAAAAAACCGGTTTAATAAGACGAAATTATAATTTTTAAGTTTACTTTTTATTTTCCTTAATTTTTTTCTTTTTTCAGTTAATGTTTATTATGACCTCTTTTCTTCTTTTTATGAAAACTTAGTATATAGTCCATGGGTTGTTTTTTTAAAATATATTTTAGCTTATAAGAAAATAGTGTTCGTCGGACTAATTTGTCATTTATTTATTTTACTGAATTTTAATCCATTTAGATCCAAAATTAGCTTACAAAAACATAAAAAGAGAATGATAATAAAAAGATGCGGAAGTGTTCGCCCCAAGCAAACACCTGTTTTTCATATGATACCCATTGCATATACCTATAAATATTAAATACCCTAAATTGAGACTGGTGTACACTTTTTCAAAGAATTACTAGTTCAAGAGAAGAATCAAGAAGAGTAGAAGTTCAAACATAAGACGGCACAGAGAAACCTCTATAGAAGTAAGTTTATTTATTTATTTATTTTTAACTCAATCCATCTCTACATTGCACCTCTTTATTTTTTGTTCTTCGTTGTGTCGATTTTCTTTTTTCTTCCTCTAGTTGTATGGAGTGCGACAACCTCACTTTACTTTGTTATATTTTTGGTTATCGGTCATTGACATAATAATGATTAATATTTGAGAAACTTATAGACAAACCATGTATATACAAGAAACCTATAGATACATGACATATAGATTGTTCTCCTTCATCAAAATTTTCTATCTATTGCAAGGTTTTCGGTTTAGTATGTGTGTGTACAAGTAAATTTTAAAACATTTTATATTTTTTTCTTAATAATTTTTTTAAGTGACCGCCCTCTGAACTTTTTTCTCCCACCAAATAAATGATGATTGCATTCCTTTTACTATTACTATGCAATCAATTAATTATTTAATTTTGATTTAAAATCTTCAATTCTTTTTACTAAATATTTGCCAAACTCGCTTTTAGTTTACTTCACAGTAGAGAAGAGTGAAAAATTTAGCTTAAACCCTAAACCTTTAGCTTAAGAAAAGAGAGAATGAAATTCAAACATTTTTCAGAAGAAAAAAAAGTGTAGTTTTGTAATTTTTCAAATTTTTTTTTTAAGAACTAAAAATGGGATATATTAACAACGGTGGTGGGAACACCTTAGTACAAGGTGTACCAAGGGATCCACCCCGGAAATCAAAGTGTCATACAAAGAATTTACAAGAAAAAGGTCAGTCGATACCTAAACAAAGTAAAGGGTCCGATCACCATCTTTGAGAACCATACACAAAAGTGGTATTGTGAGCTTTTAACCACCAAAACGAATGGAATTTTGCTTTTTCTAAAAGCTGAATAACAAGTGTTTCAATGTTATTAAATAACCTGTTATTGCGTTCAGTCCAAACCAGCCAAACACAAAGCAGCCAAACCAATTGAAGGAACGACCTACGCGCCTTTGAGTGACCTGTAGAATGCATAAATCGATAGAAATGATCACGAATATATTGGGGATCAGCTCCAGACACACCAATCCAAGACCTGATATGCTGCCATAAAGAACTGAAAACCTCGCAATGCATAAACAAATGGGATGCCGTCTCAGCGAAGCCGCACCCTGCTACACACGTGTTAGCCGCATCCTGAAGAGAGCCATGTCTTTGCAGATTGATTTTAGTAGGTAACCTGTCCTTCAGCAATAGCCAAGCAACAATGGAAACCTTCAAAGGAACCTGTTTGTGCCAGACTAGATCGTCCGTTGCAACTGGAGTAGGAGAGCCCGTAGATGTTAGAATCTGATACGCACCTTTCACTGTATATCCATCGTGAGTATCCGGATCCCACTGCCACCTGTCAGAAACATTAGACTGCACAAAAATAGTATCAAGTAAAAACAGTAATTTTTCAAATCTATGATGCGTCAATAATGTTTATAAGAATCAAATTCAATGTGGGACGTTTACCAACACCCACACGTTATGTGCGTCAACTCAGAGTAAGTGTAGTGGACTTTAAGGATTCTTTGGAGAGAATAATGTAATTTTCTCTTAAAAATAAATTTCTAATTTTAACACAAATGAGAGAAAATGTGGTGAACTTTAAGGTATTCCGTAGAGAGAATGATGCAATTTTCTCTTAAAAAATAAATTTTCTAATTTTAACATAAATTATAATTTTTTATTCAAAAAAAACATAAATTATAATTTTAATGTGATGAATTGCTTAAAATGTGCTACAAAATAATATTGTTAAGGTAATATATTACTTAAGAGAGAAGATATAGATGAAGTCGGTAACGTATTTATAAGTATGAACCAAACTTAATGTATCTCACATTTATATCACTCACATGTTCTGTGCATCAACTCGGAGTAATTGTGTATCGTGAAATTTAAGGTATTCTTTTGAGAGAATAATGCAATTATTTGCTTCAAAAATGAATTTTCTAATTTTAACAAAAAATATGATTTTTAATATGATGACTTACTTAAAATGTGCCATAAAGTTACCTCAACATTGTTGACCATATAAGAAAAGTCCTATAAAATTAAAGTAATATACATTATAGTAATTTATACCTGATCAAATACCTTAATTGCGTTGGATTAGAAGGAAAAAAAATAGTGCTAGCATTTGATATGGGGACCACTAGACCATGATGGACCGTGTAGATGATGTCACGTGGAAAATAGATTCCTTGATCATAGATGAATTTTGGAAATACAACTATAGAGAAGCTGTGATGCTGATGTGTATAGCCGACCCAACATTGTGCCACTGCCAACGTAGAGACGCAAACAAAGATCCAAAGTAGCGTAAGCATCAAACACTTCACCTCTCCCTTTTAATCCAACGTTCCTTATTCATTCCTTATACCCACCACTTTTAATCTCCACCCTCCATTTAACTCTACCACCAATATTTTATTCATCCTTTGTCTTCTTAGTCTTACCTTCTTGTGTCTTGTTCAATTCTTAGTTCAATCCTCGTTTGTTTACTCTCTCTTTCTCTCTCTCTCTCTCACACTATGGTTTTGAGAATCCAATACCATTTTTCATTCAACCATTGATGTATTCTACATTACATTACATTATAATCATTCATCAATTTAGACTATGGTATGTATATACACAAATGGTTTTTTTTTTAGGGATATATACACATATGTTATAGCTTATGTTTTGAATTTAATATGTTCATATGATTGATTTTGATTTTGATTTTTGAGCAGGACACAATGTTGGTTCCTAAATGGCTCAAACCACTTCTTAGTACACCATTTTTCAATGAGTGTCGGATTCACTCCGACGCCGCAAGGAGTGAATGTAACATGTTTTGCTTAGATTGCAATGTTGATGCCTTTTGCTTCTATTGTCGTTCTTCAAAACACAAGGATCATCAAGTCATTCAGGTAAATTATGGGGTCCTCAATTATTTTGTTATGCACATTTTTTATAATGGGGTTGGTTAAATTTTGTGATTTTTTAATATGTTTATAATGATTGAAATTCAGCACTCTTTGTATATGATCTTCATGTTTCTTTATCCTAAAGTATATCATTTTTTGTTGGTTTAATTAGATAAGACGATCTTCATATCATGATGTAGTGAGGGTGGCTGAAATTCAGAAAATGTTGGACATTAGTGGAGTACAAACTTATGTGATCAATAGTGCTAGAGTCTTATTTCTGAATGAGAGGCCTCAACCAAAATCTGGAAAAGCAGTTCCTTACATTTGTGAGATTTGTGGAAGAGGCCTTTTAGACCAAGTTCGTTTCTGTTCTTTGGGATGTAAGGTGAGATTTTGTTTCATTTTTATTTTTTAATTTCTTCCTCACAAAAACATTTTTCATATCATCAAAATGTGCATATAATTCACAAATCAAATAGCTTAGTCCTCTTCACATCATATCATAAATTTTAAAAACACCCACCACCTACATTATTTGGAAAGCTCATCACACCATAATTATATTCCCTCCACTATTAATCATCATGTGTCTATGAAGCATATAACTATAGGAGCAGTATTCCATTGACATTTCATCACATTTATAAAAACAATCATAATTTATAGTTAATATTATTGTTATTTTTTTATAAAGATAATTATTGAATAGTAGATAGGAACATGGTATAATAATGTGTATAAAATAATAATGAATCAATATATGATTTGTTTAATTTGATACGAATTAATTGTTGTGCTGGCAATGATTGAATTAGCTTGTAGGAATAAAGAGAAATGGGAATGCAAGCTTTGTTTTAGATGCAAATAGCAATGAGGTATCAACAATGGAAGAAGGAATGTCAAGACAACAAGAAGAAGAATTGCGTGAAGGCTCACAGCAAGGCATGTATCCAGCAACTCCTCCAACACCTCCTTCAAACGCAAGGAGAAGAAAAGGAATTCCTCATAGGGCTCCTTTTGGACCCTAGTCATTTTATCTACTTTTTACAACCTCAAAATCGGAACCGACTCGTTTATGGTCAAGGAATTCACGCATTCACGCAATAGGACATCGATGACCGTTTAATTAAGATTGATTAGAATCTGACAAACTGATGTCACAAAAACGTGAATGCTGTATCTCGGACCGCAGAGTATCCCATCCCATTCCTTAAAATTGGTACATACTCAAAAGTCACAGTATTTTTTTTTCTTCCTTTTGAACCAATTGATTTAAATTAACCCCTCTTTAGGGGAATCTCTTTAGTGTAATTAATTATTTTTTCTTTTAAAGAAAAAAATTATATAGGCTTTGGTGGTTGGAGAGGATTCCAGTTGTCTATTGTCCATGAAGTGAGAAAGTAAGAAAAAAAATGAAAAGGGTATATAGGAAAGTTCCTTCTTTTGGGGTATGGGTCTGGAAAACAACAAATTCTCCCTTGTGAAGAATCAATAATGCATATATTTCATATTTGTTTAATGTTTTATAGTTGCAAGTGTATATGTCATTAAGCAATCAAAAAGCAATACTTTGTGAACTCCGTTTCATAGTTTTTGATGGCCCACCATTCACATGGTCCGTTTACATGAAGTTAGTAGCACTTTTTAAAGTTGCTTAATTATATCTTTTATTTTTTGTGGTCGGGGTTTAAACACTATATTTTACGTATATTATGCATTGTTACTATCAACTGAGCTTATATTATTTATTTTTGTGGTCGGAGTTTGAACACCAGATTTTACGTATATTATGCATTGTTTCTATTAATTGAGCTAATCTTACGACAATTTGTTTAATTATATCATTGTTGATGGTAAAAAAGGTCGTTATCATTTATATCATATTTTATATATTTCTATGTGCATGCAATGTAGTGGGAACAATCGATTTACTATTTATTCTTACCACTTGAAAAGCTCAAGGGTTTCGGTAATTTCGTAGTTTCTATCTTTTTCACCTTTCCAATCTCTACTTACCTTTGTTCTTTTTTTCTTTGATGAAAAAGCTACTTACTTTTGTTCTTAAATCCCTCGATATTTTGTTAGGAAAAATTGAGTAAATGGAAAGGGTAACAAATGTTCTGTCTTTATAGTAGTATTATTATACAGTGTCATTTTCTCCACTTGATTAATTAAATCAATGAGCCAAGGCAATTAGGTAAAGTAGATATGGATTGATGGCTACTCAAAAGTTTTCAATTCTCATAACTCACAACGTCCAAATTTAACCACGGAGTAGGTACTAGGACATTTTTTTTCTTCATGTTTTTTATACAATATCTTTTGAAGTTATAATAGGTACTATTTTGTGTCAAAAATATTAAAGTAGCTTAGTACTATTTCTCAAGTAGCTCGAGTTTATTTGTTATGTTTAAGTTTAACTAAAACTAAATTTAACCATGATTAAACAGAATTTTTTTATATAGAAAAGTAAACATTGATTTATATGAATGGTGTAAAAATTACACTTTAACTTGACCAAAAAAAAAAGATTACACTTCAAATATTTATTTATTTTTTGACGAATAAAAGCTAAAAAATACACTTTAAAGAATAAAAGCTAAAAAATATTACATGCTTATCTGAAAAGAAAAAAAAAATTAAATTTTCTCATATTCGAGGTACATTATAAAGAAATATGAATTTTATAAAATTCTAAAATGTTTAAAAGTACTGCCTTTCAGGCTTATTAATAGTGTATTTTACTTCTTTTACAAAAAATTAATGTATTTTATTTACTCAAACTATAAAGCACATTTTTATTGCAGATTATTAAATCTAAATTTTAGAATTTTTTTTCTTCAAAAGAAAGTTCCCCAAACCCACCGACTTTTTTCATTTTCTTTTTGTAGTTAAAAAATGAAGATGCAATGCAATACTGTGTACCATAAAATTGACAGGCATACAGTAGTAGTATAGCTGTTATAGGATATACAGTTTAAAAGGTAATTCTGTAGTAATGTTTTTAGGATACAATGTTTAGATCCAAAAAAAGCATACAATGTATATTACTTGTAATTTAAGTTAATTCTACTATTTTAGTCCTAACACAATGTGGTCTCCGTTTAATTTTGATAGGAGCACATAAATTTTAAGTGTGTCAAAAAATGTGTTTCCATCCTCTTTCCGCATAAAATAAAATGATCTCCGACCCTAAATGAGGCCATTTTTGTGGATCTTCTTTATATAAAGGTGAAAGTTGAATCTGAAAACAAGAACATATAGAAAATTATTTGATTTTAAATATAAACAGAAAGGTACATATATTTAGTTTAAATGATCTCAATCACATGAGGTGGAAGCAACACATTGCACAATGATCAAATTGTACTTACAAGCTCAGATGATTCATCAAGCACATGAAGGATTTAACTTAATAATCATAGATGCAATGCAAGTATATATTGCCAATTACATATACTAAAAGATGGATAAAGAATGGTGTCCCTAAGATAGGATGAGTGAAGAAGAGCATGAGATTGAGTAGACTAGTGAGAGATGAGATCAAGGAAGAGAGGCCTTATGCCCTATGTTTTGAACGTTTTGGTTAGTGTCTAATGGGAGTACTAGTGATTAAATAGATAAACAACTAAGGCTTTGTTTGGGACTTTGGAGGGGTGGACTTAGGAGGGTGGGAATTTATATAGAGGAAAATAGATGAATGTTTCACATATTTTGAAAGACCAGTTTTTTAGAGAATGATAAATTAATGCTAATGATTAATATATTTTAAATTTTAAAAATATTATAACAACAAAGATTAAATTTAAAGAATTCATATAAATCCTCCAAAACCTTTTTCTAATACAATTTTTGAGTTCCCTCAAATGAGAAGAGTTTTGTATTATGAAGAAAAATGAACCTCTCAAAGCACTCCCTTCCCAATGCCTTCTATTTCTTTCACTTTCTCCTTCCTTTTTTTTTTCTTTTTTCTTCTTATACCCTCTCCTCCCTTCCCCTCTAAAACTCACAAACAAAGCCTAAGGATAGAAATCTCTCATTAAACAAGTAGAATGACCTAATTCATCAATGAGTTATCTATAAGCAAGACCAAACACATATTCATCAATTAAGTAATAATATATTAAGTGTTGTAGATGATTGTGAGGAGATGGGATGTCTCCTAGCTGATATGTTTTCTCTTCTCTTGTGATGCATTTGCACCAATCCATTCATTTTATAAATAAAATAAAAAACAAACTTTTTTAAAAATAAAAAAAAAAACTGAAATAGTTGATTATGTCAATCCATAATTGAACAACTAAAATAATTAACTAACATTCTTCCACTTAGATTACAATAGTTAATTATTAAAAGAATATGATTTTTAATACTAATTGAAATATCAATTATCATTTGTCAATTATGAATATTCTGTTATATCTTTCACCACATTCCATCCCCATCAAGAACTACAACCTTACATGTGATCAACATGCCCAATGATCATGATTTATTTCTAATTTTTCAATGACTCGTCACAATTTTGTTCATAATCCATTTGTATGCAATCACTACATGGCTATAAAATTAATTTGAGCATACATATAGCTAGACAAGGACTCCATCATGTCCATGTCCAAAGCCGCTGGCCACTATTCTATGCGTGATGCAATAATATAGTACAGAGTGTCGAACTAACCCCACTAATTGATAGAGATTGCCACATATTGTTAAAGTAACAGAAAAATGGAATTATTAAGGATTTTAGAGAAGGAAAATGTACAGTATTTTATTTTACTTGTGACATAGACATTATAATAAGGAATTAAGATATATGAGAACCTATTTGTGATTTTGACGTGGTGAGGGGTGTTTTTCTAACTGTTGTTATTGTGTTGGGTTAGTTACTACAGGTGAGGTGTGTCGAAAATTCTGCAATGTAGTGGCTGACGAATTGCTTGAGGTTGTGGCTAAAGATGAAAAGAATGTTGCATCTAGACTAGAGTTTAAAATTGTAGGAAATTGACAAGTGATGGTTGGTTTCTATTGAAGTTGTATTGGGACATCACATATGTCAAGACCCCCCATCTAGGATTAACTTCTGAGAAATAGTGAGATCAAACCCATGAACAGTTTCAACATTTTAAAACTAAATGGCAAGGTCAAGGTGGCAATGAAAATAAGGATAAGATACTACACAAGTTTTAATATTAATGACATGGAAATAAGTTATTTAACTCTAATTATTTAATATTAATAGTGATTTTTTTCAATTCTAATTATTTAATTATACGATTATACGTTAATATTAATGACATGAAAATAAGTTATTTAGTGATAATCAAAGAATAAGATAGTAGTTCCTCTCTCTTCTTTCCTTCTTAAACCCTAGCCGTCACCCTTTTCTTCTTCTTCTTTTTAGAGGGGCGATTTTTGGGTCAATTAATTTTGACCCAAAAAATCACCCCTCCGAATTGTTTTTCCTTCTATCCTAATTGAATAACCGATTTCACATATTTTATGTTTTCTTTCGTTTGTTTTTGTGATTTCGTCCTCTCTGAACGACTTTGTTTGTTTTGATTTCCCGTCTTTGTGCGGTGTGTTTTTTATTTTCCGTCTTAGTGCGGTGTTTATTTGATTCAGGTTGAAAGATTAACTTTGAGCAAGTGCAGATCCGATCAATGACAATGACTTTTGCGTCGTCAACGTTGCAGATCCGGAGACACGAGTATTCCGGAGACATAAATATAGTCATATTTGTAGGCATAGGTACTTTGCCGTTTTATGCTATTAACATGGATGTTGTGAGTTTGTTCACAGATTCATCCTTTTTGTTTTTAGCGAATTTTGATTTGTATTGTATCGATGTACTCTATCAATTTGAATGAATGAATATCGCATATTTTTGTCAATAGTGATAGGCCATGTAAGCAATGTCATGTATAATTTACATCATTAAAGTTGTTGTCATGTGACTGGAAGGTCACGAGTTCAAGTCCTGGAAACAACCTATTGTGTAAAAAACAGGGTAAGGCTGCGTATAATACACCAAATGGTGGGACCCCTTCCCGGATCCTGCGTATGCGGGAGCTTTAGTGTATTGAGTTTCCCTTTACCCTTAACATGCATGCCACATCATCCAAAGTGGAGGGGGATTAATGAAGGGATTTAAGAGAGGTTTTTCAAATTTTTGTAATCCTCTTAGCGGAACAAATCCCATTGAAACGGATCTTGATTAAATCATTAATCACAAATCAAACAGAAACTTAAACACTTTAAGATTCAT
>Ga0228711_1012574_pt1 | contig 10316 bp, 5 predicted proteins | sample MedpolnodulmetaG_2_FD_177996 | JGI IMG/M metagenome (GOLD analysis project Ga0228711, IMG submission 177996) | Root nodule microbial communities from Medicago polymorpha collected in Santa Monica, California, United States - brown nodules | ecosystem: Host-associated > Plants > Roots > Nodule...
AACATACACGCACACACGCACACGTGCACCTAAAACTATTACATAAAAGCCTATTATACATTCTACGGTCTGCGATAAAATAAATGACGGAAATATTTACATTCAAACCTAATTTACATTCTAAGTTTCGAACCAACAAAGAAAACGAAAATAAATAAAACGAATTACATTAAAGCCTAAATACACATTCTAAAATCCATGCTACAAATTAAATGGCAAATGAATGATAAATATGCGACTTAAACCAATAAATTTCAAAGAAGAAACGATGGAGAAAAATGCGAGGGAATTTAACATGCACAAATTATTTACATTCACGCCTAATGTACAAACTAAACCATATTATATAAAGAAAGAATGATTAAATATAATGAATGCGAAATAATAATCCTAAACTAATTAAAATGCATGAGAATTAACAAGATGCAATGCTAACGGGCAGAAAACGAAAGAAAAACGTGCAAAAGAAAATAAGAAAAATAAAATACAGCAGGGGGTGCAGGCATTAGGCAGGGGTGTGCAGAATAGCAAAAAATACTGGGCTTAAAGCAAAAGGGACCGAACCGGGTCGGTTTGTGGGTTGCTGGGTCGGGTCATGGGCTGCTATATAAGGGCTGTGAGGTCCCTTTTCTTTCATTTCCTCATCCCATTTCTCTCTCTTCACTCCTTTGGAGAGCAAAAGCTCTCTTCTCTCTCCTATCATGTTCTTCCCTCCCTCATGAGTTTTCCGGCCAATCTTCATCCCTTCCGATGGGGGAGGCGGCGGCAGGTAGGTGGGGGTGGTCGGAGTGATTCCGACGGTGGCCAGGCGCGGCGGTCGGCCGTCATAGACGGCGCCGCCGCTAAAACTCTTTTTTTTTTTAAAATTTTTTTGCGGTTTTCTAATCCTTTTCTCCTCCTCTACACTCTCCTCACCTTAAAATTCCTATACAACAGATATTAAACCCTAGATCTAAGCATAAATGAAAACATACCCTTATACCTTTCTCTTTCTAGATCGGCTTTGATGTTTCACTTTCGTGATGCTTGAATCGGTTCCGGTTTGACTAGGGGCGACGAACGGTTGCTGGCTTACTGACGGTTGGTCTGGGCTTCAATTCGTCCTTGACGTTGTCCCTAGGTGATGGCTTTGTTTCGATGTTGTGTTGGTTTGTGCGTTTCTGTGTTCTGGATGAATTGCTGGCTGAGAAATTATTATGTTTTTGTGCGTTTCTGGTTATTTTGCAGGTTTATGCTGTGCAATTTTCGGTCCCCCTTTGTGTGTGTGCAGGTTCTTTATTTATAGTGCAAGGCTTGGTTTTCAGGGTTTGTTGAACTTAGATGACCTGTGCCTGGAATCTTGGCTGCAGACGTGAACTGGCTCGTGTTGGGGATCAGGACGAGGATTTGTTCATGGAAATCGGTTTCCAGTGGAACTGGGTTTGGATATGGACGCGTGGCAGAATCTTAGATTGGGACTAAAAATTTCTGCATTGGACTTAATTGGATATGGACAAAATAAAGATTGATTTAAAAAAGGATGAAGACTAAATAAAAAATAATAATAATAAAAAAAGTGTTGAAGGTTTAGATAATTAAAAAAGAAAAGAATAAAGACTTTTATATACAAATTAAAGTTAAAGTTAATTAAAAACTTAAATAAAAGATGGAAATTAAATACAAGAATAAATAAAAAATAAAGAGAGAAGAGGACCCGACTCGGAACCAATCATGAGGTATTTTAAAATACCTCTCTGCCGAAATTTTGTCGAAAACGTCGGAGATCAATCAGATTAAACTGCGTACGAATGTAGGGTCCAACGACACGTGTCAGTGACGTCTTAGGTCAAAAATTGGGGTATGACAGTAGCTTTATCAAGAAGAATTTCTAAAAATTCAACAAAAGTTCTCATCAAATAAATATACAAGGAGAAGATGGAGACTTTATGAAAAATTTAGTTTTGAAATATATTATTTTATCCAATCATATGTTTTTTCCTTTACATAACAAGTCATTTATACATTTTTGTTATCATTTCACTAATTATTATTAGAATAAACAATAAATGATCGTTATTTTATTTTTATTTTATATACAGCAAATTAAAATACGTCGAGCTGATAAATAATTTCGTGATATGCTCTAACAATAATTTGAAGATAAATTGATGCACAAATAATTTCCATTAATATTTAAAAATTTAAAAATTGTAATCAAAATTATACAAATTAACATAATAAAATATACACACATGTTAGCGTAGTAAATAGCTTTAAAACATAGGCTCTATATATTCATCAAAAACTAGTAGGACACAAGAGGCCGCGCGTTGCGCTCCGTTTTAGAGATACGGCGTAATTATGCTAAATTTTAATTTAAATAATGTTAAATGATGTAATCAAAGAGGAATATGAAACGTAGGGATTGAGTAGTTAAATTGGTTTGAGCTACAAGATTTAAGGTTTAATAGGCCTTTACCCCCTGTAATATAGGTCACTTTTGGTTTCCCCTCTTAAGGAGTTAAAAATTCAATGTTCAAACACTAACAAGAAGAAAATTAACATAACAATTAATATATTAATACTTGTCGTAAAGAAAAGAGGAATATGAAATTTATAATATTAAACTTTTGAAACTCGGTACCCGTGCATACAAACAAGATCACATCTCCTTTTTTTTAGAGTAGGTGGCAATCCACTTGGATTGACCTTGTGGTGTTGGAATGAGACCTTGAGGTGTGCTCCTCCGTTTTCTAAGTCGCAATTGTGTTAAATATAAATAATCTTTCTATATTATAAAAAACTTGCTATATTTTGAAAATATATATTTAATGATATTTTTACATATAAATATTAAATATATAAATATAATTTTCAAAATTGGTTACCCGTGAATACACAGAAGATCGAAGCTCTTTTTTTTGTGGGAAATTTAAATAAATTTCCAATATTATTCAAAATTTGATATATTTTTGAAATTAATATTTATTGACATTTTTAAAGAGAAATAGTATGAAATTTACAACTACAAAATTTTGAAAGTTGGTACTCGTGCGTACTAACAAGGTTGCGGCTCCTTTTTTTAGGCAAGGTTACACACACATGGATTCTAGGAGAATGAAGTAACATATAATTTAGGACACACAAATTTTGATAGAATGACATATAATTTGGGACGTAACCTTTTCGCTTTAAAACACAGACTCTAAATTTCCATAAAAAAAGGTGGATGGTCAATAGTTAAAGGTCCAGTAGCTAAAGAAACAACGAAAAAACCATTATGTACAGGCATAGGGGAAGAAGGGAAGAAACGAGCAAACGAGGAAGTCAAGCAAAAAGGTTCTCTACTCTCTTCATCAATAACATAACATATTCATCAAAGTTTCATCAACAGAGAATTTCAAGGAAATAGGGACAGTGAATGATTCATTTTATTAAATTTAGTTCCAAAGGTCTTCTACTTCAAAACAATATTTAAGTTAACCCAAGTAGCCATTAGCGGATGAACTAGTAGATTTTCTTTTTTTGTTTTTTGAAGGAAAATTAGTAGATGATGGATTTTAACTCACTTGGGTTGGTCTGGTGGTATTAACTTGACATCTGAGAGTTTGCTCCTCCTCAAAGTCTCGGGTTCGATTCTCTCTAGTGTCAATTTGAGTGGGCTAATTTAGCTTCTTAAAAAAAAAAGAAAAGTAGATGATGGATTTTCTTTCTTCCCTTCTTTGTCCATATTCCACTTATTGGTCCATAAATTAATTACTCCTCCATATTCCCTCTTCACACTATGAAAACTCATTGCCATAGCTATACGTTTATCACCATGTTTTGATTTAGCATAACCAAATACTGCTGGCATCAGTAACCGTACAGCTTCACTTATTTCCTTCCTTAGATCATTTTTTCATCTAGACCATACAATTTATAGAGTTCCAAATAAGCTGGAGGACACTTTCTTACTAAATCAACACCCTCTAGAATCAACTCAATCTTCTTTTCAAAGCTGCTATTAACTTCCTGACTTGTTGCAAGCTTCCCCCAATCCCTAAATGTAGCATCACATATCATAAATCTTTGCACCGGTGGCGGCGACACATCGATCCTCAGAGCTAGCTTTGATGCCAACATATTAGTCCTCCCAAGCACCTGTGCAAGCCAGTATGTTTGTGCTAGTCCAAATGGATGTGCAGCGATCCTACAAAGTGCTTCTTTCTGATTAAGAATCTCATTCTGCATTGTCTTTTTTGTAATTGAATTCAAGGTATTAAGCCATGAAGTACAAATACGGTTCATATTCGGATCATTATTACGGAATGTTCGATCCTTATTGAGGTGAAGTAGCCCAAACAGACCGATAACATTCAAGCAAATCACATTCATCGGCTTTCCAAAACATGTCTCTTTCTCCCAAGCTAAACAAGCCCTAACATTCTCTTGCTTTGCAAAAGAATCAGTCCAGCAATACTCTTTCATCATTCTTGAAGTTGGATGAGGCATAATACCACAACCTACCCCGTAAGCTCTTGTCCATGCTGCCAATTTTGAGCCGGCGCATGGAACAAGATTCAGCGCAGCAAGTTGTTGCATACTGTATTCATTTATCTTCAAACTCACCGGATCCATCTCGACATTGTTAAGATTCCTCCAAGCAACATCAGTGACAGACATGTTATCAGCATTCAAAATGCCCATATCACGGACATCAAAGTTCATTTCAGCATTTTTACTAACAAACATGTAAACATTATCAACAACACTCTTTGGATCAGCCTCTCCAACTGCAGGACCTATACCCCAATCAGCAAACAGAGCTGTCCCAGGTGTAGAGTCAAATCTTGCAATTTCAGCGCGCACAGTGGCAGCAGGAGTGTTTTGCTGCATCAGTTCTTTCATCTGATCGTATGGCATTCGTGTTATTTGCCAATATCGTGTGATCAGCTCAGGACGCGGATTCACACAACCATTAGCAGGTATGACAGGATTAATTCCTAGCCCGGAAGGAATCATGAGCCACTGATCAGACTTCAGGTACTCAACTTCTACCATTTGTGTCGATCAAAGGAGGGTAAAAAGGAAAATATTACTATTTGTTTTTGGCTTTATCACTTTTGGAGGATTGGATGGAAGAGTAGTGCAACTGAAGGTTAAATAAATAGGCGTGATTTGAGAGACATGAAGGGTCAATATTGCAGTTAAAGATTGTGCAAACCCCAAAACAAGAGGAAGGAAGTGTACTGATTTATGTATTAAATGAGAAGGATGATTAATGGGTGAAAATCTGATGGAATTCCAAGAACAAAAACAGCGCATGAGTAATGGTTGTCGTTGATACAATTCACCTTGACATCTTGAGGATTGTGAGAGGCAATGTGTAAAATCTTGCAAGTTGAAGAAGCCAATTAATATGGATTCACAAATTAGACCTAATTACTACTTTTGGTCCGTTTAAGTCCAATGTATTTTTGTACCAAAAAAAAAGTCTAATGTATTTTTATTTTTTTTGAAGGAAAGTCTGATGTATTAAAAGCAAGACTGAACACACATTTTAAGTTCTGAACCATGATCTAAAAAGTGATTTATAATTGAGACTAGAGGTCATATTAATTCATGACAAATAAAAAGAATTTTTAGCTCTTAAAAAATGAAACTCACACAATTTAGCCTCTCAATCAATTTCTCTTACTATTAAATATATGACGTGTACCGTTCATTTGACATGCAGCGTTAACCATGTCAATTAAATGCCAACGTATAATTAAAAGAATTTTTAAGGGGACAAATTAGTCCCTCATTTAAAAAAAATAAAAAATAAAAATGAGTGATTTTACAATAAGAAAATGAATGGTAATGTTTAATTCATAGAGAGAATGGATGACCTTTTAACGCATAAACATATAATGGATTGAGAAATTGAAATCCCAAAACACATACCCTTTTGGTTTAGTTTCGTGCTTCCATATTCCCTGACATTCTTCAATTTCGAGGGAGTATCAACGACGACGACGATTGTTTTGACTTGAGAAGATGAACGACAAAACATAAAAGTACCAATTCGGTCCCTTAAAATCTAACAAACTGCATTTTTTTTCTCACGAAGAAATCGAAAAAATAATTACTAATTTCACATTTTTATGGGGACCAAATTGCCCTAAATTTTTCAGTAGGGATCTGAATGTCCTTTTTTTTAATAAATAATACACGTGGAAGTCAATAAGATAATTTTAATACCATATATATCTTGTCTCGGCTTGATTTTGCGGGGACATAGGTTTTTTTTTAGGACTAATTTGACATCTATGTATTTTGTTATGAATCAAAACGAGTTGTCACTCTAAAACCAATTTTAGTTTTCTAAAAGAAAAAACAAAATGAAGGCAATGATAATCAATGATAACTTGCTTGAAGTATGTATGTACTCATCATTCAATTATGCAATTTCGTATTATATTTTTATTTTTAAGGGGGTAATAGTCATTTTGGTCCCTGAATGTGTAAGGAGTATTCATAATAGTCCTTCAATGTATCAAAATTTTAAAATAGTCTCTGGTTGAGCACTTTGTTAGTCAAAATAGTCTCTGACGCTAAAATAATCCACCAATACTCACAATAACTCTTTTCATATAAGGACTTAAATGACAATAAATAAGTATTTTTAAAGACTGATATGACAATAAGTAAAGTAAGTATATTGAAGGACTAATATTACAATATTCATGAAGTATTTTAATTTCAGGGACTATTTTGACTAACGAAGTGCACAATCATAAACTATTTTGAAAATTTTATACATTAAAAAACTATTACAGCTACTCGTTACACATTATAGGATTAAAATGACTATTACCTATTTTTAGGAATTAAATTAAATATTGAAATAAAAAAAATTACCAAAAAAAGAAAAAAGAAATGTAAATTTTGTGAGTTGGTTAACAAAGAGCCGCACCCGGTGGCCTCGTCTAGAATTGTCAAAAGAGAAATACTAACATGATGTGCCCTTAAATACTACTCTATATGTTCTTTATTATAAGTACCTTTAACTAATTTCACATATATTAAGAAAAATATAGTGTAGTTAATGTGTCAAGTTTGTGTATGAATTTTGTTAATATGTGTATTTGACTTTTCATATTTCAATGCAAATTAATAGTACTAATTAGGGATATGTTTAAGAAAAAAATAATAAATACACCTACTAATTTGTAATAATTAGGAGTAAAATATAAATTATAAATTGGAAACTGTGACAATTTTTTCAATAAATACTTGTTATTTGTAAAAATCCTTAACATGTGCCTTTTGTTACTCTGTAGTTTATATTTTGATGATGTTTTATTTTAGATGTTGTTTACATTTTATGTTTAACTAACTCAATTGTAAAAGCACCCATAGTCAATTCATAATCTCAGGTCCTCTACTTTAGTGTCTCATGATAACAAGTGTTAAAACCGTGTTTAGAAGTTTCTTGGGATTCAAGCCTTATATAGGGTTCCATTGGTTTTTTTTATGATATTTGATTTGATATGATTCAGTGTTTTTCTTGAAATCTTTTATAAGATTCAATTGAGCCCTTTGTAACCTGATTTTGGTCTGGTTGATACCTATCAATATTCTTTGAATCGTATCAAACTTCATCTAGGTTTAATGATACAATTCAAACTCTAGCCTTTGTAAATTTGAATCGATTCAAACTTCATTTGAAAATTATCTGATACGATTCAATATTCTTGTGATTCGTATCAATCTTCATGCTTTCCAGGTTCCATCATTTTACACTATTTGAATCGTATCGTGCTTTTTATGTTTTGATTCAAGCACGTTGTTTTGTGACTAAAATAAGCTCTTTTTACACGGACCTATATATTCTAGCACCCACATATTTTCTATTCATTGAAACAATTTGTAAATAGGCTCTAAAATCTCCAAACTCTTTTTCTCTACATCTTCTTTAGATTAAACACTTTTTATAAGATCTTTGTAGAGTGTGAGGTCTAGATTGTTAGGGTGCTATAGGACTTGTAAGATTTATTTCTCTCAAGGGTCTTGGTGGTGGATCAAGGACTTGAAGGAAAGAAGGCACTTTTCACCTCGAAAGGATTTTGGGGATTGTTTCTCAACTACTTAAGGTTCACGGGGATCAAAGGTTCAATATATCAAAGACGAATTCTTAGTGTAGAAGTTCAAAGGATTGCATGGAAGCTTGAGGTTCGAAGACCTTGTAGGTGTCTAATATCAAGAGGTCTTAAAAATTGAATCTCGTGTGATTGGTTATCATATAAGATTAGAGAATCAAAGGAATCATTGTAATCATAGACTTGTAAACATTTTTCATCATAGTGGAAGACCATAATAGCGGCGTTTTCTATCACGAGGACGTACCCCTAGTGAGGACGAAAAGGGGGAACCTCCATAAATCTCGATTTGGTTTGAGATTGTTTAGTTTTGTGATTTAAATGTCTGTATTGTTTGTTGAATTGTATAATAAGATTCAATAATAAAATTCTCATTCTTATTTGAATTCTTATTTCTTTACATTGCTTTATTCATATCATCATATTCAAGCACAATCCGACAATCATAATCGTATTTTAACTCAAGCTTTCGCAAACTCTTTTAAAATCGAAAAACGATATTCACCCCTCTCTAGCACATTCTTGGTATCGTCATATAGATTAACATGTGGTATCAGAGTCTTGCCTCTTCACTAACGATTAACATGTGGTATCAAAGCTCTTATTTTTCACAGTGAAAATTATGACTATTAAAAAGAATGTACGAGTGGTCACATTCAATCCATCGATATGCAAACAAGCCCAAGGCCAAAACAAGCAAAACAAGCCTAAGGCCAATTTGGACATATGATGATAAGAAAAAGGTTCAATACGATTTGAAAGCGAGAAATATACTATATCCACCCTAAGTGTAAACGAGTACCACTCGATTTCACACTGCAAGACCTCTAAAGCAATGTGAGACGCCTTAGAAACCCTCCATGAGGGCACTGAGGACGTCAAGCAATCAAAAATTAATACCTTTATACAACAATATGTGTTATTTCACATGGAGGAGGGTGAAACCATTTCCTCCATGCAAATGAGATTCACTTACATTGTGAACAAATTACAAAAGGTAATTTAAAAAATAACAAAACTAAATTTGATAAAACTAGTTAATATTGTGTCTATCTTTAAAGAAAAGTTTGTAATGTGAATTAGAAAAAAAAATCAGAGTAATATGGATATCTTAGATCATGGTTGTAAAAAAAAAATTAAAGAAAAAATTACAGTCGATTTGTGGTAATGCTCGAATGACCAAATACTTCCATGAATCTATATGATGTGTATTTGATTATGCGGTGGTGAGAATTCAGTTTGATAGAATCCATTTTGTAAAAATAAATTTTTAATTAAAAATGAGTTGAACGTAAATTAATTTAATGAGAGACTTGGTTAGGTGTCAAGAGGTTGAAGGAATTTAATATGGCCTTATTAGGGAAGTGGTGTTGGCGTATGTTGGTTGATAAGGATGGGCTTTGGTATAGAGTCCTAAAGGCGAGATACGCTGAGGAGGGCGGGAGGTTGCTGGAGGGTGGGGGAGATAGCTCGGTTTGGTGGAGAACTTTGTGTGGTCAAGGGTTGGGGGTCGGGAGTTGGTTTGAGGATAATGTATGTAGGGTGGTCGGCGGAGGTAGTACTACTTATTTTTGGTTAGATAATTGGGTGGTGGTGGGTGTAACAACCCGATTTTCTCTAGATTTAATTTTAATTGTTTTGTGTGTGATTAATTATGCTTATATGTGATTAAATTGCCTATGTGTGTTTTAATGGGTTTCCGGTATTAGAAGGGTAAGTTAGTAATTATGGTGAGGATTATTTTTAGTGTTTCGACTGAGAACCATTATTTAGTAAGTTACTAGTGGGTAGTGGTGATTTATTTTATAACCGGTAAGTTATCGTATTATTATCTTAACCGTTAGTAGAGAGAAACTTAGGGGTTGGTTATAAATGTTGTGAGTCCATTAGGACACTAAGAGGGTTAGACCCAAAGTGTAGAGACTATATAAGTGGTGGTTATTAAAGAAAATAGGGATAGATAATCATTTTACAAGTTTGAGAAGAGGAAGAAAGAGAAAGGGGGCAAGAGGAAGAAAGAAGGGTTAGAGAGAGAGATTGAAGAACCCATAGGAGCTCAATTGAAGCTTGTGCTAGGTTTGTCACTCATTGAGGTAAGGGGGTTAGTTTTCAATTATAATCAATTAGTTGTAGCTTCTTCTCTAGTTATATGCTTAAGTGCTTAATTGAATAAGTGATTATCATGAACCTACTTGTTGAAATTCGTACTCT
>Ga0228711_1012575_pt1 | contig 10316 bp, 5 predicted proteins | sample MedpolnodulmetaG_2_FD_177996 | JGI IMG/M metagenome (GOLD analysis project Ga0228711, IMG submission 177996) | Root nodule microbial communities from Medicago polymorpha collected in Santa Monica, California, United States - brown nodules | ecosystem: Host-associated > Plants > Roots > Nodule...
ATTTTACGTTCCACTTTCGGGATCCCCATTTAAAGCCAGAGCGAGGAACTATATAGACTAAACCACTGGAATAGACACTGAAGAGAATCAAACATAAGACCTTGAGAGAAATACATTGAAAAGCGTCAAGGCATGTAACATTTTACTAGAGAAACAATCTTTGATGACAATCCTCACATTCATTCTCTAGAATGATAAAAAAAAAATTGTCATTTCTAATGCAATACATGATTTTGTGATGAAAAAAAGAAAAGATATGACATATGTACAACCAGTTATTAACTGGCTTAGTGATGGAAATAAGAGAAATGACATTAGAACAAAAGTTTTGTTACAAATTTTGAGACAACTACCTCTCTTACTCTCACCCTCTCTGTTGCATTGGTTTTCATTCGAATACCTACATTTCTTTGTATTATTTAGTTATACCATAAGTTGTCATAAAATGGTTGGTCAAGTAACACACGACTTAAAATTATTATTAAGAAAGTGCAAATCTTTAGTTTGGTTCTTCAAATCACCGCCGGTTCCTTTTTTGTACTTTCACAAGTTAACAAGCAAATGGAAATTAGAACCATGTATTCCTAATAAATATAATTATGATTATGATATGATGGGTCACTCAAATGTCTTCTATTTGGTTAGAAAGCATCATAAATAATATACACTATGAAAAAAGTTACACCATGTCAGCAAAAAGGAAAGCTCTTTGGCATTTAATTGCAAAATCTTTGCGTCTATGATGCAAATCAAGAAATTCAGGGGGTCAAAATTCAAAGATGTTGAAATATTAGTACTAATTTTCAAAGTTCAGAGTGTGAATAGACACATCCTCACCACACACAGGATCCACTCCCGTCCCTTACCAAAAATTATGATGGTCAAATACGGTTTGACCGTATTTCGGGTTGGTTTTTATAATGAGAATCATATGGAGTCCAGGTGCACATACTCACCTCCTGCTGGATCTGCCCATGTTCTGAACTGAAATTTATTTGCAACTTTTACATTGTAGTTATATATTAAAAAAATGGGCCATACATAGTGATTGGTTAACTTAGAGGGATTGTGAGTTATATTAACTTATTTATATTTAAATCGATTTTAAAAAGAATTAATTATGAACGTAGAAATTTTGGTAGTGGGGTAATTTTCATAAAGATGTAGTAGACTACAAACACTTAAGTGCTATTCTTAATCAGAGTGCTTCTAATTTAGATTTCAAAAAAGATTAAAAGGTGTACCATAATCTTTATCCATTACTTAAATAGAGAAGTTTGTAAATAATAAAAAAGATTATATTATTAAAACTCGCCTCATTCACACCTGGACTTTTTTTAATCATATTAGGATCACCCTAATAGTCGTTGTTTCTCACCCCCTTCGCCCAATCACAGTCATACAAAACCACCTTATTGTAAAATCATCGAGCCATCTGAGCTTTGTTAACAAAGTTGTTCAAACATCAGATGTAGTTCACTTCTTGCTATAATTGTTGTTCGAGATCAACTCTTAGGTTATGTTTCAAAAATTGGGTTTTTTAGATCTAAATGTTCTGCAACCATTAACGCCATTTGTCCATGATAAGCATTAAGATACACCAATTTCCAGTTTGAGACTAGATCTTCAAAACCACTTAGTTTTACATGTGGGATTTCTGATCCCACATGATCATTTTAACACAAGATCTGATTTTTTGTCTCAGTAAATAATAAAAAAAAATCAGAAGATCTGAGGATCTAAATGGTTTTACATACAATAGAAATAATAATTGGAAAAAACTAAAAGTGTTAAATTGAGATTCATTAATAGAGCAAAATTTTGTGACAAACGAATGTTCATGACTACCTTTTCCTTCAAATTATTCTCCGTGAAATATCGAATTTTAATCAAATCAATGAAGTACCAAATAATATGAAAACAAAATGATTTCTATCTCATTTGATACTTCATCGATCAATCAAGATTCGTCTTCAGTTTCATACAAGCACACAAGACCTGCTATCACCTCCTGCCTCTTTGAGTTTTTATGTGATAAATAGTGATATTTATTGGCCTTTACAGTTAGCAAGGTCCTTATTTTAAATAATTTTTATTTTTATTTGTTTTCTTATTTTACTCAACATAGGGAATAGTAACAATATACACTATGAGTGTAATGGTTTTTTTCGTGTTCAGTCAATTATATTGTTTCATCATTAAAACCACTTGATTTTAATCATAACTATCTCTAACGTTATAAATTTACATGATTGTGATGATTGTGTTTATTGATGGTATAAACTTTTTACATTGGCATTGTTTGAAAGTTGCACTCTTAATATATTAACGGCAAACTGACATTGGAACTATAAATTTCAGAAAAATTAACTTTATGTAAATGCATTCAAACATAATAATTTTTAGACCCAACTAAAATAATTCAATAAAAATATTATTTTGATTACAATAGAGTTAGGCATGAAAAGGTAACTTACACTCGATAAATCTGACAATAACTCGCCTCTTCTTTGACAGATAGACCACACTTTGGCAGGGATTGTGCAAGTTTAGTTCGATATTCTAAAATCGGCGATAGGATGATGGTGGGATTGTACATATCTACCTTGCCACAAACCGACATCATTATTGAAAGATTATTGAAAGAAGTATTTGCAGACAATTTTTATACATATGCTTATTCATTTTATAGAATATTTAATCCTATATTTTAAATTTTAATCTTCTCTCAATAGAAAAAAACATGTGTTACTTTTTATTATTTAATAATTATTAGAATACTCGGTATCCAGCCTAAAGACCAACTAATACGAAGGGTCGAATTTTACGTTCCACTTTCGGGATCCCCATTTAAAGCCAGAGCGAGGAACTATATAGACTAAACCACTGGAATAGACACTGAAGAGAATCAAACATAAGACCTTGAGAGAAATACATTGAAAAGCGTCGAGGCATGTAACATTTTACTAGAGAAACAATCTTTGATGACAATCCTCACATTCATTCTCTAAAATGATAAAAAAGAATTTCATTTCCAATGCAATACATGATTTTGTGATGAAAAAAAAAGAGATGACATATGTACAACGAGTTATTAACTGGCTTAGTGGTGGAAATAAGAGAAATGACATTAGAACAAACGTTTTGTTACAAATTTTGAGACAACTACCTCTCTTACTCTCACCCTCTCTGTTGCTTTGGTTTCCATGCCAATACCTATTTTTCCTTGTATTATTTAGTTATACCATAAGTTGTCATAAAAATGGTTGGCCAAGTAACATGCGTCTTAAAATTATTATGAAGAAAGTGCAAATCTTTAGTTCGATTCTTCAAACCACTGCCGGTTCCTTTTTTGTACTCTCACAAGTTAACAAGGAAATGGAAATTAGAACCATGTATTCCTAATAAATATAATTATTATTATGATATGATGGGTCACTCAAATGAAATGTCTTCTATTTGGTTAGAAAGTATCATAAATAATATACACTCTATGAAAAAAGTTACTCCATGTCAGCAAAAAGGAGAGCTCTTTGGCGTTTAATTGCAAAGTCTTTGCATCTATGGTGCAAATTAAGAAATTCAAGGGGTCAAAATTCGAAGAAGTTGAAACATTAGTACTAATTTTCAAATTTTAGAGTGTGTAGAGGTACATCCTTACGACACACAAGATCCACCCCCGTCCCTTACCAAAAATTATGATGGTCAAATACGGTTTGACCCTGTTTTGGGCTGGTTTTTATAATGAGAATCATATGGAGTCCAGGTGCACATACTCACCTCCTGCTGGATCTGCCCTGGTTCCGAACTCAAAATTATTTGCAACTTTTACATTGTAGTTAGTATATTAAACAAATGGGTCATACATTGTGATTGGTTAACTTAGAGGGATAGTGAGTTAGATTAACTTATTTATATTTAAATCGATTTAAAAAAAATTAATTAAGAAAGTAGAAATTTTGGCAGTGGGGTAATTTTCATAAAGATATAGTAGACTACAAACACTCAAGTGCTATTCTTAATCGGAGTGCTTCTAATTTAGATTTCAAAAAACATTAAAAGGTGTACCCTAATCTTTCTAATACTTAATTAGTGAAGTTTGTAAATAAAAAAATTATATATTATTTTATTAAAACTGGCCTCGTTCACACCTGGACTTTTTTTAATCATATTAGGATCACCCTAATAGTCGTTGTTTCTCACCCCCTTCGCCCAATCACAGTCATCCAAAACAACCTTTGAGTAAAATCATCGAGCCATTTGAGCTTCGTTAACAAAGTTGTTCAAACATCAGATCTAGTTCTCTTCTTGCTATATTTGTTGTTCGAGATCAAATCTTAGGTTATGTTTCAAAATGGGGTTTTTTTAGATCTAAATGTTCTGCAATCATTAACGCCATTTTCCATGATAAGCATTACGATAAACAAATTTCCAGTTTTTGAGACTAGATCTATAACTCTTCTTCAAGAAAAATGTGGTGTTATGCAAAGATATATTATGATTTCAAAACCACTCAGTTTTACATGTGGGCATTCTGATCCCACATGATCATTTTAACACAAGATCTGATTTTTTTTTCTCAGTAAATAATAAAAAAAATCAGAAGACCTGAGGATCTAAATGGTTTTACATATGATAGAAATAACATTTGGAAGAAAAAAATAAAGGTGTTAAATTGAGATTCATTAATAGAGCAAAATTTTATGAACAACGAGTGGTCATGCCTACCTTTTCTATCAAATCATTCTCCATGAAATATCGAATTTTAATCAAATCGACGAAGTACCAAATAATATAAAATCAAAATGATTTCTATCTCATTTGATACTTCGTCGATCGATCAAGATTCATCTTCAGTTTCATACAAGCACACAGGACTTGCTATCACCTCCTGCCTCTTTGAGTTTTTATGTTATAGATAGTGAAATTTATAGGCCTTTACTGTTAGCAAGGTCATTATTTTAAATATTTTTTATTTGTATTTTTTTTTAATTTACTTTTTTTTTTGGATAAAGACTAAGAGGAAGGTTAGGCATCAAGGTGAATCTGAAACATCCCAACTAGGTTGGCACCCAACAGAAACCCCAATCCTTTACCGCCTTCCAATACATATTATTAAAAATAAAGGGAAAAATATGTACAAAAGAGGGGGGACTAGGCCAAGACCCTCTGAAAACAAAAAGAGTTCAAAAATAAAAGATAGAAACTAGCTACGGAAATCCAAAATTTGGCAGCCCATGTCTGTCTCTAGCAAAATCCACTGCCAAGGAAGCAGACAAATTATGGTACCAAGATGCAACTGTCAAACCATGTCCCAAGGCTGCCATAGTGTATGCACAACAGTTCCCCTCCTAGTAGATATGAGAGCATATAACAAACAGTCCAAACTGCATACAGTTGTGCCAACGATTCCGCAGGCGGATAGGAATCAGAGAAGGGTTTTTGAACGCTTTCACCGCACTAGAGGAGTCACTTTCAGGCCACAATCTTGGCCAATTGTTCTGGGCAGCAAACTCCATAGCCATCATTAGCCCCATGATTTGCACCTCATAAACAGACACCTCACCGAGGTTACTAGCAAACACTCCAAGAAAAGAGCCTCTAAAGTCACGGAAAATCCCTCCACAAGAGGAGATGGAATTGACAACCGAGCCGTCCGTATTAGCCTTAACCCAATTGATGGTGGGCAGCTTCCAAATGACAGTAGTTATTTCTTTGACCTTTCTATGAGAAGGATTGATCAAGAAATTTTCCACAATATTGACATCCGATGATAAACAATTCCCATTTGAATTAATTCCAGATAAAGCAATAAGAGAGAAATTTTTTATCATAGTGATAAACAAAATATTTTTTATTAGTATTTTTTTCTTAATTTACTCAACATAGGGAATAATAACAATATACACTATGAGTGTAATGGTTTTTTTCGTGGTCAGTCAATTATAGTTGTTTCATCATTAAAACCCATTGATTTTAATCATAACTATCTCTAACATTAGAAATTTACATGATTGTGTTTATTGATGGTGTAAACTTTTTACATTGGCATTGTTTGAAAGTTAAACTCTTAATATATTATTGGCCAACTGACATTCGAACTATAAATTTCAGAAAAATTAACTTTATGTAAATGCATTCAAACATAACATTTTTTAGACCCAACTAAAATAATTCAATAAAAAATTATTTTGATTACAGTAGAGTTAGGCATGAAAAGGTAACTCACACTCGATAAATCTGACAATAACTCGCCTCTTCTTTGACAGATAGACCACACTTTGGCAGGGATTGTGAGAGTTTAGTTCAATATTCTAAAATCGGCGATAGGATGAGGGTGGGATTGTACATATCTACCTTGCCACAAACCTACATCATTATTGAAAGATTATTGAAAGAAGTATTTGTAGACAATTTTTATAAATATGCTTATTCATTTTATAGAATATTTAATCATATATTTTAAATTTTAATCTTCTCTCAATAGAAAAACATATTTTACTTTTTTATTATTTAATAGTTATTAGAATACTCGGTATCCAGCCTAAAGACCAATTAATATGAAGGGTCGAATTTTAAGTCCCACTTTCGGGATCCCCATTTATAGCCAGAGTGAGGAACCATATAGACTAAACCACTGGAATAGACACCGAAGAGAATCAAACCTAAGACCTTGAGGGAAATACACTGAAAAGCGTCAAGGCATGTAACATTTTACAAGAGAAACCATCTTTGACGACAATCCTCACAATCCTTCTCTAAAATGATAAAAAATTTGTCATTTCCAAAGCAATACATGATTTTCTGATGCAAAATCGTTGTTTCTCACTCCTTTCACCCAATCACAGTCATCCAAAACCACCTTAGAGTAAAATCATCGAGCCATCTGAGCTTCGTTAACAAAGTTGTTCAGACATTAGATCTAGTTCTCTTCTTGCTATATTTGTTGTTCGAGATCGAATCTTAGGTTATGATTCAAAAATTGGTTTTTTAGATTTAAATGTTCTGCAACCATTAACGCCATTTGTCCATGAGAAGCAGTAGGATACACCAATTTCCAGTTTTAGAGACTAGATCTATAACTCTTCTTCAAGAAAAATGTGGTATTATGCAAAGATATATTATGATTTCAAAACCACTCAGTTTTACATGTGGGATTTCTGATCCCACATGATCATTTTAACACAAGATCTGATTTTTTTGTCTCAGTAAATAATAAAAAAAATCAGAAGATCTGAGGATCTAAATGGTTTTACATATGATAGAAATAACATTTGGAAAAAAAAATAAAAGTGGTAAATTGAGATTCATTAACAGAACAAATTTTATGACAAATGAGTGGTCATGACTACCTTTTCTATCAAATCATTCTCCATAAAATATCGAATTTTAATCAAATCGACGAAGTACCAAATAATATTAAATCAAAATGATTTCTATCTCATTTGATACTTCGTCGATCGATCAAGATTCGCCTTCAGTTTCATACAAGAACACATGACTTGCTATCACCTTCTGCCTCTTTGAGTTTTTATGTGATAGATAGTGATATTTATAGGTCTATACCGTTAGCAAGGTCCTTATTTTAAATATTTTTTATTTGTATTTTTTTCTTAATTTACTCAACATAGGGAATAATAACAATATACACTATGAGTGTAATGGTTTTTTTCGTGGTCTGTCAATTATAGTCGTTTCATCATTAAAACCGCTTTATTTTAATGATAACTATCTCTGACATTAGAAAATTACATGATTTTGTTTATTGATGGTGTAACCTTTTTACAGTGGCATTGTTTGAAAGTTAAACTCTTAATATATTAACGGCCAACTGACATTGGAAATATAAATTTCAAAAAATTTAACTTTATGTAAATGGATTCAAACATAATATTTTTTACAACAAACTAAAATAATTCAATAAAAATATTATTTTGATTACGATAGAGTTAGGCATGAAAAGGTAACTCACACTCGATAAATCTGACAATAACTCGTCTCTTTTTTGACAGAGAAACCACACTATGACAGGGATTGTGCAAGTTTTGTTCGATATTCTAAATTCGGCGATAAGATGAGGGTGGGATTGTACATATCTACCCTGCCATAAACCTACCTAATTAGTGAAAGAAGTATTTGTAGACAATTTTTATAGATATGCTTATTCATTTTGTGCAATATTTAATCATATATTTTAAATTTTAATCTTCTCTCAATAGAAAAACATATTTTACTTTTTTATTATTTAATAATTTTTAAAATACTTGGTATCCGCCGGTTTAAAGACCAACTAATAAAAAGGGTTGAATTTTAAGTTTCACTTTCGGGATCCCCATTTAAAGCCAGAGCAAGGAACTATATAGACTAAACCACTGGAATAGACACAGAAGAGAATCAAACCTAAGACGGAGAAATACATTGAAAAGCGTCAAGGCATGTAACATTTTACAAGAGAAACCATCTTTGGCGACAATCCTCACAATCCTTCTCTAAAATGATAAAAAAATTTGTCATTTCCAATGCAATACATGATTTTGTGATGAGAAAAAAAATATATGATGTATGTACAACTAGTTATTATCTAGCTTAGTGGTGGAAATAAGAGAAATGACATTAGAACAAACGTTTTGTAACAAATTTTGAGACAACTATCTCTCTCACTCTTTCCCTCTCTGTTGCTTTGGTTTTCATGCCAATACCTAGATTTCTTTGTATTATTTAGTTATACCATAAGTTGTCATAAAAATGGCTGGTAAGGTAACATGCGTCTTAAAATTATTATGAGGAAAGTGCAAATCTTTAGTTCGATTCTTCAAACTACCGCCGGTTCCTTTTTTGTACTTTCACAAGTTAACAAGCAAATGGAAATTAGAACCATGTATTCCTAATAAATACAATTATTATTATGATATGATGGGTCACTCAAATGTCTTCTATTTGGTTAGAAAGCATCATAAATAATATACACTCTATGAAAAAAGTTACGCCATGTCAGCAAAAAGGAGAGCTCTTTGGCGTTTAATTGCAAAATCTTTGCGTCTATGGTGCAAATTAAGAAATCCGGGGGGTCAAAATTCAAAAAAGTTGAAATATTAGTACTAATTTTCAAAGTTCAGAGTGTGCAGAGACTCATCCTCACAACACACAGGATCCACCCCCGTCCCTTACCAAAAATTATGATGGTCAAATACGGTTTGACCGTATTTTGGGTTGGTTTATATAATGAGAATCATACGGAGTCCAGGTGCACATACTCGCCTTCTGCTGGATCTGCCCATGTTCCAAACTCAAAATTATTTGCAACTTTTACATTGTAGTTAGTATATTAAACAAATGGGGCATACAAAGTGATTGGTTAAGTCAGAGGGATAGTGAGTTAGATTAAATTATTTATATTTAAATCGATTTTAAAAAAATTAATTAAGAAAGAAGAAATTTTGGTAGTGGGGTAATTTTCATAAAGATATAGTAGACTACAAACACTCAAGTTCTATTCTTATCGGAGTGCTTCTAATTTAGATTTCAAAAAAGACTAAAAGGTGTACCCTAATATTTTTCTAATACTTAAATAGTGAAGTTTGTAAATAAAAAAAAAAAACTATTTTATTAAAACTGGCCCTGTTCACACTTGGACTTTTTTTTAATCATATTAGGATCACCCTAATAGTCCTTGTTTCTCACCCCTTCACCCAATCACAGTCATCCAAAACCACCTTAGAGTAAAATCATCGAGCCATCTGAGCTTCGTTAACAAAGGTTTTTAGACATTAGATCTAGTTCTCTTCTTGCTATATTTGTTGTTCGAGATCAAATCTTAGGTTATGTTTCAAAAATTGGGTTTTTTAGATCTAAATGTTCTGCAACCATTGACAACATTTGTCCTTGATAAGCATTAAGATACACCAATTTCCAGTTTTTTTTGAGACTAGATCTATAACTCTTTTTGAAGAAAAATTTGGTGTTATGCAAAGATATATTATGATTTCAAAACCACTCAGTTTTACATGTGGGATTTCTGATCTCCCATGATCATTTTAACACAAGATCTGATTTTTTTGTCTCAGTAAATAATTAAAAATAAAATAAGAAGATCTGAAGATTTAAATGGTTTTACATACGATATAAATAATATTTGGAAAAAAAAAGTGTTAAATATAGATTCATTAACAGAGCAAAATTAATGACAAACGAGTGATCATGACTACCTTTTCTATCAAATTATTCTCCATGAAATATCGAATTTTAATCAAATCGACGAAGTACCAAATAATATAAAATCAAAATGATTTCTATCTCATTTGATACTTCGTCGATCG
>Ga0228711_1012576_pt1 | contig 10313 bp, 7 predicted proteins | sample MedpolnodulmetaG_2_FD_177996 | JGI IMG/M metagenome (GOLD analysis project Ga0228711, IMG submission 177996) | Root nodule microbial communities from Medicago polymorpha collected in Santa Monica, California, United States - brown nodules | ecosystem: Host-associated > Plants > Roots > Nodule...
CCCCCATCCCGACAATTTCATAAAGGACTTGTATTGAATTGAGAACCAAATTAAAGAGGACACTGTTACCGGTTGATTAATCTATTCCTTTAAGAACCCATCCTCCTAGAAAGTAAATCTATGTGGTTTCTAGGTCTGAAAGGCAGGGACCTCAAACTACAATGAAGAAAATTCTCCGCCAAACCCAATAAGTCATCACTAACATTAAACCTCATCAAAGGGAGACACACCTCATGCAATGTCAGAGAGAACGGCAAATTACTGATGTCAATGAAAGGTTCAACCATCTGGCCGACCGCGGTTGGAATTTATTTGACTTTCTTTATATAAGCATTTTCGTACTTAGATTGATTTAGTGTGTATTATTAATCTTTAGTTTCTTAATTTAGCATGATTTATGGTTTTATTTAACAGTCAACTATACAACTCTTTTCGCTTCAAATATGAGCTTTATTCTCCTTTACATTATAATTTCACTTAACCTTTCCACATTTCAGAATCCTCACATATCCATCAAGCACCAATTACTACATCAAAAATAAAAATAAAAGAATTCTTCACCAATGGGTATGCAGAACTTCAAAATATTACTAACATCACAACTACTTTGGCATTCCACAACCACCAATCAACTACAAAACCTAATTCATATAAACAACAACATAAATGCCAAATTCACTCATAGGTATCGGCATAAATCTCAACAACTAATTGCTACACATTTACGAACTTTTATACACTTGAGTTGAACCACACCAACTTGATGCTACATAATTTGAGAATGCGACACCAATCACATTAATAATACTGGAATTTTGAAGCTAGGAAAATTATAGACCATAATTGAGCTACTTTAACCATGTGAAGTGGAAAGTTTATTTATCAAAGCCAAAGCATTGCTAGTTAATTGAGCAACTTGCACAATTCTCCCTCTCACCACTGTCTTAACATTCTCCATAGCGTTAATCTCTTGAAATCCGTCCGTACAAGTGTTCTGATCCGTCAAAGCAGCACTAACCCAAGTTTGTACATCACTTATTGTTAGCTCAAAATTTGAAGCCCTAAGACGACTCATTTCATCGATAGACCTTCGTAGTTCATCGGCAGAGTCACTCAGTACTTCGACGCAATCCTTCGTAGGGAAGTGTAGCATAGTCTTGGGTAAGTTGTGGAACTACAAGAATTTCTAATGAATAATGTGTTGGATTGTTGGTATGGTATTTCATTTGCTTGGATGGAGTGTGTGATGAAACTAAAGGCAAAAATTATTAGAAGGATCTTTGAAGAGAAGACCTCCATTTTTTTTTTTAATCTTACGTTATAACTCAATTGAGAATTGGGTAGTTGAGGAAAAATGGGAAGGAATGTTAACTATATATAGGACTCAAAATAATCTTATTTTATAATGGTGAGAAGACAAAATAAATCTTATGGAATTTAATAATTATTTTTGTGGCATCTGGAATTTTTTCACTGGTCCCACACACGTTATTATAAAATGAAGATAATTAAGCAACTAGGAGGATATTTTAGAGAAGGATCTCAAAATGGGATCCAAACTAAAAAAATTCGGGTTTTTATGAGGACCAAGGTGGCATCCGGGAAAAGGATGTGATTTATACATGGACTATATTAGGGTTGGAAATGAGTCGAGTTGAATCGAACTCGTCTGAGCTCGACTCGACTTGATAAAAATTGACTTGGCTCGAAACTTGATCAGAGTTCGATACGAACCATTCTTTAAACTCACTATATGCATGAACTAATTAAGCTTGTCTTATTATCATAATTTTTTTTTTAGATCTAGTGGCTTAAAAGACACCTTTTTCCATTATATTGAATATCTCATGTGCTCATAGTTCGTATAATAGAATCAGAAAGACATAATTTTGAAACGGATGGATTAATTTGATGAACTAGAACTGGCCACATTGGATATAGGTCCTACTTCCTAGCTATAATAAGGACCCTACTTAGAATGTGTAGATGGATGAGAACTGGCCAAGTGCGAAATAGGTCCCAACAAACTAACGAAATTTGAACTAAATATTGGCTCATAACGTTTCTTACTTTGTTCACGCTGTGCAAATGTTTTGTTTCTTTCTCAACTGAACTTTCGAATTGATAGCATTACTTAAAAACTGTGATGTTTCCCAATCACCTAAAAAGGAAATGAAACTCCTATACCCCACAACTTGAGATATGTGACCCAAAAATTATGGTCTAGAATTCTCTAATCTTTTCCAATGCAGTGATTGGCTAGATAATTGTTGTTGCCACTTTGAGTTTGCTAAAAAACTTACATCCCGAAATTCCTTGTTCTGCAGCAGTTAACTGCTGAAGTGATATTTTCTAGTGGAAATCCGAAGGCAGTTAACTGTCGATGAGGGTAAATGTGTAATTTTTCAGTGTTTCATAGCAAAGGTTGAAGTTGGAACAACAAGCTTCGATTGGCTATTACTAGGAATCATTATTGTCTTCTGCAATTATTGATAACAATCAGTCGGCTTATAGAGATTTTTTTTTTGGCTATAGTTTCATACATGTTACTGCTATCCAACATGCCTATATGAAGAGATTTGGATTTGGGTCTGATCCAAGCATAAAATGAAACCATTCATTGATGAATTCTGCTCTTTACCCAAAAGGATTTGCTCATTCCCAAGTGAAATTACGAATATACCCCCACACAAGTTAACTCACGTAGCGTGGTTTAACTCACGCCAGTTATGATGTTAGCGTGACTTAAGTCATGCAATGTGAGTTAACTCACGCTACGTAACTTAAGTCAGTTAAGAGCATCACAAAACACACAAATCCTCATTTCCAACTTCTGCAAAACACGAAAATTCCACCCCCAAAGTTCGAAATTCATCATTCTTGCGCCATTCAAAGCCAAATTCGTCTACAATAGCAAGTAAGTGATGATTATCCTACTTCTTTGCATTATTTTGGTTGAAATTTTCGAATTTTTGTAGAAAATTTACATTTTTAGGTTTTTTAAAAATTGTCTTACATGTTAAAGATTATGATTGTTAGTGATGATTTAACTTAGGAATTGTTGTTTAGATGTTGTTTAGGGTACAAAGTGGTAGTTTAGGGTTTAGAAATTGTTAGATTACATAGTTGTTTGAAAATTGCACACTACGTGTTCAGTAAAATGTCTCAATGATATTTTTTTGTTTTTTTAGATTGTTAATGATGTAATTAGTTAGAATTATGTTTGTTAATGTTAATTATAGTTAATTTTACTGCAATGTGGTAGTTTATGGATTCAAATGACATTGTCGACATTATAGTGTTGTTATATTATTAAAGATGACACATGTGTTGCTGTCGGAATTATGTGAAAATGTGTTAAAGATTTTTTGCTTTTTGTCTAGATATGTCTGAGCCGGAGAGGACTGACAGACTTAGGTTAGGGAGGCTTGCCCCTACTAGTAGTGCACAGAGGGAGAAGCAAGCACTACAGCCTCCAGAGGGTCGAGGTCAAGGGAGAGTGGGGGCACGAGACTTGCTATGGTTGATGCTGCGGGGGGATCGACGTCACAGACGGGTCCATCCCAGACGGTGGACCCGACACATTACCAGCATGATTAGCATGAGCAGCATTATCAGGAGCAGGCGTATCAGCAGAAGTATCAGTATCAGGAGGGGTATGAGTATCACCAGGGGTATCAAGCTCAGTTTGTACAGGGGTATGAGCCTGAGCAGCCTCCTCAACAGCACTATGAGCAGCCTCCTCAGCAGTAGCAGTATGAGCAGCCTCCTCCTCAGCAACATCATGAGCCTGGTATGGACGATGAGGATGGGGGCTTTCCAGGAGGGCCTTACGAGTTGTCTCTTTTACCAAACTTAGGTAAAAACGTGGCATACAAGCTTTGGAATAATAAAACAGTAAGTAATTTAAAGATATTTGACTATTATGTCATGTTTATTTTACGTAGAATATGTCTTGTTTATTTAATTTAAGTATGATTACGTAGAATATGTCATGCTTATTTTACGTATCATTTTTTTTAACAGTGTTTGTTAGAGTACATGAGATTTATTTTTTACGTAGAATATTTGTAGTTAATTATTTCATGTTTATTTTACTTATTTAATTTTTTTTTGTATTTCAGTTGCAAGCAGAGCGTAAGTTGAGTGGCGTCTCGCACGGGAGGAAACTTAAGCTTTCTGCCTTGTCACTTCCGTTGCCGGTAGAAGATAACCCTTGGTTCTGAGGCCCGGTGGATGCATCCGATCTAAGCCCCCTCTTTCTGACTAGGTACGACATCATCTCCCACGGGGCAGTGTGTGATATGGTTGAGAGATGGCATCAGGAGACCAGCAGCTTCCATCTGCCTATTAGGGAGATGACCATCACACTGGATGATGTTGCTTGTCTTCTAGGCTTCTCCGTCGCTGATGTAAGATTTTTACATGTCATAAAACTATTTACACGTGAGTATAATATAGGATCGTTTCCGCAGGGAGTAGCATATATCTTAAGCATTTTAACGTCATTTATCATTTTAAGTGTTTGGGTATAAAAGTTTGTTTGTGTAAAACTATTTTAACTATTCGACATAAAGGTAAAACGAGTAGAGATAGGGCTATTTCGCTTGGGGTCAGAGGCACTCAACCAAGCGTAACAATTGCACCCTCTCGATCAAATAACGGATTCTAGCTTTTTAAACGATATTATCACAATCACTCGACAATATCATTCGTGTCCAAATGATATCGTTATTTCTAAGGGATCGTTTAAATGTCGATTTCCCAAACTATTTAAACGATCACAAAGTCGATCGAATCGTTTAATCGACGATTTCCCAATCTATTAAACGACCCAAAAACATCAAGTTCTAGATTAAAACTGATTATCAAAGATTAACATCTATGTCTAGAATGAAAACTTAGATAGATTGTTATTCTATTCCTAGATCCAAAAGTATTTGCCAATATCATTTTAAATCTCAATAAGGTTTTAAATGCAAGAATAACAACAATATTGAATAAATAAGCTAGAACCATATATTAAAAGATCAAGAGTTTACATAATAGCTTGTTTGAATACCTCAAAACCCACAAGGATAGATGTAGCTACATATGTCTATGATAGCTTTGCAAAGGATGAAGAAAAGATGAAGATTCCATGCCTAGACTCATGATGTCTCAACAAATATTGGGTTGAATCTACTCTTAACTACCTTGCTTTGTGTTTATCTCAATAAAAGCCCTAATATCTTTCTAAAATGCAGAAAATTATAATAAAACACTAGTGGAATGGTTGGAAAAAGAAGAGAAAACTATTTATATGGGCTAAACTCGTGAAATCTCGCTTAAGCGAGGAGAATCTCGCTTAAGCGAAATACCTAATAATCACATTATGGCCAATGAAGACATGCCACGTGGACCTTATCCCTTGAAGTTGCTAGATCTCACGTAAGCGATCTGGAAGCGAGATGGAAAGCGAAACTCAATTTGCTCTCGACATAGAATTCGCTTAAGCGAATTGGCTTCAACTGATGAACTTTGCATGAGCGACTGGGAAGCGAAACTCAATTTGCTCTCAACATAAATCTCGCGTAAGCGAGTTGACCTCACGTAAGCGAGATGTCTTCTCATTAGAAGCGAAGTGGAAGCGAGTTGGCTGCAAGATGAAGTGTTGCTCCCTGGAACTTTCTCGCTTAAGAGAATTGCCCTCGCTTAAGCAAGTTTCGCTTGGTTTGGAAAGTTGTTTCTTGATCATTGCTTGTCATTTCCTGCACAAGTTTGAGTAGAGTAAGGCATGGAAAGCATAAATGATGAAATTACAACAAATGATTGCTTTTCCTTAGATAACTTACAAAACAAATCACTAAAATGCCTATTTTAACACAAGAAAGATATTACTTTTGAGCACTTATCAGCCGTTGGACGGCTCATTCAGGAGGATGACTTAGATCATGACCATGGTGTAAAGCTGCTGGTGAATCACATATTGTTTTCGATGAAGGAAACGGTGGAACAGGTGAGTAATAATTCAGGTACCTTTGTTACTTAAACGGCCCTGAAAGAGCATTTTGAACACCTGTTGAATAGGTGTTACCATTTACTGGGGGAGGATTTATCAGAGGAGGAGGAGGAGGAGGAGGAGTTGAGTCGTATTAGGCCCGCCTATGTCAAGGCGTTTTTGTTGCTCTTGCTTTGCTACACCCTTTTTGCCGGCAAGAACAGTAAAACTATTAATCTGTTGTGGATGCTTGCGATTTGGGATTCGGCTGAAATAGGCACGTGGTCATGGGGCGGGATGAGACTTGCTTTCTTGTATGAGGAGCTGAACCTTACCTCCAGCGAACATGTTGGAGCCATTGGAGCTTACATGACCTTGTTTGTGGTAATATATTATTTTCTTATTTTTTTAAGTTAATCGTAAATGTATAGTTTTTTGTATGCTATTTGTGTGCTGATATAAATTTGTTTATTTGTGTTTGTAGGGATGGGTTATATCTCACATGAGACATGTCGTTCCGAGGAAGAAATATGAAGATTACGAACGGCAGAACCCGTATGTGGGTAGATGGAAACCTAAAAGGGGGTTTGCTGACGCTGAACACTTCAGAGGCTTGTTGGATTTGATGGAGCATTGTCATGTATACTAGAGGTCGTACGAGCGCCGACGAGACGTGACACCTTTTTAGGACGTGTGCTGGTACTCCGAATGGATCATGGCCGACAAACAAAAGATGGTGCGTCACTTCGCCGAGTATGTTCTGAGGCAGTACGGATATGTTCAGACTGTTCCCCGACCTCCTACTACGATTATGCCTCTTGCCCCAGCAGATGTGGCTACTGCCTTCTTGGAGTTTGCTCTGCATGTCGTTCCCCAGCAGCAGAGGGCTGACCAGGTCCCAGAAGACGAGCTTTGGAAGCATTCAGATAGGTACATTAGGTGGTTCTACCGTGTATCCCATCCTCTTATCGTCAACCTTGCTCCAGAGCCTGAAATTGTCATGCCGAGACTCGTCTACCAGGATATTCTTTTTGACCAGGACTGGGCCAGACATCCTCCCGATCCATTGCAGGTGATTAGCAGCATGAGAGGCAGAGTTGAGCATGCGATGGAGATTCCAGAGGTGGTTTCAAATCCACTCTTCTTCGGCATTTTGGAGGGCCTTCAGACCGATTATAGTGTGTTTGACCATCAGTAGGTTCCACAGAGGAGGTCTAGGCGTCATAGTCCACAGGAGCAGCAATAGTGTCTTATTTTATGACTTTTTTTTTATTTTATATATTTGTAGTATTTTTATGACATTTTGTTGGATTTGGATGTAATACGTTTACATTTGCGCGGTTGCGCCTCTTTATGACATTTGAGTTAATTTTCGTTAAAATTGCGTTTCTAAATTAAGAATGAATGAATGCATGTTCTCTAAATTATGAGTTTTGGTTGAATGAATTAATGGTTGTTCCTATGTATGAACGGACGAAGCTAAACAAGGAACAGGGTAGTAGCTACTGCCTGTCTGTTCTGGTGCGCACATAACCAGCGTGAGTTAACTCACGTTGCTTTTTGTACTAGCGTAACTTAACATGCGTAGGGGCAGTTTGGTAATTTCACTTGAGAATGAGCAAAAACGTTTGGGTAAAGAGCAGAATTCTTCATTGATTTAACCAATATTATTCTTCTTATCCCTTAAAGTCTGCTTCTACAATTCTTCTCACATAATTATTTGAAGTATCTAAGTTGACCTTTACAAATAAAATGTATGACTTTTTCGTAACACATTTGTGTTTTAGTAAAATTTGAGATCGTACACAAACTCAAACTCTAATTATGTGTTAAAAAAATATTAAATTGTGAATTTTCCAAACACAATACGAGTGAGAATTGAAGGGTTGTGAGAATGAAAGAGCAAATTTGCGTTATACAAGCTTTATGAGGGTAGGTATATTGTTTAAGGGGTAAGAAGGATAATTTTCTGATTTAACAACTAATTCATGAAATGTTATCATGACAACCTTTTGGTTATCCAACACCATATATTTATATAGTATAAGTATTATTTCATTTTTAATTACTTATTTCTCTTTCTTATATTCACATCATTAGTTATAAATTGTGTATTTTTTTGCTGGTTATTAAATAGTTGTTGCATTTTGGATATTCAAATTGTTAGCTCTTAGTGCTAAAAACTTGATTAGTTTGTGTTTAGTCTAAGCATGGAGAGTTTACTTGTAAAGCAAGTTAGATCTTTTCACTTGATATTTAACTATAAATAAGTATCTACTTGATGTATTTTACATAATGTATCATAATACAAACACTTTTCTCCTATCAAGTGGTATCTAGAGCCTTTGTTAAGGCTTGTACCAAGAACTAAAGCGCAACTTTTTTGGCGGGAAAGTTAGTTACGATGTTGTTAAGCTTGTTCCTTATTCATCTTCTTCCTTAATTCTTAAGCTTCTTCCATGACGGAATCTGCAAATTACGTTCAACCTTCTATTCCAAAGTTCGATGGTTTCTATGTTCACTGGGCTATGTTGATGGAAAATCTGCTTCGTTCCAAAGAATATTGGAGCTTGATTGAAATTGACATCATTACCGCTCCTGAGAACCCTACTCCAGAACAAGAGAAAGTTACAAAAGATAACAAGCTTTGTGATCTTAAGGTGAAGAATTATCTTTATCAATCTATTGATTGAACAATCATGGAAACAATCTTGGTTAAGGATCCAGTCAAAGATATTTGGAATTCAATGCGAAGAAAGTATCAAGGTCCTACAAACAAAGGTGAAGCGTGCTTAATTAAAAGCATTACACAATGAATTTAAAATTCTTGCTATGAATGAGGGTGAATCCATTGATGATTACTTTGCAAGAACCCTTACCATCATGAATCGCATGACAACACATGGGGAAATAATGGAACAAAATCTGGTGGTTTAGATGATCTTGAGATCTTTGACAAGCAAATTCAACTATGTGGTATGCTATATTGAAGAATCTAATGATGTAACAACACTGTCCATTGAACTACAATGTAGTTTAGTTGTGCAAGAACAACTCATGAAATCACAATGTCAAGAAGCAGATAATGTAACACCCTAAACCCCTCAAACAATAAATCATGTAAATAAATAATTATTTCAAAAAAGTTTAGATGTTAGTCTACATTTTTCCAAAACATGCATAATCTGATTTTCATAAAAACTCGCAGCGGATAAACAAATATCACAGATATCTCAACAACATGCAACAATACTCAAATACATGAGTAATAAAAATCTCAACGCTTCATCTTAGGTTTCAAATACATAACCATAATCTAAACAAATAAATTCAACGACAGATAAGTCAATAACCATAAATGCCCAACACCTTAATAAGAGCCTAACTAGACGCGAACAAAAGAGAAATGAGGTAGCTCCACACTATCCTCAAGCATCTCACTAACAAAGCAAAGCAACTCAATCCTGCAAGAAGTCTACCCATTCATACAAATAGGTAGACGGTCAACCAAACGACCACTAGGGGTTAGATAATATTCCACATAATAAACATAATCAAATAAATACATTCTAGGATTTCAAGCATAGCACCTACTGTAACGCCCTACTTATATTAAAGCAATAAAATACGCGAATAATGCATTTATTCAAGAAATAGACATTACGTTCTCCAAAAGATCTCAAAACATACATAATAGAAATTTCTCAAAAACTTCGGAGCGGACAAATAGCATACATCACCAAGTAGCCATAGTATAAATATCAGATACACCATCTAATAAACTCCAAGTATCCACATATGGATAAGGTATCAACAGCATAATCAATCCAAAATAAATGTACAGACCGACAACCTACATCAGAGCCTATACTAAGACTCTAAACAGATAAACAGAGGAACCTCCCGCCATCCTCAAGCAACTCACCAAGCAAGCTAAAAGATCAATCATGCACGTCGTCTACCCATTCATACAAATAGGTAGGCGGTCAACCCAATGACCACTGGAGGTTAGCTTCACGTTATTCATCAATACAAACAAGTTCACAACATCACCATTATGCAATTCACCAATCACATCAAAATCACCAAACACATAGGCAATTATGACTCATGCACAAACATATTATACGCCTAGACACGACTCCTATATGGACATAATCCATCACCAACAACAGGTCGTCACCCCATGATGCAACAAAAACATCATATAACCATTGAATACAAAGTATTCAAATCACTCCACTGGATATAAATATTCTAAGCCACCTCCACTGGATGTAAACATCCTAAGACTCATGATGCATGAACATATGACACACCATATGTTCAACCC
>Ga0228711_1012577_pt1 | contig 10313 bp, 5 predicted proteins | sample MedpolnodulmetaG_2_FD_177996 | JGI IMG/M metagenome (GOLD analysis project Ga0228711, IMG submission 177996) | Root nodule microbial communities from Medicago polymorpha collected in Santa Monica, California, United States - brown nodules | ecosystem: Host-associated > Plants > Roots > Nodule...
TCAATATTATTTAAAAAAAAAAAAAAAAACCAACTTTTAATTCATTAAATAACTAATGTATCTGAATTATATATAAATTATATTTATTAGTTATAATAGTTACCGGATGGAATATATGACTATGAAGCTTTGACGCATAAACACCATTAATAATAATTTATGAAATTGAATTAATACGGCTGTAATTGTAAACATAAATGTGAGACAAGATTAACTGATCTTCTAATTTTCAATTTGTTGAGACAGTGACCAGCACAGCAAATTGTATATTCTTAACCCATTGTGAATGGAGTTATGTAACAAGTTATCTAAAGACATTATTTAACGAAATCATAAAAGAAAATTATATTTTGGAAGAGAAATGCTAGCAACAAATATTTTAACAGACATTTTTTAACACACTCTCTTTGATTAGATAAATTCACATATATCCAACTAAGTTATGTGAATTTTTAACACATCAAAAAAGTGTATTGAAAAATGTGTATTAAAATATGTGTTGCTAACTTTTCTCATCTTGCAAATACAAAAGTTTGTTGGTAACCAAAAATAGGACAATTATGTCTTTGTCAAGACATCAGTACTACCTGACCATCCTAGTATGTTGATTTGAAAAATTAATTAACGAAGGTATAAGAAGCCCAACTAATAACATGAGGTTTAAAAGAATTTTTTTGTCCCACCCTATTGGTGCTCGTGCGTCTTGCAACATTTCGAATTATATAATTTGAACGATAAAGAAACACTTTAAAAATGATCTCCAACGTCCTACATTATTTCACTTAATATAATTTGAAACAACTGTAGAGGGTGGAAAAAGCAACACTTGAAGTTTAATGGTAACTCAAGAATACACAATAAGCATGTCACTTTATAGAAACTTTTCACACCCCAAAATTACTTATGAACAATCTCCATTTATTTAAGAAATTGAGAGGATCTTCACACAACAAATCTCGATTGTCTACATAGTACACTTCCGAACAAAAAATGTGTGACTTTTAAGAAATGTGAGGGTGGAGAAAATTGCTCAATGTGATTTTGGAAATCAAAGCACAGCCAACATGCTCATATCTTCCCCAAAAAAATGATCCTTTAGGCCATGTCCACCATTCATTGCCACAAGAAATTATAGAGTACAATCTTTTGTATAGAAAGAAAAACAAAACAAATAAAATTGCTTATACAAACTATACCTTTAAGTTTGAAGAGAGCTTTCTTTAATTTTGAAGCACACCCTTCACAATCAAGATTTGGTACTCTAACCTCAACCATATTCTACAACAATATATTCCACATTAATTACCAACTCTTAAAAGACATAAACATCTTGAACCATAGGGAAAATAGAGGGAGTAATTACTTACAGACATTATTGCTTGTTTAGCTTATTGAAAAGTGACTTGTTTGAAGAAGTGAATGAACTCAATGCAAGAATAAGAAGAAGAGTGTTGTGTTCTGTTGTGGTGTGGTCACTCTTTGGTTTTGAACAAAGTGTCGTTGTTGTTGGTTACTACTAAAGTACTCTTTGAAAGGTCTCTTTTAAACAGTTATTGGTACAAAAAAGGTTGTTGTGTTTTGGAATCACAAAAGGATGTATGCACGCCAAGCATGCCTTTTTATTGCGCTCCCCCATATTTGAGGCATACTCCTTCACTTGTCTCTCATAATGTCTCATTCTCTCTCCATTCATTTGTTAACACTCTGTTACATGTTGGAGTTAATGGTATGAGGGACACGCACCATATTATTTATTGATAATAGGATGCGCTAACAAATGTTTTTAGTGTACTTGTTGATGATTAAAAAAATCATTGATAAATTTTATGTTATGAAAATAATTTTTCAACATATTGAATATAGAATTTTTAAAATAAAATATTCCCTTCATCTCACAATAATAGTTTCTTTAACATTTTTTTTTCTTAAAATAATTATCACTTTAAAATACCTTAAACGATTACAATTTAGAGATGGAGGGAGTATCTTTTTTAAACTTCTAAACAAGTGGCTAATTGTTCAGGATTAGGTTAGATAGATTCAGGAGCGGATCTAGTGTTAGGCATGGTGTGGCAGCTGCCACACCATATTACAGCCCAAAAAAATTTTTTTATTAATATAGTAGACCGAAAATATAATATATATATATATATATATAACATAATTGGACAATGTTTCACAAATCAATGCGTGGTCTAATGGTAGATAGTCTTTTATCTATTGTCATGTCCACGGTTCAACTCCCAGCGCCATTGTTTTTAACTTTTAGTGTGGTGGATGGAATTCGAACCTCAGACATAGAGATGTAACAAACTTGCTTTAGCCACTTCACTATAGTGTTTTTTCTATTTAATTTTCGCATTACTAATATATATATCGTATTATAAATCAAATGTACACTAAAAAGTTTCTTTTGTAATTTTGTCACACCAAACCATCATGTCTAGATCCGCCACTCATAGATTTATCACCTCTATCGTTATTGCATTGTGTGCGTAGTGAAGCACTAGACAAGATACATGCCCTATATTCATATATCTTATCTTGTTTATATAACAATGAGAAATGTGAAAGAGTGTATATTGAATAGGAAAATAGTGAAGAATGGTGAATTTAACTTTTTAAAAGTCAAAACATTGTTGAATCTGATGTAAACATACTACATTTTGTTTTCTTAACAAGTGTCATGCCCTAAGGGTACTTGTTAGCATAACCCTATAAAGATTATTTATACACCGTATTGTCAACAGATTATAATCGTCGAATTATTGAAAATTGTTGACATTAATTATAAGTACTCCTAATTATGCATATAAATAACTGTGATTTATTGACAATGAATATTTTTACCTTGACAATTAATATATTGAAATAATCTCAAATTAATATGCAATGTCTGCAATTTTATTACTCCGTTTAAGTAAATTTTTCATTTATAGTGTGTTTGGATTCACGGCATGAACACCTTTTGCACGTCCCAGAGGCATTTCTTACTGTGATTTAAAAAAGCTCCAAAGGTAGCTTCTCCTCCGATGTGGGTTTTAAAAACCGCCATTGAACTTGAAGTGGTAAATCAACCGCTTGCATAAACAGATTTTCATTTCTAGGGTCTTCTTAACCGGTACCTCGGGGCACTGGTTAAAGAGTCTATAAATAGAATTTTTGTCTTAAAAATATAAACAGTCATTTTTTATCAAGTAATAATTACATTACTTTTTAATAAAAATTTACTTCTTTTTGTGCTTGACAAATACCCTAGGAACATTGTTTAACATTCTCCGAATTTCTAAACATGATTTTCTACCTTTTGGGGACCACAGATTTAGAAATTTGAATATCCATCTGACAAGAATCATAGAAATGCTACAGACATAACTGATTGATTCCTTCCTTTCTTTTTCTCCTTTTTCTTTGCTGGACAGAGAACATGAGTACTAGCTGCAATGTTGTAGTGTAGGACCTTGCTTGTACATTCTCCAATGAAGCAAGGTGGGTCATTATGTAATTAATGGGTTAAGATCCTCGTCATTTAATAAATGAAGTATACAGTTTAGAGAGAAATAAACACATAAAATAAATAGTGGGTCCTATTATTAAGTGAGTCCCACCATCATTAATTAATTTTTAGTTTTTTAAATTTTTTTTATCTATATCTCTCCAAATAATAAAATGGAGAGGATTTTAACACGTAATTAATGGATACAATGTTGTTGATCTTTGAATGGACAATCATGTACTACGAGACAGCTTTTCTTGTTTAGCTTTCATGTATCATTATTTTTCTTGTACCAGTAGAACTAGAACAATTTACTCCCCCGACTTTATACTCCCTCGGTCCTAAATATAAATATAAGCCTCTTTTGTATTACATATTTTTTTTAAAAAAAAGTTGTCAGTTTTGTAATTAATGTGTCTGTTTTTTGTGTTAATATTACTAAATTATCATTTGTTTGTATGTATATTAAATTTGACTTTTTCATATTTTAAGATAAGTTAGTAGTATTAATTAGGAGTATGTTTAGAAAAAAAATAATAAATGTATCTAATAATTTGAAAAGAGCTTTACATTTAGAAATAAAAATAAAGTGAAATGAGGGAGTACAAGAGAAACAATTATGTATAGGGGACTAATATACCAAATTATCATGCAAAAGTCATCAAGTTCAACTCTTTTAGATTTTATTGTTTAAAAAATATTCAACTTTTTTAAACGAAAAAAAAATGCATTCACTTTACAAGGAATAAAGCCATATAAAAAAGTAACTCCGTCATTCTAAGGATAAAGAGCCAATTTGTAACCACCACCAATGAAAAGATAGTAAGAGGATTACTTCAATTCAAATATCATTAGGATCAATATTTAGGACGTGATGGAGATCGATATTATTTATGTAATATAATGAATAAATCAAGAAATAGGACAATTCCCACCATAGTTTCCATTAGAGCTGTCAAAATGGGCCAGGCCTGCCGGGCCGGGCCATAAAAGCCCGAAAAATGCCGGACTTGAACATAAAAATTTAGGCCCGTTTAAAACCGGGCCTTTTTAGCCCGAGCCCGTTGAGGCCCGAGTCCGTCGCGGGCTAGCCCGACCGGGCCGCGGGTAGCCCGTTTATTTTATAATTATTTTTTAATATATGATATTATACAGTAATCCTAAATTCTGTTTTGTTATGTGTATGGTATAGAATAAATTATATACTAGAAACTAAACTATTTCTCATGTAAGGTGACGAGGATCTTGTTATTTGATATTATTTTCTTGGACGTAATAGACTAATAGTATAATACTGTTATATGATTCTTTCAGCCTACTATTAACTAATTTTATTCTCACCAACATATAAATTTTTGGAGCTTCCAATCAATCAATTTAGCATGTATTGAGGATCTTATTGGTTAGCATTGGATTCTCTTTTACATTACCCACGCAGGGGTATGCAAGCGGATTCTCATCAATTTATGTATGTTGTGCAACTACCGATATTGTTTTTTGGTTTTTTCAGTTAATGTTGCTGTAATTTCATTCTTTTGAAGCTGTAACTTTATGTAATTTGTTGACAATGTCTAATTTAATATGTAATATTTGGCACATGATAAATTAACATTGGTAATTTGGGAAGTTTAGCATTGATTGGTATTTTTTAGTGTAATTTTTTAATTAAAAGTTTTAAGTAACCGGGCTAGCCCGAAAGCCCGTAGCCCGCAAAGGGCCGGGCTTGGACAAATATTTTTGAGCCCGTTTATCTTCCGGGCCTTTTTGGCCCGGCCCGCCAAAGCCCGAGCCCGTCATGGGCCGGCCCGACGTGGGCCGGGTAGCCCGTTTTGACAGCTCTACACGTTGTTATAAGCACCAGCAGGCATCGGTTCAGCAAAAGTTATGAGATAACGATATGCCCCAAGAACCGAATAGCTATGAGTAGGATCAAGAAGCCACCGCCAAGAATCCTGTATATTATCCTGCAAAACAACATTAACCAACAGACCAGAACACTCCCTCAAGCTTTCCTCCTCCCATGCCAACAACCGCCTCCTCCATCTCCACGCATTACCCCTAACCTCACCATATCCTCCACTGAACACTCCTTATGCATTAACAACTCAAATAGGCGATTGAATTGAAGCTTTAAAGGAGCTCCACCTAGCCAATTATCAGTCCAAAAGAACGTATTCCAACCATTACCAACTAACCTCTTAATATTTGTTGATCTATATGGCTAGATGGTTACCAAGCTAGAGGGGGGGTGAATAGCTTTTTAAATGATTTTCCGGAGATTTGATAAAAACTGATTTTAATGAAATTGACTATTGGAATTTTGCTCGAACAATCACAATCAATGAATCAACAAGAAGCAAATATATGTGGAATAAGATTTTATCTTAGAATTGAGAGATTCACGAGACAAATCTTTTTATACAGTCAAATATCAATAAACCTTGAACAAAGTACAAACCAATACTCAATTTCAAACCAAACCTATGTGAACAAAATTACTAAGGTATCAAATCAAAAACACAATGCAAGTGTAATTGAAGAATTAATTAGACTTTGCAATCAATTGATCTAAGCAAATTGTGTAAAACCTAACTCAATGAATTAGGTTAATTTTCAACGAAAAGCTACTTGGATCAATACTAGCAATTAACCTATCAATTATTTAATTAATCACAAGCAATATCAATAAGTAAAAAGTATAGGGAAAGAGAGAGAATATTGGTGTTAATAGTAGTTCACCCTTTTTCATCCTCGGTAAGGGCTACGTCTACTCTACTTGATGAAGTACACCTTCACCAAGGTCATCCACTATGTAACTGTCACAACCCAATTTTTGACCTAAGATGTCACTGACACGTGTCGTTTGACCCTGCATTCATACGCCGTCTGACCCTGATTGATCTCTGATTTTCAGTGAAAAATTCGGCAGAGAGGTATTTTAAAATACCTCATATTTGATTCCGAGTCGGGCCCTTTTCTCTCTTTATCTCTATTTCTTTTTATCTTAATTCCATCTTTTATTTAAATTTTTAATTAACTTTAAATTTTTTTTATAAAAATCTTTACTTTCTTTTTAATTAAACTTTAAAATACCTCATCTTTTTTTTATTACTTGTTTCGGTCTTCATCTTCTCTTTTTAGTTTTATTTTTGTCCATATCCAAGAAGTTAGTCCAAATCCAAGTCAGACGCCAATCCAACAAACAGCTCTCAACCTCATCTGCATCAATCCAGGAACAGCCATACCCGTTTTGATTTCATCCCAATCCAGAAGCACAGATTTTGTGCCTCTCCTCAACAAACCCTACTTCCTAAACCCAGCACTATAAAATAAGCCTGCAAAACACAAGTTAGGGGGACCGAAAAATTGCACAACAAAACCTGCAAAACAACCAGAAACCAGAGAACAAAATCAAAACCGTAACACAACATCACACCAGTCACATAAACCCAAATCAAAACCGTAACACAGCACGAATCCGAATCGGTTCCAACAACAACAAACCGGCGCGACTCAAACTGTCACACCAACACGCATCAGCACATCACGGATCGGACATATCGACCTAGACAACTCAACAACACAATCAGTCGTGAAGAAGCCAGACAAAGGGTAGAACTGAAAGAGCTTTCCAAAAGGGTAACAATTTTTTATTTTTTAGATTTAGCCTATATTTCTCCTTCTTTGGTTGTTTTGAGGTGAGAAATAGGACCAGAAGAGGGAGTAGAAGATATTGCACAAAAAAAAAAGTAGATCTAGGGTTCCGACGCGGCAGCGCCGCCGTCGGAACCCCACCTTACCTCCACCGGCGAGGATGAGAGAGAACAGAGAGAAAGAGAGAGCTCTTATCTGTTTTGTGATGGAAGAGAGAGAAAAACCAATGGAAAATGAAAAAACTTGTCCCACACCCTTTTTATACTACTGGGTCGACCCAGTTTAGTTGACCCTAACCCTTTAGCAAACCGACCCGGTTCAGTTCTCCCTTAGGCCCAATAGCGCGTCCCTTCCCTTTTCCTGTTAAGCCCAACTCATTTCTGCTTACTTTCTGCACCCCCAGGCTTACTGTCTGCACCCCACTTGCGTGCATCTTTATTTTATTTCTAGGTTATTCATCTCCTATGCATTTTATTTCCATAGTATATTATTTCGCAGCATCTCATATTTTTATCTTTGTTTCATGCATTTTAAATTACCCTTTGCATTTTACTTTTTCTTTATCATCACATTTTTGTTTATTTTGTTACTTATTATCATTCATGTATCTATTTTACGCCATTTAATTTTTACTTGCACAAATTTTAGGATGTAAATAGGTCTTTATGTAAATTATTTATTTTTCCGTCATTTATTTTCGGCAGACTTTAGAATGTATATTTAGGTTTATGTAAATTTATTATGCATATTTATTTTTCCGCGGACCTTAGCATGTATCATAGGTTTTATGTAATAGTTGTAGGTGCATGTGTGCGTGCGTGGGTGTATGCCTTACCTTTTATGCTTCTAGCTTAGGTTAATGGTCTTTGTGGTGATCCAACGTCGCCACAAAGTACCTATGCTTTTATTTTCTTGCTCCGATAGTTTCATTTTTAGTCCTATTATTCAAAAAAACAAAAAACATGCAAAAAACAAAAACATCAAAAATATTTTCATAAACAAACCTTGATCCCAAATCAAATGACCTTTTTATTTTTATTCTTTCATAAATCAACATTGCAATCAACCTTAATCATATTTTGAGTCATTTTCCTTTAACATAAAAAACACAAACCAACTTATTTGCCACTTGACTTTTATTTTAAAATCTTTTTTCAAAATTATTAAAAAAACACACAACCAATCAAACGTCAATTTTTACCCCGAACTACGAGGTTTTGATCCCTCACGGGTACGTAGGCAAAAGACACTCGTCCTTCCAAATCAATAAAAAATGTAGATAAATAGGTCTCTTTTTCCTTTACCACTTTAATTCCTTTTTTCAAAACAAGCAAGTTGATAGCACAAAATGTTAAATGAAACCAAGAGGTTCCCGTAGAGTACTACAGACATAAATGGTGCAAATACCTTCCCTTTATGTAACTAACCCCTGAACCCTAAATCTTTTCAAAGGGGTAGTTTGAACTTTTTTCCCCTTTTCTTAAAAAATTAAATGTTCAGTCGTGAAATAAATTAGTGAGTCAAACGCTAATCAAATAGCCTTGATCTCCAAAAAATGACGCGACAGTAACAAATGTTGATTACAATGTTTACAAGAGTTCCTTCAAATAAAAGCCCTAATTCTTCAACTCCTTTGTAAAACACTCACCCAAACTTCAAGTTGAAGGTGAGAAAAACACAAGAAGGGAGGTTTAATTGTGTTTTCTTTTTCTTCATTTTCTCCTACTGAAGTCACTAATCAGAAGCAAATAGAATTCAGCTTCTGATGTGATAATCAGAATCTAAATGCAGCGGATAAAAACAGAGAGAGAGAAGAAAGACACAAAACAATTATACAGGTTCCTTCCACAAACCGGAAGTAGTCCTGTCCCCCTTGCACTTCCAAGGAGAGTTCACTAAAATGTAATATTTGATTACAACTGCTCACTGCTACAACTAGCAAGAGACTTCAAATTACTCAAGCACAACTGCAAGAGATTTCATATGCTCAAGAACACAATCAAGAGACTTCCTATGCTCAAGCACAACTGCAAGAGACTTCTATTCAAACAGAATTACAAAGAAATTTGTTTGAGGTTGAACACTTGATATACAATCAGTGGTTCACAATGCAAATCAGATACAGACTCTTAAGACTCTAGAATTTCTAAGATATGAACTTTGATAAGAAATTCTAAGTGAACTTTTGATGTGAAACAATTTCAGCAGAGTTTTGGCACTTATAAAACTGTTGTATGAGTCTTGAGTGTCCAAACAACAAGTCTTCACTCCTTTATATAGAGGTGTGAAAGATACGTTGGAACTTGCCAGCACATCAAATAGAGTCTTTGAAACTTGATCAAATCACCAATGATCGTATGCTTGATTTGGTTATTGTCCTATGAAGGATCAATTTCACATCCATTCCAAGTCTGGAGGAACACTGTTGCAGGCATAGCTGTTGTTCTTGTCTTATTGCAGACACAAAACAGAGTAGTGGAGATAGTGGTTGTGTTGGAACAAAGGGTGTTTCACAATATCACCTATTGAGTTTTGATAATAACAAGGTATTAAAAATCATCAATTGGACTTGCTAAACAATTTGTTCAAGTGTACAGGATCCATAATCAAAAGTACTATTCATAAAGATTCTGATTGAACAAGTTCAAGAGCAAAGGAATATTATTTGAAGCTAAGAAACATCTAAAGGAATGCGTCTGAAGAAATGCGTCTGAAGAACTGCGTCTGAAGTAACGGGTCTGAAGAAGAGCTCCTGAAGACACGTCATCAGAAGCAATGGTCATCAGAAGCATATCTCGTCAGAAGCTACTTCACCAGAGTTGACAAAGGACAATGTACGAAGTACGGCCACGAACTCTGCAACCACCATCTCTGCAATCTTTGTCTCTACAACAAAACAAATCAGGCAAAAGATCAAGGGTGAAGAATCAAAGCTTCAAAGCAATACAAGTTGATGTAACGGCTAAATTCTCAACGTCTCTCAAATCCTCTATAAATAGGGATGAAGACTTAGAAAACAATAGCTAACACACACACATACAAGGCCAATACTCTGTGCAAAACGTCGTAAACAAACATCAACAACTTAGAGAATTCTTTCAATTGTTCATATCTTAGAATTCTTAAGTGTCTAGAAAAACAGAGTCTGTTCTGTTTCGTATTG
>Ga0228711_1012580_pt1 | contig 10312 bp, 10 predicted proteins | sample MedpolnodulmetaG_2_FD_177996 | JGI IMG/M metagenome (GOLD analysis project Ga0228711, IMG submission 177996) | Root nodule microbial communities from Medicago polymorpha collected in Santa Monica, California, United States - brown nodules | ecosystem: Host-associated > Plants > Roots > Nodule...
GAGGGAGGGGTAGGGAGAGGTGGTTTAATGGGGAAATTATTAGGAAACTGGGGATTGGTAATTCAACTAGTTTTTGGAAGGATACTTGGAGAGGGACTACTCCTTTTAGCCGAAAGTACCCAAGACTTTTTTGCGATAGCAATCAATAAGGAGGCTTCGGTGGAGGAGTGTAGGCAAGTGGATGGAGTAGGACGAGGTGGCTTTTTGAGTGGAGAAGACATCTTTTTGTTTGGGAGTAAGAACTTCTCATTAGTTTGAAGGAGGATTTGGAGGGGTTTAGAGGGGAGAACTATCTGAATTAATGGGTTTGGAGTTTGGAGGATGATGGGGTATTCTTGGTAAAGTCGTGCTATGTGAAGTTGGAGAAGTTGGTGGTGGGTGAGGGGGAGTGGAATGTGGAAGAGAGTTGAGAGTTTTTGAGACTATTTGGGATAGTAAAGCTCCTTTGAAAGTGGTAGCCTTCTCTTGGAAACTTCTCTTAGATCGGATCCCTACCAGAAGAAATCTTGCGAGGCGCAATTGCTTACCGCCGAAAGAGTCATCAAGGTGCGTTTTGTGCGGAATAGTGGAAGAATTGGCGAACCATCTTTTCCTTCATTGTAATTTTACAATGGTGGTGTGGTCAAGAGTTATGAATTGGCTTGATTTCTCCTTTATTACGCCTATGAATTTGTTTGTCCATTGGGCATGTTGGAGTACTGAAGGGAGAAATAAGAGGATTCACAAAGGTTTGTGGATCATTTGGCATGCAACTATTTTGGCTATTTGGCAAGCGAGGAATCATTTGATTTTTTCGTAATGAGGTGAAACATGTGGATGATATTTTGGCGGAGATTATGGTTAATTCATAGCGGTGGAGTTTGTGTTGGCTTAATATACAAACATGTTTATTTTATGAATGGAATTGGAATCCTCAAGAATGTCTATTGAGGAAGTAGCTAAATTGGGGTGCAGTGATGGTATTGGTGTGTCAGTTGGGCATTTCTTCTCACGTTGAGCATCTGGCGGTGTTGTTGGGTATGTGTACTGGCTGTGTGTTTTTTGGGTGTGTAGATTGCAGTTGTCCTGTTTTAGGTGGATGGTTTTGAGGCTTCGGTATGCAGGGATGGATTACTTAGGAGCAATTGTATAGGCAGTGCTTAAGGGATGCTCTGTGTTATTGTTTTCCCTTTTCCTATGTTGCATATATTAGCATCATAATTACCTATTTTGGGTTTTAAGTGTGCTATTTTTTCTTTGGGGGAGGTGGCTTTTGGTGTCCCGTATATATGCGACATTTTTTATACTTGTCTATCTTTCCGTTTTTTCTGTGAGTGGTACAGTTTTTGTATACCTCGTCGTGAATAATATTAGCCGATTCAAAAAAAAGAACATCATAATGCATGCCCCACCCTAGATAACAGTTTGAATATGAGCAACAGCTTAGCACCATCAGCTACCCCAAATTAAATATCTAACTGATTTGATCTTTGGAAGGTGGTGTTGGATGACCTTTGAGTAGGGTTCCTTCGCCAACAACAGCCTTCTTCTTCAGTGGATGGGGGTGACAAGATATCTAGGGTAAAAGTACGGGTACATGAGGCATGCCCATGAGTTAGTATTTATAGTGTAATTTTCAGGTTTTAGTCCGAGAACCTTTATTGGACAGTTGTCCTCAAGGGGAGACATTTGTGAGCAGATTATGAGAATATGGCATTGGATCTGAATTGGATGATCCAAATTGTCTTCACAACATTCTCTTTCTTAAGCTTTCTCGTTTCTCCCTTCTTTTTCTATTAAAAGGGGGTTTCCTTTTTCATTTTTCTCTTTCACACCACCGATCTTCTCTTTCTTTCATATTTATTTCCTCAAGACTTCTCTTTCCTTCATTACCTTCATTTTATTTAAAGTATTTTATATCTATTTTATCCTTTTTATAGCAGGGAAATGCAAACTTGTGCCCTTAAGCCACATGTTAAGAAATTATTAATTGGAAAAAATAGTTACATCTCATTAAAATATGAACAACCTCATTGCAATAGGAATAATATTATCTATAACAATGTATAAAGAACATATGAGATTTTGGGTTAGATTATTTATTCTTCCAATTACCCTTAAACAAATTTTCATATAATAATACTATTGTTGATGTCATTGATAAAAATAAATTGTTATATGTTGGTGTAATTTAAAAAGATAAACATGTTACAATTTGAAACAACAAACATCTATAAGTATAATTTTAATCAAAATATGACTAATTTCATAAAAAAAAATATTCTTAATAATTTACATGCGTTAGTGCAAGAGTAGACAAGCGGGCACAGAGTATCCATTTGACTGCTAGTTAAAATAATGATTGTGGTGTTGGTGCAACACCTTTCACGTTATTCCACATTTCTTATCACGTACATATATCATCCTCAACCACTAGATTTCGTATCATCTACATACTTTACCATTGACAAACATCTACTTGCTTACTCTTCAAATTTCATTCAACTCTTGAATTTCTGAAAAATGACTGACGCCTTGCTTGATGTTTTGTTTGAGAGCCTGATGTCTCTACTAAAAAACGAATTTGCAAATTTATTTGGAATCAAGTTAAAGGCTCAAAAGCTATCAACCACCTTAGAACTAATTAAGGTTGTTCTTAAAGACGCTCAAAAGAAGCAATTAACAGACCGCTCTATTAAAATATGGCTCCAACAACTCAAAGATACAATGTATGCCCTTGATGATATTCTTTATGAATGTTCCATCAAATCCACTCGACTTAAGTTTTGCCATGACATAGAAAGTAGGTTGAAAAAGATTGCAGGCAGAATTGATCAAATTGCTGAAAGTAAGAACAACTTTCTTCTACGAGAAGGTGTTACTACATGAAGGTGTTACTATTACAGGAAATTACCAATTGAAGTGGTTGAATGGTGCCACACGATCTCCAGTATTCTGAATAAAAGGTGTTTGGATGATAAGATGATAAATAGAAGATTTTTAGGTTTCTTCTCACCCAAGCGAGGGCCTCTGACTTCCTTTCCGCCTATCCCATTGTTGGCTTAGTTGGTGTTGCAAAAACAAATTTTGCTCAAATGGTCTACAATGATGATAAGGTGGGTGACAATTTCAAAACAAAAATTTGGGTTTGTGTTTCAGAGGTTTTCTCGATCCAAAGGATTTTGTGTTCCATTATTGAATCCATGACAAAACAGAAGTGTTATGCAACTGATTTAGATGTAATACAAAGAAAGGTGCAAGAAACGCTGCAAGGTAAAAGATGTTTGCTTGTTTTGGACGACGTTTGGAACAAAAGTCAAGAATTTGAATTCGGACTAGACCATAAGAAATGGAATACGTTGAAATATGTGTTGTCTTGTGGATCAAAAGGTACTTCTGTTTTAGTGTCTGCTCATGATATGGATGTTGCATGAATCATGGGAACATGCTCAACTCGTTCTTTTTCAGTTCTCTCTGATGATGAATGTTGGTTATCGTTCAAACAATATGCATTCGAACATGATAGAGAAGAGTGTGTAGAGCTTGTGGCAATAGTCAAGGAGATAGTAAAAAAGTTTGGAGGATTGCCTCTTGCAGCACAAGCATCGGGGTCACTAATGCACTCGAGGAGTGGAGAAAAGGAATGGTGTGAAATTAAAGAGAGCGAGCTTTGGGATCTACCGCATGAGAATTCTATTTTTCCAGATTTGAGGTTGAGCTAGTTCATTTATCGCCAACCTTTAAACAATGATTTGCTTTCTGTGTTGTATTTCCTAAAGATACAAAAATCACAAAGGAAGAATTGATTCATCTTTAGATGGCTAATGAATTTATTTCATGTAGAAAAAATTTGGAGGTTGAAGATGTTGCCAACATAATTTTGAATGAATTGTACCAAAAATCTTTCTTTCAAGACATGCATATGGATGATTATTCAAGAGTGATTTCATTCAAAGTGCAAGATCTCGTCCATGATCTTGCTCAAACAGTGGGGGGCAAGAATGTATGGTTTTAGAGAATGCATCCGTGACTAACTTATCAAAAAACACACATCATATTAGTTTTGCCCCTAAGCGTGTAGTATTATCATAAGAAGACTCCTTCACAAAAGTAGAATCATTGTGAACGTTGTATCAACTAAATTGTTCTTTTGAGAAGTATGACAATTTCTTACCAAGAAAGCACACCCTTCGACTTTTAAGAAAAAACACTAGAGTTATCACTCGGTAGTTAAATTCATTTGAGGTATTTGGAACTTCACAGTTGAGATAAAACCCTTCCCCAACTCAATTTATAGCTTACAAAAATTGGAAATCTTGAAGTTGAAAGCCTTTCGTAGACTGAGTTCTCTTTCGAAACGCTTGTCTTGCTTACAAAATATTACATATTTAGTCATTGAAGATTGTTATTCGTTGTCTCACATGTGTCCTCACATTGGAAAATTATCTTGCTTAAAAACAGTAAGTGTCTGTATTGTTAATCTAGGACATAGGTTAGCAAAGTTACATGATATAGACTTAGGAGGAAAGCTGGAGATCAAAGGCTTACAAAATATCGGTAGTTTATCTGAAGCTCGAGAAGCCAATTTAATGGATAAAAAAGACCTCGATGAATTATGCTTGTCATGGTTGCACAAAGATTCATTTGTCAAGACCCTATTATTAGTGTTGATCAAGTACTTGAAGTGTTTCACCTCATACAAATCTCAAGAGCTTGAAAATATATTCTTATGAAGGATTAAGCTTGCCAAGTTGTACCAGAACTCTAAGTAATTTAGTTACTCTTAAAGTTATGGATTGCGTGCATTGTGAACGACTTGGTAAAGAACTTCATTTCTAAAGTGTATGTGAAATACTTGGATGATGATGAATTTGACAAAGGTGTGGAGATGAGAATTTTCTCATCTCTTGAGGTACTAATAATAGAAGACTTACCAAACTTTGAGAGGTCGTTTAAAGTAGAAAAAGAGGTTGTTGAAAGTGGAAAGAGAGGAGATGAGATATTTCCTTGTATTTCTATTTTGAAAACCATCCATTGCCCTAAAATTGAACTTTTTTGTCTTCCATGTGTTAAAGACCTCAAAGTATTTGGATGCAATAATGAGATACTGAAGTCGATCTTTATCTTGTATGGTCTTACTACCCTTTTCCCTTGAGAGATGTGAAGGAATAACATCCTTCCCAAAGGGAATGTTTGGAAACTTTACTAGTCCTCAGACTCTAAATGTACTTGGTTTCCGAAAATTAATGGAGCTGCCAAATGAACCTTTTAACCTAGCTCTGGAGCATCTTAATATCCGTATTTGCCACAAACTTGAGTATTTACCAGAGAAATTATGGGGAGGTCTTCAATCACTTTAATCTATGGTGATTAGTCGTTGTCGTAAATTAAAATGACTGCCAGACGGTATTAGACACCTCACTGCACTTGATTCGTTGAATATTTTTTGGTGCCCAACATTGAAGAAGCGATGCAAGGAGGGAACAGGACTGGGACAAGATAGCGCATATTCCAAAACTAAACATTCGATAGAATGAAAAAGCAGAGATGTTTGAAGAGGATTGGATCAAGTTGTTCCCTTTTTCTTCTTCCATCACCATTGCCGCTCCTTTTTTTTTGTTGCTCATAGTTTGTATGATTATAAAAAGTCGTTTAGTAACTGTCATTTTCTCACGAGCTTATAGCTTATTTGTATGAGATCATTGTGTTTTTAGATAAGCTAATTTAAGTAGTTTATAGCTTGAAGCTTATGGTTATTCCATTTTTATCTCAATTTTATCCCTACAATTTTTATTGAAAAATAAAATATTAATTAAAGATATCTATTTTTATCTCATAGTTATTCAATTTTTTATCTTATATTTATAAAATAAATCTAATTTCTTGAAGCCTATTTTCTCATAATCTTTTCTAGAGTTCAAGTCCTCAATTAACTTGTTTTCATTCAAAATTTGTTGCATGTTCTCGTTATGGAGTGATTTTTCACCTTTACTGTTTATTTGAAACATGCAGAGTTCTTAAATTATTTATTTTTCAAAATTTGTACAAGTGAGTTCTTTATTTTATTTTATTTTCAGGGATTTTGTTTCTTATTTTGAATTGATTGATGAAAATGGTTTTAATTGTTTAGAATATAGTTTATTTTGAATGTTTTTCAATTCAGCAAGACATATTTTGATTCTGAAATAATGATATTAGATACAGGTCTTAGTTTTGGGTGATATGGGTATTAGGCATTAAACATTTATTATTTGATGTAATAGCGACTAGTAAGTCTCATTGACTCGAGGTTTCAACTCATGGTAATTTAATAGATACTTTGTTTAAACCTTTATTATTTGGCATTAAACCTTTATATTGTGAAGAATTGTGGTCAAATGTGGCCGATGCGAGAATTACTCAAAAAACTTGATGCAGCAGCTGATATTTGATTGGTGGCATTTTAAAAAAAATCTTGCTTGCTTTTGCATGCTAAGCAGAGCTAGTAAAAATATATTGATTTTCTAAAACAACAAAATTTTCTAAACAAAGTAGAGATAAAATTTCACAACTACCAGAAGTTGTTGACTTTCACGCCACATCTTAACCCAATACCTTAAGACATAAAGTATGTCGATTATCTCACTTATATATTGCTCAATTTTCATATTTCTATTCGACGTGATACTTGTATCCCACACTTGACACACAACAGGAGTCTAGGACAGCTTGTTTTTTTTTTATAGAAGACTTTAATGATGTTTTCATAATAACTACATGTTTTTTTACGGTTCTTCTTAGATGCTGACTTCCAATTTTCGACATTTATTGATAGTGTAAGGGGTAGCTTCAAATGCAAAGGAATATTTTCAACGTGCTACTCGACACTAATGATTGTGAAATCTTGATTCACTCAATATGCCAAGCCCGAGTAGGAGAACCATCACCACAGAGATCGATAGAGCATCGGTCAATGTAACACCCAAGCTGACGAGGGTGGGGAGTGGTTGCCGGTGCACAAGGCATGACAATGAGTGGCTCCTAACAACTTCTAGACAAACCGATTCACATCAGAATGAGAGGGATCCCGAGGTCATACAAGTATGGGAATGCATGGTTCAATGAAGACTTATAAGAATTGTTTGGTATCACCTATATCAACAATATGCATCTTCTTTTTGGTAGTTCATTCCATAAAAACTCCACAGTTAAGCGTGCTTGACTTGAAGTAGTCTTTGGATGGGTGACTTTCTGAGAAGTTTCCCAGAAAGCGTGCGAATGAGGACAAAATACGTTGAAAAGACTCGTACTGGTTTAACAATACTTCCATGCTATATGGACAAACTGTAATGCTCTTTAAATTTGCGAAATCTTGACTTCTCCATGAAGAGAAGATAACAATAAACTTGTAACATTCTTTACAGCGATGTCCTTGCAGCCTATGCTTGTTAGATGATGAATGTCCTAAAGACTTCAGTAATTATTCCAGTTGAACCTTTATTTGTAGAATGTGAAAAGAGGTATGCTAGTTTTTAATCACAATATTAGTTTCTAATTTCAATTTCTATCAGCATGAATCACTTTCTTAATGTAACCAAGAAAAAATCTTTGTTCAAGCTACAAGCTAGGTGTGAATACATCTCTTCTTTAGGAGGATGCCATTGTATTTCATTATACTAATTTGGGACACACATGTTGTTTCATTATACGGCAGTTGATTGATCAAGTTCAGTCCACTGTTTTGTCGGAAAGCAAGAGCCCTGTGCAATTTTCAGCTGCTATGAAAGTTTTTAAGATTGCTGATTGAGCTTCTCCAAGATGCTATCCAGTTCTACTTTTTGTTGAATCTTCAATCTGCCATGTTTGGTGAAGGTCCTCTTGACTTGACTCCATGTCTCAAAATATTCAGCATTCCGTCGAGGATCCAAATGTTGAATCACATAAAGGTAACTTAGGCTAATCTCAGGTGTAAGTTGTAGTTGATTTTTGTAATTTTTTTCATCTATTTAAAAACAAAATAGAAAATACACAACATCATTGAACATGCTTGTAGCTTAGTTTTCGTTATCTAATGTTATTTGTGATATTGACTAGGAGGGCACAATTATCCCTTCGAGAACTCCATTCAAGAATCAAATATGTCCAGCAACATGAATGATGCACAAGTTTGCAATGAGTTAGATGATCTTTATCGCGTCTCTACTTCCATTGATGCTGGAATTGATATTGTATAGATCTCCAATTCCTATAATATCTTAACATATATTTCTTGATTTCATCATGAATTTATTATGCATGAGATATTTATGGAAGAGTTAGTATTTCAAGTTCAATCAAGTAAAACACCAATAGCCAAGATTGGTGATTTGTCAAGCATATTTTAGGAGTGAAGTTTCCTTTAACTGATAATCCTTTGCTGGTTATAGTTAGTTTCAAGGTATGAAAAGTTCAAATCTTAGTGATTTTATCTTTCAAGTGCTTAAGCATTTGAAAATTTTAACCTTTAGTAGGCTTTCTTATTACCTAAACAAATCATTTTTTCACCAAAAATATTTAGAAATCCATCCTTATTGCAAAGGTAGAAAAAAAACAGTATCTTGTAAATGTATTGTAAGATTTGATAAAGTCGTTGAATGTATTTCGGATATACAGGTGAGGTAAGGGAAACCATGACAGGCATGAACATTAAGTTTCTTAAGAAGGAAGTGAAAGTGAACAAACTCCCAGTTCATGAAATCAAGGAAAGGAAACCGCAAATTAAATGATGAGAAAAGGAACTATAAAATTGAAAGAGTTACCGATTCTGCTAAGCCTCAAAAGCCACCGAGCAAGAAACACAAAGGACTTAAGGAGTAATGAAGATTCTGGTTTCTGTATCCGAGGATCACTGAGCCAACAATTCCAAGCTTAGTAGAAAAGGAAAAAAAGTCATAATCTAATTGAGAAGTCTAAACTCAAAGGTACATTCACTTATCAATTTCCAACAGATGGTTTCCTAGATGTTCATAATTCTTAAAAATCGTGGTTGGGCCTAACACAACTCACAAAACCGGCTTGTGAGGTGAGACTCTTAACAATAAACACATTGTGGCCATCTCCTATCCGATTTGGGACTCTTAACAATAATTGTATTCAATTAGTCAAACTACTCATGCTGATCATATTCACAATACATGGTTCCTGATAATGCTCTTATGGATGTTCCTGACCAAGAAGATGCCACTGACTTGTCTGTTGAAGAAGTTTCTAAGGAAATTTTTCACCAATGATTGCCTCTCTGAATTCTACGGTACCTGTTGGAGCTACGGAGACTTCCTCTGTGTAACATCAAGTTGAATCCTTAGCAAGATATATATAGAAGATAAGAGTGTGCATTTTCTGCTATTCTAGTCTAAAATAATGAAACTTCTGGTACCTAGCTGAAAATGAGGTCTACATCCAATCCTTTGAAGACAAAAAAGAAACCAACGAAGTTAATCAGTGTCATTTGTTTACTTTTTACGCATGACATGAGAATATTTTGGATCAGTACTCAATAAGATCTTTTGGGTTGATGTAGTACTTGGATGGTTCAAAAGCTTAAAAGTTTTCTTTTATATTCCTTTGTCTTCAACAACTTCTTGGTTTTCTTTTTATTCATGTTTTCTGAAAGTAACTGTGATTTCTTCTCTACCAAGTCCTTTTTGGATCCTGTTGGTGAGTTAATTGGGTTCTGTGTTGCTTTGCTCCCGTTAAGTACCTGTTATGACCTAGTATGAGAGGGTGTTTTAAGTAATTAGTAGGTAGTTAGTTAGGTTTAAGTAGATTATTAGTAAGTGGCCCGTTAGGATTGTGATTTAATAATAAGAGGCCCATTAGAGTGTAATACTAGAATGTTCTCTTTATTTGTATATAAAGGGGAATTCTTAGGAGTTTAGAGTATGACGGAATAAGTTTTCTGTTTAGGGCCAGAGTAGGATTCCTCTCTCTTAGTTATGTCGGAGCTTTGCTCTGGGAGTAGTTAGAGAATAACTCTCTTATGTTATTTTACTATTTTCATTACTATCAATAAAGTACCATATTTCCTTTAATTACCATCTGTTTCAGCTTCTTCTTAGTTGTGTTACTATTAATTCGTTGGTAGGATCTGTTGGTTCCTATCAGTACCAAGTACTATTTGTTAGAATTATTATAAGGTTTTTTTTTTAGTATATCAAATTGATCTCTATTTCCACTACTAGAAAAAGCAAAATTAGTGAGGGAAATTAGTGACGGAAAAAATGAAATTCCTCACAAATTCCTTGGTCGCAAAATTTAGTGATGGAATTAGAGAGGGATTTCACGTTTTCCCTCACTAAATATCCCTCACTAATTT
>Ga0228711_1012583_pt1 | contig 10310 bp, 13 predicted proteins | sample MedpolnodulmetaG_2_FD_177996 | JGI IMG/M metagenome (GOLD analysis project Ga0228711, IMG submission 177996) | Root nodule microbial communities from Medicago polymorpha collected in Santa Monica, California, United States - brown nodules | ecosystem: Host-associated > Plants > Roots > Nodule...
AAATTGGTGCAGACCTGAAGTAACATTGTTCATTAGGAGAACTATGAAGATGAATGGACTACTCTTAGATGAAGAGTTGAATTTGTGATGTGTGAGCTTCAGAAACTGTCTTTAGAAGCACATATTCAAGCTTTGAACACTCTCAAGGATTGGTTCAAAGGAGTTGTTGAAAGTATGGAAGAAGTGGAGGTTAACAAGAATCAGGAGAAAAGCAAGTTGTACATCTCAGACACACCTATCTACATGGATGCTTCAAGCATAATCACTGCATGTGTGCATTCTGAGAATCCTAATTTTAGATGGTTAACTAAGCTGAAGATTCAATCTGATGCTCCAATTCTGGAAAAGTTGAAGAATGATTCTGAACAAGAGAAGAGAATCAAGAAGGTGGAGAAAGATCTCCTAGAGCAAAGATTGATGTATTCTGAACTTTAAAGGAAGATGATTATTCAGCAAGAAGAAGCAAAGGCCAGAGAAGAAGCACTTGTCAAGGGATACAATGATGCAAGAAATGATGAATTTGATGAAGAACCAAGCCAAACAATAGTTAACACACCCTATAACTTGTTGTCTTTATTTTTCTTTTTATGCTTCTGATAACTAATGTTACTTTGTTTTTGTTCTATTATTTTGTTTTTAAACTGCTTCTGACTATGTGATATGCTTCTGAATATTCTCTGTTCTTACTTTGATTATATAGAATTTTCTCATAATGTTTTTCTCACTTCTTTTTTTTGTATTTATTTCTTAACTTTTTTGTTGATGACAAAAGGGGGAGTACATATAGTATTAAAGGCTCTAATCCCCACTAATTTAATTCTTAACAAAATTGAATTAGGAGAACCTGCTTCTCATCTCTTAGTCTATTAATTTAATGTGAGATTATTCTGAGTGCTATTACATTATAAAACTGAATTTAATTAACTTGTATAGAACTCAGGGGGAGCTTACAAACCTCAGACCCTAATAGTCAACTTGTTAATTAAATTAACAACAATTGAAAATTTTAATACTAGTGTTTGTCATCATCAAAAAGGGGGAGATTGTTGGAACAAAATGTGTTTAACATTACCCTTTGAGTTTTAATGATAACAAGGTATTAAAAAATGTCAATTGGATATGTTAATATCTGTTCAAGTGTGCATGACCACAGATAAAAATTTAGTGTCTTTAATTCAAGCATAGGTTCTGGAAGAACAAATGAGAGCAATAGAATCTACAAAAAGGAAGCTTGAGTTGCAAGGAAGCATCTGAAGAAGAGAGGTTCTGAAAACAAGAGGTTCTGAAGATCATCAGAAGTTGACATCATCAGAAGCACCCTCCACAGAAGTTCTTCCCCAGAAGCTGGAGGACTGGAAGCTTCAAAGTTTGTTCAAATGTTATTATCACGCCTATCATTGCAGAAGAAATATAAGCCTGAAGCAACGGCTAATTCAGAGGAATTTGAAGTCATTGAATGCTTATTCTACGTTAGAAAAGGACAATAGTACAATTGTACAACTACTATCTCCACTACTCTGATGTGTGTCTGCAATAGTACAAGAACAACAACTGTGACTACGCTGGTATTCCTCAATACATGGAATGGATTTGAAATTGTTCCTTCATAGGAAAATAACCCAATCAAGCAACAGATCATTGGTGATTTGATCAAGCTTCAAACAACTCTTTTTTGATGTGCTGGCAATCAACAATGTCTCTTTCACACCTCTATATAAAGAAGTGAAGACTTAAAGAATTGCAAGACTCTTACAACAATTTTACAAGTGCCAAAACTCTGCTGAAATTGTTCCACAACAAAGTTCACTTAGAATTTGTTAACAAATTTCATATCTTAGAAATTCAAGCGTCTTAAGAGTCTGTATCTGATTTGTATTGTGAACACCACTGATTGTATATCAAGTGTTCAACCTCAACAATTTTCTTTGTAATTTTGTTTGAATAGAAGTCTCTTGCCGGTTTGCTTGAGCATAGGAAGTCTCTTGATTTCATTCTTGAGCATAGGAAATATCTTCCAGTCGTGCTTGAGTAGTTTGAAGTTGCTTGCTATTTTGAGCAGTGAAGAAAGGAAAAAGAAACTATATAGGAGGTGCAGTTAGCCATTGGAGGGATAAGCCTAATTAGGTACCCAATGGCTAAAACCCATTGGGTCAGGCGGTTTCCTACCTAAATAGGAAGGTCACAATGGCCTCATCACTTGTATATTCTACTTAAGATAAATAAACGCAAACTTTGTATAATTTATTATTCAACAATGAATATACAGAGGGGATTCGAAGAATCTTAACCGCCGCTTACTTTTCTGCAACCAAAACAGGTAAACTTGCTCTGTTGCAAACCGATAAAAATTGCCACCTAACTTTTATACCATCAAACTTACAAAAATAAGTAACGAGAATTGTTCAGGAAAAAGGAAAATCCCAGTGGATACGATACTTTACTTATCACTTTATTACTTGATGAAAACGACTGGTACACTTTCCATTAAAACAAATAAATCGTTGCAATCATTAGTACCTTACTCACTCACCTAGTGATTCTAGTGGGTTAGATTAAAAAGTCGTACAAAAGATGCACTATGTTAAGGATTGAAATGGAAATTGGTACTATGATCAAACGCAGTTAGAAACTCTCACTATAAATACTAGCCTTCCTCATTCAAAATTTCTCGTTCAGAACTGTGGTAGTTCTAGAGGAGGGCAACTATGGAGCTTCAAGAGAGTTTCTATCTTTTCCTTGATTTTCTAGGGTAAGTTTTTATCTTTGGTAGTTTGTTTTTAGTTACCATGTGTAACTAATTCTTTTAAGGTTATAGTTCTATGATGAACCTCTATTTATTTTTGTTGGATATTTATTTAATATAATGTCATTTTTATTTTATTTATCTTTTTTTTGCTATTAAGTTTAATTAGGAAATTCCTTAGTTTATTTTTGTAGTAGGTGCAACCCAAGTAGGTGCAATCCTAGATTAGAGACTTAGGTTGTGACAGGGCCTAATATTGATATTATTATCCCGATGTTTATATCTTGATATTTATATCTTACTACTAATATCTATCTATTTAGGAAGTAATTAGTTATATCTATTTTGCTACTTTTATCATTCATGGCATAAATAAAAACATGCACAATTGAACCAAAATCATTTTCATTCTTTGATTTCAGACATCCGGTACATTATATGATTGTCATGGTTCAAAAACAAAAAAGAAAAGCATAAACGCATATATGATCAAGAAAAAAAATGAAGTTTTAAGAACTTCAATAAGTATTGATCACTGACCTACTTAGGGCCTAAAACCTATAAACTTAAAGACATAAATCCTAAAGCTTATCGCCCTTTTGTCAACAGCAAAAAGGTTGGGAGGTACAAGTCACAGAGAACTAATGGGTAGAGTCCCCAAAGTTAGAGGAGGGCTCAAGGTCAAATACTGATGGATCATTAAAGACTAGAGGGGGCAAAGCCAATCCTGGAACATGGATATCAATTATACATTTAGCCAGCACCCAAGCTCTCTTATGGGTTTTTATAGAGACCCTAATAGTCATGGAGGCAAGTTTCTCAGCTCTAGATGGTTTTGTAGAGAGAGCAGGAACAAATGCTTCACCAATTGCTTTGTTTGACAAAAAGTTTGAAGAGATTCAAAAAGGTCAGGAATGTTTGGCAATGTGGTGGTATTTTTGTTGGTAGTTAGTGGAGGAGAGGGAAGAACATAGGGAGTTGGAAGAGGAGAGATTAGAAACTTTCCAGCTTCAGATTCCATGGTGGAGGTGGTGATGTTTAGGTTTGGAGTTTTTTGAGCCATGAGCTGAACTTCAATAGAAGGCAAAGACCTTGATGCTTGTGGAGCAGGATCTACTGACAGCTGGTCAACTGAGGGAATGCTTGGTTCAACAAGAACATTCTGAACTTCTTCCAAAGCATCCTGAAACACTTCTGCATTGAAGTCAGAGTTAAGATCTTCTATGTTGCGATCAAATCCAACTTGAGTACCAACTTGATATTGTTCATCAGTTTCCATTTGGTGATTTTCTTCACTTAGCATTTGGGAGGCTAATATCTGAGCAACTTCATGCATGTCCTGGTTTTCAGTAACCTTCTGAAGTTCTTCTTCAGTCGCCTTATCAACATTCTGATCTTTCTCCTCAGTATTTTCTTCAACTCTATTGTCTTGTGAGAGTTGTTATGTAGGAGTTTCTTTGATATTAGGAGTTGCAACTTGTTTAGCTGAGCCAACATTTTGAAGTTCTTCTTCTGTTGTTGCAGCAACCATCTCAACAACCATCACATGATTTTTATCTTCCTATTGAGAAATTTCATTATCTAGTGGGTTTTCTTTCTCAACCACTTCATTTTCCTTTTGAAGTTCAACATTTTGAGATTCACAAACCATCTTGAGTGTTTGTCTTGCAAGATCAACAATTTCTTGAAAGGTTTCAACAACAGAAGGTTCATCTTTCTTTTGATTTTCTATAGGGTTACCATCATCCAGAGAATTATGTTCGGTTCTTTTTCCTTCTTCAGTGGGGAGACTTGAAAGATTCTGGATTTTCACAACCTTTCTCTTCTTCCTTGATTTGCTAACTTTCTGATATGAATGCCTTTTTACAGATCCAAAGGTTTCTAAGGTAAGAGGTGAAGGTAAGCTAGAATGATTGATTTGGATTTAAGCCATCGTTTTGGAGGTAAATCTCATGAAATCATAGTCACATTGCTCATTTTCCAAAGGAACATTGTGATCTTTAAGAAAAAGAGCGATTGGTATTCCATAGGCTAAGGCATCACTAGATTGCTTTGGATTCATGCAAGAGTCAATCATGTGTTGAATAATTACATAGCACAAATTGAGCTTTTTCTTCTTCACGAGATGATAAATAAAGGAGAGGTTAGTGTGAGTTACAACCTCATACGTGCCTGACCTAGGAAGAAGGGTATAATGTATCATATTGTGGAAGAATGTGGGTAAATCAGTGAGATTTGTGAAGTTAAATCGAATATTTGGTTTGGTATACTCAAGTATGAGTTATGGTTAGTTGAATTTGGCTTCATTGAACCAAGAAGGGAGAAGAAGTTCATTAGGTATTCCAAAGACCTTTGAAAGAGTTTTCTAAGAGAGTGTGATTTTTACTCCTTTGGCAATGCAAATGAGAGTCTTTTGTCCATCTTTTTCCTTGATTCTCATTGAGTTATATAAGATTTTAACTAGTTCTGAATAGGTAAGTTCTTGCAGACCTAAAAAGCTTATCCATCCTTGGGCATATGTGTATCCAACCATGCTTCTTTAGATTAGCAAAATCAAAATACTTAAAGAGTTTTTGATTGGTCTAATAGCTTGCTTAAGTGTGTAGTAACTTTTTAGAATTAGTTGGTAAGAGTTTTGAGGCCCATTATGAATTGAGATACCTAGCCCAGTAGATTGGAGTATAAAAAGATAACACTAGTGTAAAACTAGGGTTATAAATCATTTAACACATTCTCACAAAGCGGCTAGAGAGAATAAAGAGAGTTGAGAGAGAAGTGGAGATAGAGAGAAAGAGAATAACCCATGTGAGGAGAAGAGAAGAGGAGAGCTAGGAATCACAAAGGGAGTGAAGATTTTGGTAGATTAGCTAAGCTTTAGAGGAAACAAGGTAAGGGGGATAGATTTGTTCTACCTAATAATCTATAATCTTGTTTTTAGCTTATGGGTCATAATTGTTTTGTTTGATTTGTGAAAATTGATGATTATATGTGTAATTTTGGTGCTTGGAATTAAGTGGTGAATATGGGTATATGAAAATTGTTAAAAACTTGTTGTTGATGCTTCAATTTCATTGTTAAAAACTTGTTGTTGATTAATGATGAATTCATGGTTTATTTGCTATAAATGTTGTTGGGTATATGTTTGTGTTGAGAATCGATGAATTTGAATGTGATAAGTGTGACGTTTGGTTTTTTTTTAAGGAAACATGCTTATAGCATTTCATTGATAATTAAGGATTCAATACATTCGGGTATATCGTAATAAATAGCGGGACTAGCTAAGAATGTGGCTTATCTTGCAAAAGCATGAGCAACCGCGTTGGCTTGTCGCCTAACAAACTCCACCCTAAAGTTAGAAAAGAAAGAACTAAAAAGTAAACGACAAGATGAAATAATAGAGCCAAACTCGGATGTGTCGTTCCTAGTAGACAGAAAAGCATCTGATGTCAGCTTCAAATTTGTTTCAAAATCCACGCCATCCATCTGCATATCACTTAGCCATTGTAGAGCTGAGTGCAAACCTAAAGCTTCAGCCACATCAATCGAAACCATACAAGGATATATGACTGTCTTGGCAAAAAAAAAAGTACTGTCTGAGTCACGAACACAAATGCCAATACTTGTGCGATTGAATTGAGAGGAAAAAGCTGCGTCAATTTTGCATTTGTATCTCCTCAGAGTAGGGTGCTGCCACGTATGAGTGGTAGGTTGTGCCGAAGTGGATGCCCCGAACGCAAGGGTCGATGAAAGCTGATGATGCGCCGTTGATGCAAGAACCACATAAGTACTAGCCAGTTGCCAATCAACGACCATATTTCTAGCATGCTCCACTACCGTTGCACTGTTTTATGTGACATTATCCCAAACTCTGAGGTTTCGATGTTTCCAAATGCTCCAAAACACTGTTGCCATACGTTGAGCTAATTCCTAGACAGTTGCTCTAGTAGTGAGAAAATAACATCTGTAACTGAAACAGTAGAAGAAAGAGCATGTTGTAGAGAGCCCCACAAGCCGGTTATGTTCCACACATGTACAACAAAAGGACAATCGAGAAACACATGCTTAAGATCCTCATTTGAATCACAACTAGAACAATCGGTCAGACATACAACTCCTTTATCTAACAAACAGACTCATGCTGGGATGCAGCCCCGACACATGCGCCATAGTAAGTTCTTGACTTTTGGTGGGTTCTTTATTTTCCAAACCTCAAACCAATATCCTTGCCGCCAGTTATAAGACGAGTTGATCAAATCAGTTACACATAATATGTATGCACTACACACAGAATACCGACTATGTCGTTCTGCTTTCCAAATGATTCTATCCTCCTTAACCTGATGTATAAGCGGTGTATGAAGTATTTTATCTGCTATATTCGTAATAAACACTTGTCTAATCACCTGTTCATTCCAGCTTTTGTCATACAAATTCATCAAGCTATTAATAGTAAAGTTTTGAACAAAAGAAGCACCTGGAATCTCGCTACTGATAAACTCCCCATTGTGTAACCAAGGTTCATTTAGGATAGAAATAAATGCACCTAAACCTTTATTAAGTTGTTGTGTTTTGGTAATTTTTGTCAAAATGGGTCATGAGAGGAGAAGTTTGATTTTGATGAATTTGAGTGGATTAATGAAGTTGTTGTGTTGAGTTAGAGTGATTAGAATTTCTGTTTTAAATCAAAAGTTCAGGGTGAAAATTGGGTTTTGAGCAAAAAGTCGTTTTAATCACTTTTGAGAAATGTGTTATTTTAGATGAATTTAATTAAATTGTTTTGAGTTCTAAAACTATGTTTTGAAGTGGTGTATGAGTGGTTTAAGTGATTGGGATGAAATTGTTGAAATCAGAATCAAAAACAGATTGAAAATCGGAATTTCACGCTCAAAACCGCAGACCTAAAACCAGAAAAATTATATGCTGACAAATTGGCACGACTGTGCCAACTTTTGGCGCGACCGTGCTAGCCCTTTTGTGCAGAAAAAGTCTGATTTTTCACTTTTCAAAGAGCTTTTAAGCATACCAATGGATCCCAAACACCTAAACCTAATTAAATGAAGTGTAATGGATCCCAACAATTATGATGATGACTCCTTTTGTTGATTATGACTTGTTGATTGTATGGATGTAAATACTCTATAATGCAAATGGTGGTGTTTGGTGAAGATATTATATGATGGTGTAAATTGTATAACATAGAGTTGGTGATTTGTGCATTCTCGATTTTTTACTTGAAAGTCCATGCATTCATAGTCATGTTGAGTTATTTGGTGAAGAACGTAATTGGTGGTGTTTATTGCATTAGTTGGTGGAGAACGTAATTGGTGGTGTTTATTACGTTAGTGGATAACTCGGTAAGATTACCTATGAAATCCAAATTTGGTACCTCATGCATGTAGAAGTGTCTAGAACATTGCATGCACTTGAGATATGTGAAATGTGACATACTTGACTATGTGACTTAGTGATATGTACATTGGTGAAATTTGATGAACGTTGTGACTATGTGAAATTGTTGACTTGTATATGTTGCTTGATTAGTCTAGTATACTTGAGAAATAATATTGATGTGGTGATTCATTGTTGGATGACTTGATTAAGAGTTTATTTTCTTGATCTTGAAAATGAATATGCTTGATATGCTATAATTGAAGTATGATAATATTAATAAGGAGTCGGTATTCTAGCAATGTTCAATATGTACATGTTTATTTATTTGAAATCCTTAAATGCTTTTCACTCGATTATATTTTACCGTGAGGAATATTATCTAACACAAGTGGTCATTTGGTTGACCGCCTACCTATTTGTATGAATGGGTAGACGGTGGGCAGGATTGAGTTTGCTTTGCTTGTGGGTATTTGAGGACTAGCTTAGAGCTACCTCTTTTACTTTTTCCTCGAAGTCTAGTTAAGCTCTGATTAGGGTGTCGGGAATTTATGTTTTATGTCATTTATCTGGTGTTGGATTTTATTTGATGAGACTATGGTTATATATGAGACCTGAGACATGGCATTGAGATTTTGTTATTCATGTACTTGAGGATTATTACATGTTGTTGAGATATTTCTGATAGAAGTTTTTCTGCTGCGAGTTTTATGAAAATCAGTTTATGCATGTTTTGAGAAAAATGAAGATTTAGCATCTAAACTCTTTGAATAATTAATTTATTCGCATGTATTATTGCATTCGGGGTTTAGGGTTTTACACTTGGCACTGCTATACATATTAGTAAAAAATAAAACACTTTGCTTCCTTATTTTATTTCATTTCCATTGTATTAGAGTACAAAATCATCACTTCAAGGTCCATAAAATTAAGGGAAATATACAATTATTTGGTGCATAAACCAAAACTAAATGATGACTTGTGGAATATTCTAACATAAGGTATAGTATACAATTATTTTTCTAGCACAAGAAATCATTAGTCTCAATAAACATGTCTGATCTCTACACAAAAGCCTTTACGACATGTAACACTAAATTTTTTTTTTCGTGGACAATCTTGATCTGTAAGACAAGGAGTAGGCGTAGTAGAAGAACCGAAATCAAATACCATCAAGACAAGAAGTATGTAAAGAAATAGAATCAAAACATTAACACACTTTATAGTTTTAGCCATGTTTTTACCTCTTTGCATATAAATTATATGATATGATTTAATCTTTTTATAGTGTAAAAATTTCAAGCTCTCATAAAAATAATTGTTCTAAAAAGCGTTCATAAAATTAAAATCATTAATAAAAGACTCTAAAGTATATTAGTGCGTTATGTTTGCCCCTTCACACCAAGAAAAGAGGTAATATTAGACTTGATAATCATAATAATTAAATGTACTTAACTGACTTATCATTGTTTTTTCCTTTAAAAATCATTACTTGTTTAACCTTTTGTCATAGTAAAGGGAAAAATATTTTTTTTGGACTATATTATAGTTTGTTAGAACCATGTCAATTAAAAAAACAATATTCTGAAGGTGAGAAAAACACATGGGGGGGTTGAATTTTGTTGGCTTTTTCTAGTTTATTTTTCTGAGTATATATTCTGATACATAGTCTGAATGCAGCGGATAAAACAAAAACACAAAGATAAAAGATAGGTGCAACTTCACCTACATCTAGGGGCTACCAAGCCAGAAAGGAAATTCACTATAGTAGTATCAGTTCAAAGCATACATACAAACCCTCGGTCTACTAGCTTCTTACTTAATCATTACTTGTGAAATTTCTACCTAAGACTCTTCTAGTCCTAGATATGAGATCCCCTACTCACTTCTTATTAATCACAATCCAGTGATCATCCTAATAACTAAAGATAATGGAGACACACTCCGTGAAAGACATAATTCACTCTTGCTTTAAAGCTTACGAGTGATTCAAAAATTACAACTCAAAGACAGTCCAGCTCTAGTATCAATATGACACTGATGAGTCAATAAATTAGTGTTTTTAATATGTTATTTAAGTCTATTTTATTTATATTTGATTTAGTTTTATTTAAATATTATTTCCTTTTAGAATTATTTTACTTCAATTGCAAGTTATTATATTTCAGGAACAAATAAT
>Ga0228711_1012585_pt1 | contig 10308 bp, 10 predicted proteins | sample MedpolnodulmetaG_2_FD_177996 | JGI IMG/M metagenome (GOLD analysis project Ga0228711, IMG submission 177996) | Root nodule microbial communities from Medicago polymorpha collected in Santa Monica, California, United States - brown nodules | ecosystem: Host-associated > Plants > Roots > Nodule...
TTTCTTTTTTTTAATTAAGTTTAAGGGTAAAACAGTAAAATAATTTTAAAATCCCTCCCCCTCCCCTCCCCTTGCGAACCAAACACGTTTTTAATTAAAATATCTCCCCTCCCCTCCCCTCCATTAAAATCCCTCCCCTTCCCTCCCCTCCCCTCCCCTCCTAATTCTCAAACCAAACGGACCCTAAAATTTAAACAAAATTTTGTTACCTATAATATTGATTCCATGAATAGTTAAAATTCTATATATAAGATGAGTAGTAAAAAATTTCAAGTGCAAAGTAAAAGAATAGATCTGAGAGAAAAATAAAATAAAAAACTCCATGAATGTTTAAACTTTAAAAGGAAGAAAGAGTGGAAGACTCATTGGAACGGCTGATGGGACAAATGATTGAAGACTCATTTGACAAAATAGAAGAACAATATTTAGAAAATTGACAATTGTTTGTTATGAGAGAGAGTGCGCAAAAAAAGGAAGGAATTTGTTAGAGAAAAAGATAGTAACTAACAAATGTTTGTTACGAGAGATGTTATTAAATTTATTGGAAAGTGAAAGTGTGTGAAAAAAACAGGAATATGTTGGTGGATTAAAATGATGGTATAATAGAAAGAAAATGTGCAAAAATACACTTTGCTATTTTGGTGTTAATATTCTAAAAGGACAATTAAAAAGAAACGGAGGGAGTACAACTCTATAAAAATGATTAATGCAGAATGAGTGTGTAGATAACCATAACCCTAACCAAGTCAAGTCTTTGGGAAGTGGAGTGATTAGCAGCGGAAACGAATAATGCGTCGAGATCGTGGAGGAGGAAATCTTTGACTGTGAAGAAAGTGGAATGTTAGGATGTTGTTAGATGAAATTAAATGATGAAAAGGGGGAAAAACGAGGAAGAGGAGAAGAACCAGAGTAGATGTGGCTTGGGAAACGCAATTTTTTTCCAATGCCGCCGATCATGAACCATAATTTGTGAAATCCTTAATCCATAATTTAAGAGGAAGAACAAGAACTCTTTATGAAGGTGTTGATTTTGCACAAACTACCATTGAAATTGATTCTCATTTTGAAGGTGTTGATTTTTAGGCCAAAATAAAATGCTCTTCTTCCAACAAGATTTTCTCACTCTCAACCAAACTGCCCAAAAGAGTTAACTCATGCTGAAATAAGATGAAATAAATCTCAAAAACTCATGAAGCGCAAGGTACAGGAAGGAGTTAAAAACCAAAAAAAAAAAATCAATATTCCTAGATGATCCTGTATCAATGTAATATTAATAATCACAAAATAGAGAAAGCATAAAATTGAAAATCAAAACAATGATCGATTTATGAAGAAGAAGAAGTGAATTACGAAGCCATAGCTTGGAAGGAGAGTTTCTGGTGATTGAGGGCTTGCATGTGAAGTTGAGAGAGAGAATTTGCGGCACTGCAAAACGAAGCGTACATGGTTCGATCAACTTCATCAAGAGTTGTGGCTATGGATTTAAAAGAACACAACGTGACTTAACTCACGCAAGTGTATAACTAGCATGAGTTAAGTCACGCTGGGGGCATTTTCGAAAATGCAGTTGGGAGTGAGCAAAATGTGATGGAAGAAGAGCATTTTTCAAATAACTCGTGCAAGGCTTGAGGAACTTAACATGGATCTGTTCCGAAAATATATGGAGCATGTGGAGAACTATTGTTCTTGTTGGTGGTTTAACTAGGATTCCTAATTCATTTCATTTTTTTTAACTTAATTAGTTTTTTTTAATGACATGGAAATGTTATTAATGACATGGGATCTAAATTCGACAACACACCGACATGTCATTAATGAGAGTGACAAATCACCAAATGTGATAGCGGACTAAAACAAAACCAAGGAATGCAAAAATAGGGGGGACTAAGATGTTGATTTTGAAAATGGAGGAACTAAAATTTTGATCAAGTTAAAATAAAGGGAACTAAATTGCATTTAACCCTACTATATATAAACTAGAGAAAGTTAGATCAAATTAAATAAATGTATTTAATTCAAAATTTGAATCAAATACATATTGATATAATTTTTTTCTTATACATAGAACCAAAGGATGTATCTCACAAATTTCGATCGTACCACACCGCATAAACATAAGGTCATGACTTATGATATTTTTTATGACCATTCTTTCATATCTAGAGTTTGGTTGGGTGATCGGTATTTATCTCTACAAGAAAAACTAATTTAAAGTTAAAAAATTCTTTTAAAACAAATATTTTCTCTGTCATGGTTTAAAAAAATGTTTTATGATAAATTATAGGTTACTTTTAAAAACTATTGATAAGTTATTCACAATCAATTAAACTAAATTTAAAAAACTATTGATAACTTTGTTTGATATAGTTTGTGGAGTACATGTAACTGGTTTTAGTTTGATTGTGGATACTTGCTCACAATTTTCTAAAGATCAACTTTGGCCTCACCATATATTTTTTTCTTACTTACCAAAATTCTTGTAGAATAATATGGATATACAATTAAGTGAACATAGAGACATGTTGATGTTCGACTTTTGGGTAGTGCATATTAAATACTTTTTGGCATAGTGTATTATTTTTGGGTCTTTATCGGGCATTATTGAATTTCTTAGTTATTTTTTGGATTTTACTCCATCTCTACCATATTGAAATTCTTAGTTAAACTAAACTTAATTGATTGCGGTGTATGAGCATGTGGTGGAAAACTAATAACCATAACTACAACTTTTTTGTGTTGGATGTGAAGCTCGATTTAGACGCTTTGATCGTCAAAATGCAAATTGTTGTAGTTCAAAAATTTATCGAGGGTTTTGAGTCATTTACTCATGCAATTAGTTATTATTGGACTAACTAGCATCTTTTGAGCCACCCTCTTGGTTAGACCTTCTCACTAGCCTAGGTTAACCTATAAAGAGATTATAAATAAAGTTTTATATTGAATTTCGCTGTTTTGTGCAAACCTTCAATTAAAGACTTAGCTTCTAGATCAATCCACTTGTTAGGGAACTTTGTATAATGATCTTGAAGTTTGATTTCGATGTTTAATTCATTTATGTGTTTCTATTTCTTTTTCCTTCTTATTTGATCTCTTAGATCTATGTTTGCAAAATGGTTTTAGGTATTGATGCTTAATCGTATAAAACTCATTTTTACTCTTTAGTTCACTATAAAATTTTGGATTTTTTTGAAGTAGATTTAAACGCTCGCTTTGATTTATTTTGTATAGATTGATACATTTAGAACATTTAGTTGTAAGTTTGATTAAATTCGATTGTTAGATTAATATTGGTTTTGTGACGTTGTCCATAATCATAGTTAATTGGATTTTATAATCAAACAAAGATAATAGTTATGGAACAAATCATTTGTTGAAATTTGTGATAAACCATAGATCAACGACAAATTACCTATAATTGATGGATCAGTTGTTTTGATGACTATCGAATCAATGATCCTTGTGAGATGACCAAAGTAAAAAAAAATTTGTTAATACATTCAATGAATTATTTTAACTCGTGTACGACAGCATATCGGACATGTAAATCATGGCACGATCCCCCTTCTGAGGAAAGTGACCATACCAGCTCGCTAATCGCAGATCAAGTTGATGTATGAATTGTAAATGTTTGGTTTATTTAAATTTGTAAACAATATGTGAACTGAATATTTATGAATGATGAATGTCTCTAAGGTTGTCAAAGATATAGTCTGCACACACCAAATTCGATCAAAATTTTTTAATATTTGAAATATAATTTGTGAATGATTTAACCTGAAGTGAAATACGAGAACGACGAACGAATTTGAGATTGTTGGCATGAGATCGACTAAGCTGATATTTCCACAATGTACTATAATTAAAATCTATAACAGAAAATTATTAAAAATACTAGAGGAATAAAATCCAAATTAAAAAATATCTGTAATCTCATGATGTCAAAACAAATAACAATAATCATCCAGAAGAAAAATAAATGAACTCATTGCAAGTCTGAAGTAGCTACTAGTATCAGAGTATGGCACAGCGATCTTCTGGAACTCGCCTGCAAAGTTCTCCTTGTGCCTGCTCAAAATGTCTTCTGAGTTTCTTAAATGATGTATCTTGAGCTCGCAGGCGAAGTTGTTCATGTGCCTGCTCAAGATTTCTTCTGAGTTTCATAATTTCTTCATCTGATTTCATTTGAGCAGCATGTGCATACTTTTCTGCCTCGAGTCTTGCAGCTTGCTCTTTTGCCAATTGTTCCTCCAACCTTGTAGTTGCTGCCCTCAACTTTGACTCTACCTACAAAATCATATAACAATTGTTCAAAACCAAAATCAATCTTAGATTATGCCACATGATCGATACCATTACCACAGAGTTCATGTTTAGAACACCTAAATAGAATGCAAACACACAAGAAAATGTTCTCTTATACCACATGATCGTATTCCCGCTACGATTTCCCCTATTTAACTACCAAAACTTCTGACTGGTACGAAGACATGTATTGTATCACGAACAGAAAGTTGGACTTCTGTTCCTAAGACATGTATCACTAACAGAAAAAAGGATGCACATCTCGGTTTTATGCTTGTCGAACAAATCAGATCCTTATGAATTCATCATTTAAAAAAACCAACAAAAATCGCTTTTTCAAACGAACGCAACTATTTGCTAAGTTTAAATATAAAGTAAATTCTCCCAAAAAAAATACTAACTAAATCGTTGTTTTAGTTAACCCAAATCTGCTTATTAAATTATTGTTATGCACCATGCAGTAATACATATAAAAAACTGCTACATAAAAAACTTTTAAAATTTGGGTGGCGTTACTCAAATTCACAGAACCGACTTGTAAGGTGAGTGATTCTCACATACTTTTCAGACCAAAATCTATCTAATATAGAATTGAAACGTACCATCTCAGTAATGCGATTCAGCTGGTCATTATATGCTTGTTCACTTTGCTTTTTATGCTCCAATATATCTTCTTCTGTACATCCTTTCAATGCATCAGCTTCTCTTTGTTGTTTTTGCAGCTCCATTTCTCTTTTCTGAAGCCAAACGATGAATTCATTGATATCAATAATTTTTTTTTTCAAGATTTAAGAAACGAGAACGTGAAATTTGCAAAACCTATACCTTTAGTTCTTTAAACAACTCGTCTGTATAAGGCCGTCCACCATTTTGTGATATTACGACATTCACATAAGAGAGAAGTTGTTGAACTTGTTCAGATTGCTTCTTTTCATCCTTAGTCTTATTATCCAAAAGCACACATCGATTTTCACACAGAGTAAGAATTGCCTGCATTAATATTAACATCAACTCAAGGTCAATAATTTATCAATTTTCCATTAGAGATTCGGCAATAGATTTTCAAAAACTAGGAAATGCTACATTCATATAGGGCAAGTAAAACATTAATGGCTGCTCAATTATCCTTATTTTTTTCCCACAATATAACAAGAAAGTTCATAACAAATACAAGACGAAAAAGTAAATAAGAACATATATACAATGAATTTTAGTACTTTCCCGAAAAGTTGGAGAAAAACAGGTGTATGAGAAAAAATCCGTAGAATATCTAGACAACAAATGCTAAAAACCAATGAACAAAAAAAAAAAGGATAGTAATAAGAACCTTTAAAGGCTCTGGACAATCGCGACCTAAATACTGGTCCAGTGTTTCATTATTTTCTTCCAATTCATCTCCTCCGGTAAAAACGATAATCATGTAGTCAACAATTTTGCTTCCAAATAATTTCTGCATGCTCCGAAGAGCACTCTCTTCTTCCTCAGTAAAGCGTGTTCTAACAGAGAATACTACAATTAAGGCATGGATTCCATCCTTTGCCAAATCAATGCACTTGACTATTTCTTTGCCAAGAAATTCAATTCCAACCGAAACATCAAATAATCCTGTAAAGGTACACAAAGTTTGCAAATTTGAATAAAGAAATAGTTAAACAATTACTAATCACAATTCATACACACTCCATAACTCAAGATTAACATTGAGACGCGAGATTTCTGATCAAAACTTGAAACAAAACATGCTATAAGTTAAAACATCTTTACCTGGAGTGTCAATAACATTCACAATTTGTCCATCATTCAGCACAGTTGTTTGCATTTCACATGAGGTGGTGACACCGGAAGAGCTAGTCCTCGACTTGAAGACCTTTTTTCCAAGAATACTATTACCGGTTGCACTCTTCCCATTCCCGGTACGACCAAACAAAACCAAAGTCTTAACCTCATTCGACAAGGAAGAACAAGAAGCAAACTCCCAATTATCAGCACCAAGAGCAGAATTTTCCCCCATCGCAGATTACTATCACTAAAAGAAAACAAGATAAACAAAATGATCTTAAATACTTATTATAAAGCTGAAATAGTAACCTAACTTTTTCATAAAAAAAGATTGAGTGTGAAGGAAATTATTGATATGAATATCATTAAAAGATCTACTTAGAACCAAAACTTCTGATCAAGGCGTGAGTCGTGATCAAGGCGTGAGTCGTATCGTATCAGTGTCTGTGCCAATGATTCATAGATCATTATATAATGATTTGAAATCGTGGTACACTTAAACTTGTATGACTAAACTAAAACCCTAAACCCTAAATTATACCTTATGGATTACGCAATTATGTCAATGAAAAAACCCTACCTTGTTGATGAATTGAGACAGTGAAAGAATAAAAAACTATTAACAAAATAACCCTACCTTATTGATGTAGATGATGAATTGAGATAGTGAAAGAATGAAAGAAGCTATGAACAAAATAACGATACCTTGTTTACGGAGAGGAGAGAGCCTCTTTTCAAAGCAACGAAAACGTAGGAAAAAAGTAAACAGAAAACCTAAGTAACACGAAAACCTAGTAATGGTGGAACTATATATATAGTGAAGCTGAAGTGAAGTGATCGTATCTTGATCGTATCTTGGCCGTTACACTTATGCCCACTTTTATCGCAGAGCAGTTTTAAGAAACTCAATTAATATTTTTTTTAAGTTAGAGGGTCAAAATAGCATATTACCTTAAAGATAGAGGGCAATTTTTTTTTATTATGGAGTCAAAATCGCAACTTTTTAAAAGTTAAGGGATCAAAAATACACTTAAACCTTTATTTTTCTTTTTGTTTTGAAAATCTGAATAACAACGTATTCATCTAAATCTCTAATAACAACACCAATACATCAGATATTGTTAGTCGGGCCAGCAACATCAACATTAACTTTATAACAATGTGTAGGAGGGGGGTTCGAAGAAATGTGGGAATTAGAAAAATTTATAACAATGTGTAGTGGGGTTCCGAGAATTGTGGGAATTAGAAGGCTCCATATTATCAGATAATACATGTGTGTTCAACATTAAATTATAGTCATCCACTACAGTGCAAGCCATACAAACAATATCGTCTAAAAAAAATTGTTTTCCATCAAAACAAGACTTATACGAACAAACCAAATAACATAACATAAAGAAAGAGCATATGAGACCACATCTAATGATGAATGAGAAATGACATATTCAAGCTAAGATATGAGAAAAAGGAGATAATCCTCTAGTCGAATACCCTAAGAGTGAAACCACGCCTTTTTCGTATTGGTGCACCCTTTAAAGACATGGTCCAAATAAAAAGGGTCAATCACCTTTTAATAGAATCTTTGAATTTCAATTTAAATAAAAAAATTTTGAAGAAAAAAATTTAGATAAACTATTCTACATTAGAAAAATATAATTAAATAAAATATTCTCCAATATCGGTACCTCAATATTCTATCCTTCCAAAAATAATCCCATATCTCAATATTTTGTCTTTGTCAAAAAAAAAGAACTCAATATTTTGTAAAAAAAACAACTCAAATTCGAGTTCCATTTGAGTGACTCTAGGGTTTAGTAACAAAGATGATTTCTTTGTCTCTATTTCTCACCTAACCGATCATTATCTCTCATCAGAATAATTTATTTAAATCATTCATATTTTATAATTATTTTTGGAAAAGTTATTTTAAGACTTGAATGCAGTTTTGGTCCTCTTATTTTAGTAAAAACACAATGTTGATCATCCAATTTTTATTTGTGCAAATTTTTCTTTCAAAAATAAATTTTTGTGCGATTTTGGTTTCCCCTTTCAAATTTTTCGATTTGATGATGTGACAATAAATTGTTCAAGTCGCTCTTATCATTTCAATTTATATTCTCTTAGCCCGGCATGCTTATCATGATTCAATTTAACAATATTTTTTAAGATTCTCAACAATTAGATCCTTCATTTTCATTTCAGGCCACCTAATATATTATCATGTCATCAAATTGGATTGTCAAAATCATAAGTTGGTCAAAATGGAGACCAAAATTGCCCAACTAAAAATAGGGGACCAAAATTCAGATTTTGCAAAATAAGGTGACTAAATCTGCTTTTAAGCATAACTAACAACAAACCCGTGCTAAGCACGGGTTAATTCAAAGTGGAGGGCTATGCATCAAAGCCCATTGCAATACTATATGAATTGAGAAAATAAGAAAAAACTAATGATAAAAGGGCTAATTACTTTCACTTCCCTTGAGATTTTCTTAAATAACACAAGCACCCCCTTCTAATTTTCCAAACTCATCAATATCCCTTCATTTTATCCCTTTCAATAACTATGTAAATATACAATTTAATTTCAGTCATTTTGGTTTATTTTGTATCTGTTTTCTCTTTTCACAATTAAGTTAAAATAAGAAAAAACTAATGATAAAAGGGCTAATTACTTTGACTTTCCTTGAGATTTTCTTAAATAACACAAGCAACCCTTCTAATTTTCTAAACACATCAATCTCCCCTCATTTTATCCCTTTCAGTAACTTTGTAAATATACAATTTAATTTCAATCATTTTGGTTTGTTTGTATCTGTTTTCTTTTTTCACAATTAAGTTAAATGAGATTTTTTTCTTGATTTGTTTGTATCTGTTTTCTCTTTTCAAAATTAAGTTAAATGAGTTTTTTTTGCTCGCAATGGAGAAACAATAACAACATTTGTTTTTACCACAAAATAGAATCAAACATCGGAAGAGATCAAAGGAGAATATAGAAATGAGAAGAAATTTTATGGATGGACATTGTGGTTGATCAATGAAAAGGAAATAATCTTCGATATATCCATTTTATTACATTAGAGTTTAAAAATTAAACCACCTTGACTGAGGAACAATAAGTTGAGAAAGATCACCAAGTGAAAAATGGAAAGAAAAAAATTGTTGAAAATTAAATGAGTTCATACTCGTATGAAGAAGTTAATTGCTCATAATAAATGAAATTAACAAAGTTTAAACTACGTTATATTATAATATAAGTGTTTGTCAATTTGATAAAAAAAAAGAAGGAAGATTAGTATTTAGTTAAAAAATAGAGCGGGTGTTTGTGTTATTTAAGAAGACCTTAAGGGAGGTTAGTGTAATTTCTCCATGATAAAATCATTGAAATAATTGTTATTAAACATTATGAAGTGGTAAACTAAAAATATGTAGAAATATTTAAAATAGTAAAGGTTTCATTATTGATAAAGATGTTGTTATGAGTCTCGTGTATGAATTGTAAAACAATATTATTTAGTGACTCGTTTATCATGTTTTCATTGTTTTTTATAGTCATCTTTCTAAAAATATAATAGTTAATAATCTACAACAATAAAAAATAATATTGTATAATATGATACGGTGACCTGACTTCTTTGATTCTCTGTTGTTTTCAAATATGTTGAGACTTGCAGGTTTCGAAGTGTCTTGTTTGTCTACAAACTTGTTCTTCAAGCTCGGAGGAGCTTTTATGCTTGTTGATTTGTTTAGGGAGTTGTTGTCACTTGGATTTTGATACCGTGTTGACAGTCCATCCATTAATTGTTTTTCGCAGAGGTTCACTTTTCATTTTTTTTAACCCGGTTTCGCTCCCGCGTATGGGTTCACTTGTTGATTAGTGAATTTTTGTTACGATAGATTTGGGTCGATTCACTTTGTGTGATTTAGGCCCCGTTTGGATAAACATCTTATATAGATGCTTATAGCATTAGAGCTTATAACATTAGAGCTTACATCATAAGCTCTTATACTTGATAAGTTATTTGTGTCTGGATATGTACACTAAAAAGTACTTATATAAATTGAAGTGTTTGGATGTGACATTACATAAGCAATTATCAAAATTTTAAATATTTTTAATTTAACAAAAAAATCAAAGAATCGAACCACAATTATCAAGATTTTTTTTGATAAAATTAATCAAGATGTAAAAAACAATATTATAATATATTAATTATAATTATATAT
>Ga0228711_1012587_pt1 | contig 10302 bp, 4 predicted proteins | sample MedpolnodulmetaG_2_FD_177996 | JGI IMG/M metagenome (GOLD analysis project Ga0228711, IMG submission 177996) | Root nodule microbial communities from Medicago polymorpha collected in Santa Monica, California, United States - brown nodules | ecosystem: Host-associated > Plants > Roots > Nodule...
GTAGGGCTGCATATGAATATTTTGGTGAAGTCGTAACATTTGACACTACTTACTTAACAAATAAGTATGACATGCCTTTTGCCCCATTTGTTGGAGTAAACCATCATGGTCAATCTGTGTTGTTGGGTTGTGCTTTATTGTTGAAGGAGGATACTAAGTCCTTTACTTGGTTGTTCCAAACATGGTTAGAATGCATGCATGGATGTGCTCCAAATGCCATAATTACTGATCAAGACAAAGCCATGAAAAATGCAATTGAGGTTGTTTTCCCAAAAGCTCGTCATCGATGGTGTTTGTGGCATATAATGAAAAAGGTTCCAGAAAAGCTAAGTAGATACTCCGATTACGAGTCTATGAAAACACTTTTGCATGATGCTGTATATGATTCTTTGAGTAAGAGTGATTTCATGGAAAAGTGGGAAAGAATGATTGAAGATTTTGAACTTCATGATAATGAATGGTTGAAGGGGATATTTGATGAAAGAAATCGTTGGGTTCCTGCATATGTGAGAGACACGTTTTGGGCGGGAATGTCAACGACTCAAAGAAGTGAAAGTATGAACTCGTTTTTTGATGGATATGTAAATTCAAAGACAACATTGAAGCAATTTGTTGAAAAATATGACAATGCATTGAGAGATAAAGTTGAAAAGGAAAAGAAGGCTGATTTTGGTTCATTTAATACAGTGATAGCTTGTATAAGTCATTTTGGCTTTGAGTTGCAATTCCAGAAAGCATTCACCAATGCAAAATTCAAAGAATTTCAAGTGGAGGTTGCTTCTATGATTTACTGTCATACTTGCTTTGAGAGATTGGAAGGATCAAATTCTATATATTCTGTTATAGAGAGCAAGAAAATCTTTGACAAAATTAAAGATATAGTGTTTGAGGTATCCTTCAATGAGAAAGACTTTGAGTTACGATGTATGTGTTGTTTGTTTCAATTCAAAGGTATTTTATGTAGGCACATCCTTTGTGTTCTTAAGTTAACAGGAAAAACAGAGTCATTGCCATCCTCTTATATTTTCTCTCAGTGGAGGAAGGATATAAGGCGAAGACATACCCTTATTAAATGTGGTTTTGATCATTTAGTTGGAAATGCTAAATTGCAAAGAGTTGATAAAGCATGTGCTGACTTTTATGAAGTTGCTTCTGAGGTGATTAATACCGATGATGATTTGTTTAAAATGAGGAATTGGATCAAGGAAGTAAAAAATGAGTTTACCTCTAAAGAAGCATCCCCTGGCATTGTGGAAGATGGTTCGGTTCAAAATCAAGTGATTAAAATTCTTGACCCTATACCGACTCGAAGTAAAGGGCGTCCTCCTTCAAAAAGGAAGTCTTCTAAAGTTGATCAAATTGTGAAGAAAATTTCAAAAAAGAAGACCCAAAAAAGAAGTCAACAGAGTGAAAATCAACAAGAGGTAATTTTATGATTTGTGTACATTTAAGGTAATAATTTTGAATATGTCTAATTTTCAATATTTAATGGCAGGGCCTGTGTGCATCTAAAGTACAAGAGAGTGTTCATGTAGTTGATGTAGTTGGCACACAAGAGAGTGCTCAAGTAAGTGAACTTAATTTCTTTTTATTTCTCAACTTTAGTTCTAAATGATCAATGAGACACTACATACTGATTGTCTATGTTTAATACATACATGTTTTTAGGGGGAACAAATTAGTTTTGGAAGGAATGGACACGGTGGTGTAAATAATTTAGCTCTCTTCAATCCAAATTCAATACTTATGAGTGAAGTAAATCAGGTGCAAGCATAAAATCTAGTGCTCTTTAGTTTCCTGTAACATTAATATTGTGGATCTAACAAGTATTTTCCATGTTATTTAGGTTCCATTTCATTCTCAAGTCATGAATCATGGTGTTTCCTATTTTGAATTGTTACAGGTACTAGATTTTATTATAGTCACTGTTATTTTTAAAATTAAATATTTCGATACAAATTCATTAATTATGTCAGTTTGTTCTTTTTGCAGGCACAACACCATGTGAATGATCCATTGGCGTCATCAATAATACGTGAATCATTTTGATACCAGTTAGAAGAAGAGGATTGCTTTTGAACTATTAGCTTTATGCCTTTAGCATAGGATTGTTTTTGATATTCTATATCAGTTGCTTCAAATATGTATAAAATTTAAGAATTGGACGGGTATAGTGAGGTTATATTCATGTTTCAGTGAAATTTGTCTTCACAATGTTTCTGCACTTTTTTTAAATCTTCTATGTAAGGCTATATTGTATGGATTCCCACTGTTTCTAAAATATTATTTATGTGTTTTGATGTCATATTAATAGTTGATACACAAATCGATGTATGTCTAATGTGAAACTGTGATTTACAGTTAAACGGCGTTGTTACCTCATAACTAAACACATCAAATTATAAACCGTAACTAATGTCGACTCTTTTGACGAATATAATTGTAGAATTGTAACTGTAACTAATTCATAGAACCCTTTTCCCACGGATGTAACCCCCTACTTACAAAGATCTTTCAAGAGGATATAAAGCTAGGATCTCAAATTATCGAGGGTGACGGAGTTGTACCCTTTGGCCATATTATCTTATTGTGAAGGTTGTGTTTACAAGCCTACACACCAGCTTGATACTCATCCTCAAGGATTTTAATCGTAATTCTGTCTTTTTTCACCCAAGGTTGTGGTAGCTGGCTGAGGAGAGTATCACATATGTTATTCAAGGCTTGAGCAAAAGATTTTTTTTGTTGAGTTTAAGGTGAAACCTTATATGCTGGTTTATGTTGAGGAGGGTGAAAAAGGTTCCAAAATTAAGTAAGACTGAGGAATTACAACTTTGTTCGTGGTTGTTGAGGGTGAAAGATGGTGGAAGTGTTTGTGGTTTAGGGCAGAAGAGCGGTGGAAAAAGTAGTTGTGAGAAAAAAAAACTATGAATAGTGAAAAAAAGTCATTCTTGTTATTTATGAAGCAAACATATTGCTTTCCTCTTTTGCACCAAATATTTTAAAGTTACACTGTTGATAAAATTATACACCACTTTTTAAAATTAACAATTAATATGAATTTTTTTTATATTTTGAAAATTTAATATAATCTTTTGTTTTATTTTTCAATATATAATTTTTTTTATTTATATATTTGACAAGGATATTTGAGAAAATAATTTTTATCCACTATAGGATATATAGGTAGTTTGTCAAAAAAAGAAGAAGGATATATGGGTAGTGTAAAGTTGAAATCTGAACTGCAGTATTTAACCAAAAAAAAAAAAAATACAAGGTTTGCACTCTATGTAATACCTCGATAATTGTTAGTAATTATATAAGTTGTGATAATTATGAGTATTGGATATTTTTTGAAGTATGTGTTTAATTGTATGATCTTGTGAAATTATTGCGAATATAATTGATTTTTTCTTTATGAGTATTTGATATTTTTTGAAGCATGTGTTTAATTGTATGATTTGTGACATTATTGCGAATAGAATTGATTTTTCCTTAGTCTCGATTTAAAGTGTAAGGTCATTAGTAGAAACCATCGGAATTGATTTTGGCTGAAACCATGTGAAACTATTCCGTCGAGTTGAAACCGTCTTAGGTTGAAACTTCGGTTGATGCAAAACCAAATATTCATGAAGCTTACGTTCATGTGAAAGGTTCACATGTTAATTATGGTGTGTCCCAACTTGGTGACAATGAAGTTGACACATTAACGTTCTTTTCAACCAAAGATACATGGAAAGTCATAGATGACGTGATTAATTGGATAAGTTGACAAGAAAATAGGGTGTATTTACTATTGTTATAGGAAAATTCAATTCAAAGAAACCAATTTTACAATTGTCTTATGAAAGGAGTGGTGAATACAATGCACCCGAGAAGAAAGTGAAGCATGAACCCACACGCTCAAGAAAATGCGGGTGTCTGTACAGGTTGCGTGGATATGTAAATAGGGAAACAAAGGAATGTTGGTTGATTATTCTTAAGGAATTTCACAACCATGAGCTGGTGTCAAATTTAGAAGGGTCCATTCTTGTGGGTAGATTAAGAGGGAAAGATGAGGAGCTTGTTAGTGGATTTGACCAAGAGTTTGGTGCAACCAAAGAATATTTTAATGAATTTGAAGGAAAAAAGAAAAGACTGCCTGACGAATATAAAATAAGTGTACAATGTATGTCAAAGAATAAAAACGTGAAGCAGAGATGACATGTCAGAGATGCAACTTCTGGTCGCAAAGTTGGAGGAGCACAAATATGTTCAATTCACCAAAACAAAATGTAAGGCTACTACTGTTCAAGACAAATTTTATACTCATCTCAGATATTAAGTTTTTTTTAACAATTTTCCGACTATTTTGATCATAGACTCCACCTATAAAACCAAAATCTACAGAATGTCATTCTTTGAGATAGTTGTGGTTACCCTCAACCGATATGACATATTATTTTGCTTTTGCTTTTACTTTTCTCCGGTGCCAACGCCTACTCGAGTTCCAAAGCATACTCTGGTTCTAACACCTATTGATCATATGACAAAATTCATGAAACCATTTATGGAAATTATTGTGGATGTTAAGGGCGACAATAACTGTGAAATATCATATGAGTGACTATATGCAGGTATTTGGGAGTAATAAGTGTTTTAGTTATATCTTGAATAGTTTGTACCCTCCCTAAAATAGTTGTGTAATTGAATTTGAAGATAAGTGTTTGACATTACAGGACGTGGGTCACATTGTTGAAACTTGTTACAATTAGGTTGTAGTTGAGTTGACAATCATGAAATCAGTATATCAAAGACTTTTTTCCCAGTTAGAGGTAATCTATCACTTAACCCAAATACCCAAATCATGTGTCTTGGCTTAATCTCCAAAGAGTTTGTTCTTGTTTTTTTTAAAGATGGTTGTCCAATACCTCCATCATATACGAAGTGGAAGCTATACATGAGTGAAGAGGCCGGTACATGAGAAGATGCTTTTTTGGATAGACAAATTTGGTTCCGAGACCTTATGGATATTGAAAAAGGAGAGAAACCACAAAAAAAGAAAGAATCAAATGAACACAATCCAATTTTGTGCGATACTCATGATGAAGAAAAAGAAGAATTTGAAGTTATTAAAGAATATGAAGATGATTCAATTTGGATAGATAGGCTATGAAACTTTTTTGTCGGTGTTCATCCTTTTTTTGCTCGATAATACACTGACATATCTTTTGTGGTTGATAATGTAACACCATTTTTTTCATGGCCAATATTTAACTAGAATTATATAAATTATAATATACGGCTTTTATGTGGTGGATGTAACGTCTCTGTTTGAAGGGCATGTAATGCTCAAGGCTGATGAAGGCGGGATGTGGTCCAGCTCCTGGCAAATTCTATGTAAAAACCGAATCACGTTGGAATGAGAGGGATCCTGAAGGCGTGCATGTATGAGACTGCATGGTTGAAGGAAGGCTTATACGAATTGTTTGGTACTACCTATTGATGTGTGGATTAGGCTTATACAAATTGTTACCAAGTAAGTCATAAGTAGAGTATCGTATCCACATGAATTGTCATTTCGTCCAAACAATTCGTGTTACTTATTTTTAAGCTGACGATATGATAAAAGAGTTAAGGGTTAGAAGCTTGCAATTTTTATTTGTTTGCAACATAGCAAGTTTACCGCTTTTTGGTTGCAGAAAAGTAAGCAACGATTAGGATTCTTTGAATCTCCCTATTTATATTGTTGGATATTAAATAACAGTCATGTCGTTGTATATTTATCTTAGGTAGACTATTCAAGTGATGGGGTTGTTGGGACGTTACTAACCTAATAGGTTGGAAGCTGCATCTGCTAATCACACAGTGATCCTTACATGTGGGGTTTATACTTCTCAGATAACTAGGTCTATCCCTCTAATTTTTTGTTGCACCTACTGGTCACACAGTGATCCTTACGTGTGGGGTCTTACCACCTCAAAGGTAATTGAAAACATAGACTTTATGTTAACTTTCCACCATTTACTAAGGCAATGAAGGCAAGGTTCCTTAGGCCCAACCATCTATGCATCTTAGGACACTCATAACACGCGCGCACACACACACTCTCTCCCTCCCTCCCTCTCTCTCTCTCGCTCTCTCTCTCTCTCTCTCTCTCTCTCTCTCTCTCTCTCTCTTGCACTTAGTAGTTCTACAAACGGGCAGCCTTATCAGCATCTACCTTACCAAGGGTTTAAGAGAATGGTTCTATTAGACTATAATTTATTTTCTTCAAGCAGACACTTGTTTCCTTAATTATTAACTAGTTACCTCCGAGGTTCAGCATATTACTCAATATTAGTAATGTCACCTCCTAAGTACTTACTACTAGGGTCAACTCGCTTTCGGTATCTTTTGCTAGTTATTACTAATTGGCTTAATTGCATGTTTGATCCCTTATGTTTTAAAGTTTTCAAGTTAATCCAAAACGTTACTCACGTTGGAATAAGTTACTCCCTTCCGCGACATGATATTGTGTTTAATAATACAAAAAAAATTAAAAAAATGTTTTAAAATTGATTTTCTAAATAAGTTAAATTCCATCACCCACATTGTTAACCCAAATCTTTATACGATCTAGTGACGAAAGGGACTAACTTATTCAAATGTGAGTAACATTTTGAACCAACATGAAACTTTTAAAACATAAGGACCAACTTGAAACTTTTAAAACATAGAGGACCAACTTGAAACCTAAAATAAACATAAGATACCAAACATGCAATTAAGCCTTACTAAGTACTTCCTAAACAGATAGATATTAGTAGCAAGATATAAACACTAAGATAGTAATATCAATATTAGGCCCTGTCACAACCTAAGTATCTAATCTAGGGTTGTGTCTAATACAGAAATAAACTAAGGAATTTCCTAATAAAACTTGAACAAAGGATAAATAAAATAAAAATGACATTAAATTAAATAATTATCCAACAAAAATAGAGGTTCATCATAGAACTCTAACCTAAAAAGAATTAGTTACACATGGTAACTAAAAAAATTACTAAAGATAAGAACATACCCTAGAAAATCAAGGAGAAGACAAAAACTCCTTCGAAGCTCTATAATTTCCTTCCTCTTGAACTTCCACAGTTATGAACAAGAAATTATGAGTGAAGAAGGCTTGTATTTATAGTGATAGTTTCTAACTGGGTCTGGGATAAAAATGCGGGTTTTACCCACAGGAAAGCATAAAATTACACCTGCACCCTCGCATTTTAGGTGCTCGGAGCGCATGAGCAGTGCTCTAGGCGAATGAAAAGTTTTACCGTTGCTCTAAGCATATCACATGTGCTCTAGGCATATGGTGCTGCTCCTTAGGCCCAGTTTCTCAGATTTTCCGTCGTTTTAGGTTTTCGTCTTCAAATAACTTGTGTCAGAACTTGGGAACATAATTTCTCCAACTATAAAGTCTCCTGAGACATCTTGAATCTTTATTCTTGATCTTCCCAATGTCTTCACAAATCTTCAGATGTTCTTGATTTGCTGATTTATATGATTTCTCCGTGAATTACTTCAAAAACCTTCTGAAATTGCTATGTTTCGGGAAAACTAGAATTACAGACTCAAATATAGAAAACATTACAAAAGTCCAGAAATCATAGGCAATCATTCTAATACTCATCCTTTTTGCTGCTAAAACCTATTGAAATTGACAGAAAACATGCTAAGAATAACGTAAGATGACCTGTCATAACCTATATCAACAAGTTGCATATTCTTTTAGGTAGCTCATTCTATAAGAACTCCACAGTTAAGTATGCTTAACTTGGAGCATTATTGGGATGGGTGAACTTCTGGAAAGTTTCCCGGTAAGCATGCAAGCGAGGACAAAACATGCTGAAAAGACTCGTGTTGGTTTATAGGGTCAATCGGCAATTCTACGAGCAGTCTCGGATGTTACAAGTGGTATCAAAGGAGACCTCTTATAGCACGATGTGGTTCGGGGATGAACCAAGCGAAAGCTGGTGGGAATGGAGCGCCTCCGCTTGGTGGATATGTAATGCTTGAGGCTAATGAAGGCGGGGAGTGGTCCGGCTCCTAGCAGCTTATACGAAAAAATGGAATCACATCGGAATGAGAGGGATCCTGAAGATGTGCATGTATGAGAATGCATGGTTGAAGAAATGTTTATAAGAATTGTTTGGTAGTACCTATATCAACAAGATCCATCTTCTTTTGGGTAGCTCATTTCATAAGAACTCCACAGTTAAGCGTGCTTGACTTGGAACAATTTTGGGATGGGTGACCTTCTTGGATATTTCCTGGTAAGCATCCAAGTAAGGACAAAACACGCTGAAAAGACTTGTGTTAGTTTGTGGGGTCAGTCGGCAATCCTAAAAGCTAGTTGGGATGTTACAGTGGACAAAGCACATATAACTTATATGGTTATTGTTGCACCATAATTTATATAAGTATATGTCTTCGTTTAATTAAGAATTTATTTTACCTTTCATTATTTTATTATGATATTTTCTCTTGCATCTACTTATGTCAAGTGAATCATGTCTGACGATGGGAAAGTTGAAGCTCATTTATGATACCAAGTTTTCAAGAGGACGATTAAGATTTTTTAACCCCCAAGTTTTCAAGAGGACGATTAAGATTTTTTAACCCCCACTTACAAGTTGGATGAGTTGAAGACATAACTTAACAAATAATTTGACCATCTAGGTGAAAATCAAATTGTGTCTTATGTATTTGTACAAATAACATGCATCGATCTTGGGGCGGATAAAGATGAAGACCTCTGAAAAACTATTTATTATCCTCAAGTTATTCAGAATGATGGCGATGTAGCATCCATGTTTTCCTTGATGGTTGAAAATAATAAGGTCTATATTTGTGTTCGTTCCAACTGAAACTACCCAAATTGCTAGTAGAATTTTGGTGTCATTTTATGGACTAAGTTTTTTTTATGTATTGTTGTGTAATATGTTGTCAAAATCCTGTAATGTAGCACCTTTTTTGAATTTTAATCGTTTGTGTATTGCTAATGTAATATCGAATTCGTGTAGTGTTATTGAATTATGAATGATTATGTAACTTTGTTGCTTATGATCAAGTATTATTAGTGAATTGGTTGTATTGCTTCTGGAATTGTGCTTATGAGTTACAAGTGTTATGACATGACGATTTGTGTCCCAGTTACCATCACAAATGCTACTGTCTACATAACAGAGCACAATGGTAGTTAACCACAGTTGGGTAGTGAACAAGAGTTAACTGGAATTAAGGGTATTTAGGTAATTTTAAGGTGCGGGAGAGCAATTTTTGAATCTTAAAGAGCATTTTTCCTAATGGTTAAGAACTACAACTAATTGTAAACAAAGGCAAAGTTAACTGAACTTTTAAAAAAAAAAACTGAACTTTATCATAAAATATTGAGTGTTCATTGTTTTTTTTATATCGTTTCTTACCTCTTTTGAACCAAATTATTGATCTAATAGTTCAATAATTTTTAAATTCTTTTCAAATACATACTAATATATGTTCTATTTCTATCGTACATCTTTTATACATAAATTCAAAAGTAGAAGAAATGACTACTTTATTTAATCCTATTTCATCTATCCATTGAAGTAGCAAACTATAACTACAAAGTGATGTAGTCATATATATATATATATATATATATATGTGTGTGTGTGTGTGTATCTTTCAATAAAAAACAAATCTTTTAAGATTGTTAAATTTTTTGAATGGTTAGCAAAATATAAATCGCAATGTAAGAGAAGTCATAAGATTAACAATATAATGAAGTTCAAATGAAATATATAGGATTTGCAATAACATAGGATTACTCTTAAATTTACATGTTAACGACATTTACAAACAAGCTCGTGGCATTTCATATCAAGAGGAGGGAGACAAAAAAGGTCTGGACAATCAGCGTCACTCATACATCCAGAAAATGCTGTAAAATAAAAAATAAAAGTAAAGAGATGTTACTAAAAGAGATGAAATATTGTGTATAAAATAAATAAGAAAAAAATTAAAAGGACTAGAAAAAATGTTTACCACCAGAGTTGGTTACAGAAAGAAATATGAACAGGAAGATAATCATAAAATAAACAATCTTGATAATTTTGGTCATATTTTGCCTCTTATGTAAGTTAGAAACATAAAATTACTTGATCTCTTTATATAAAAAAAAAAAAAAAAAAAATTTTAATTTTTTTTTTTTTTTTGAAAAAAAGAGAGAGAGGCAAAAATAACAGTATGCATATACTATCAGAGATATACATCTTATTAACATCTTTTCAACTTTAGAAATCATTTTAA